>Ga0164302_10000358_pt1 | contig 12662 bp, 11 predicted proteins | sample Whisoiple_202_MG_FD_109714 | JGI IMG/M metagenome (GOLD analysis project Ga0164302, IMG submission 109714) | Soil microbial communities amended with pyrogenic organic matter from upstate New York, USA - Whitman soil sample_202_MG | ecosystem: Environmental > Terrestrial > Soil > Agricultural... | reverse complement strand
GCGCCGGATCCACACCTGCGCCAGCGCCGGATCCACACCTGCGCCAGCGCCGGATCCACACCTGCGCCAGCGCCGGATCCACACCTGCGCTGGCGCCGGATGCCAGACCCGCGCCAGCGTGGACCTAGCCCTGGGCCTGGTCCGGAGTCGGCGCGGCCGTGGTGGCGTGCAGCGTCGTGCGGCCCCGGCTGCTCAGCCGGCGCTCCACGTACCGCGCCAGCGCGGTCAGCAGGTAGTTGATGACGATGAACAGCGCTGCGGCCACGATGTAGGCCGGGACCGTGTTCGCGTACGCCGAGCCGAGGGTCTTGGACCAGTCCAGGAGCTCGCCGTAGGTGATGATCGACCCGAGCGCGGAGTCCTTCACGACGACCACGAGCTGGCCGACCAGGGCCGGGAGCATCGCGGTCAGCGCCTGGGGGAGCTCGATGCTGCGCAGGGTCTGGCCTCGGGTGAGGCCGATCGACAGGCCAGCCTCGGCCTGCCCCTTCGGGAGGGAGAAGACGCCGGAGCGGACCAGCTCGGCGACCACCGCGCCGTTGTAGAGGGTCAGGCCGGTGACGACGGCCGCCAGCGGGTTGACCTCGCTGCTGAACACCTGGTTCTGGGCGTACACGCCGAAGGCGAAGATCATCATGATCAACACCGGGACCGCGCGGAAGAACTCCACGACAGCACCGGAGACCCAGCGGATGGCTACCACGTGCGAGAGCCGCCCCATCCCGAACACGAGGCCGAAGATGCCAGCCAGCACGATAGAGATGGCCGCGGCCTTGAACGTCCCGATCAGCCCGGGGATGAGGTACTGCGTCCAGGCGTCGGCCGTGAGGAACGGCTGCCACAGGGCGCTGTCGAACTGGTTCTTCTCGTCGAGCTTGACGTACACCAGGTACAGCCCGAACGCGGCGAGCAGGAGGCCGACGCCGGTGAGGATGGCGTGGCGGCGCCGTGCCCGGGGCCCGGGCGCGTCGAACAGGGCGGTCTCCTGGCTCATCGCTTCACCGCCAGGCGCCGCGACATGCTGGTGAACAGCAGGCCAAGCGGCAGGGTGAGGATCACGAACCCGAGCGCGAAGATGAGGAACACCTGGATCGATCCCGTCTCGTTCTCGATGACCTCGCTCATCAGCTTGGCCGCTTCGGGCACACCGATCGCAGCAGCCACGGTGGTGTTCTTGATGAGTGCGATCAGGGTGGACCCGAGCGGTGCGAGGGCACCGCGGAAGGCCTGGGGCAGGATGACCTGGGACAGGCTCTGCCCGAACGTGAGGCCAATGGCCCGAGCTGCCTCGGACTGCCCCGCAGGGACGGTGTTGACGCCGCTTCGAAGGGCCTCGCAGACGAAGGCCGCGTGGTAGACGGAGAGCGCCACGATCGCCCAGCGGATGCCGTTGTCGCGGATGGAGGTCTGCGAGGCCGGGTTGGTGAGGTTGATGCCGAGGATGTAGAGCGCGCCGAGGATGCTGAACACCATCAGAAGCGTCAAGGGGGTGTTGCGGATGATGTTCACGTACGCGGTGCCCATCGTCTGCAGCACCCGCACCGGCGAGACCCGCATCACCGCGACGATGGTGCCGATCACCAGTGCGCCGATGGCCGAGAAGAACGCCAGGTACACCGTCATGCCGAAGGCAGCGACGATGTCGTACTTGCTCAGGAGGTCACCCATGCGTCGCCCTTTCGGGGTGGGGGAGAAGCCGGGGTATGCCGCGCCGCTGGCTCAGCGACGCGGCATACCCCGCAGTCTGGTTCACGAGCAGGGGTCCGCCTTCGGCGGGTTGACCGCGGTGTCGACCTTGAAGCCGGCCGGGCCGAGGTTGGCGTCAACGGCCTTCTGCCACGAGCCGTCGTCGACCATCTTCTTCAGGGCGGTGTTGATCTTCTCGCAGGTCGCCTTGTCGCCCTTCTTGATGCCGATGCCGTAGCGCTCCTCGGAGAAGGTCTTGCCGACGACCTTGAGCTTGCCCTTGTACTGGGGCTGCGCGGCGTAGCCGGCGAGGATGGTGTTGTCCGTCGTGAGCGCGTCAACGCCCTTGGAGACGAGGGCCGCCACGCACTCGGAGTACGTGCCGAACTCCTGCAGCTGGACACCGGGGTACTTGTCCTTGACCTTCTGCGCCGACGTCGAGCCCTTCACGGAGCAGAGCTTCTTGCCGGCCAGGGTCTCGGGACCGGTGATGGCGGTCTCATCAGCGCGCACCAGCAGGTCCTGGCCGGCGATGAAGTACGGGCCGGCGAAGGAGACCTCCGCCTTGCGCTTGTCGGTGATCGAGTAGGTCGCCACGACCATGTCGACCTGCCCGGTCTTGATGAGGGTCTCGCGCTGGGCGCTGGGCGCCTGCACGAACGTGATGTCGCCCTCCTTGTGGCCGAGCTCCTTGGCCACGTACTTGGCGACGTCGACGTCAAAGCCCTTGTAGTCCGATCCTTCCTTCAGGCCAAGGCCCGGCTGGTCGAACTTGATGCCGACCTTGAAGGCGCTTCCGCCTCCGGCGCCGTTGCCACCGCCGCCGCCACACGCGGCGAGGCCCAGTGCCACCACCGCAGTGGCGGCGACTGCCCCCAAACGACGAACCTTCATGGTGTTTCCTCCTGGTTGGTTGGCCGGTTCGCGGTCTGCGTCCCGGTCACGCTCGAGTCAGTGCGAGTCGGTGCGATTCAGTCAGTGCCAGTCAGTGGGTCAATGGGTCAGTGGGTCAGGATCTTGCCGAGGAAGTCCTTGGCGCGCTCGGACTGCGGCTGGGTGAAGAAGGCCTCCGGAGCGTTCTCCTCGACGATCTGCCCGTCTGCCATGAAGACGACGCGGTTTGCGGCACGTCTCGCGAAGCCCATCTCGTGGGTCACCACGACCATCGTCATGCCGGACTTGGCCAGGCTGATCATGACGTCGAGGACCTCGTTGATCATCTCGGGGTCGAGGGCGGAGGTGGGCTCGTCGAAGAGCATCACCTTGGGATCCATGGCCAGGGCGCGCGCGATGGCGACGCGCTGCTGCTGGCCACCGGAGAGCTGCGCGGGGTACTTCTGGGCCTGGTGGGCGACACCGACGCGCTCGAGCAGCTCCATGGCGCGCGTCTCCGCGGCGGCCTTCTTGACCCCACGGGCCTTCATCGGCCCGAGGGTGACGTTCTGCAGGATCGTCTTGTGGGCGAACAGGTTGAACGACTGGAACACCATGCCGACGTCAGCGCGCAGCTGTGCGAGGGCCTTTCCCTCCTCGGGAAGCGGCTTTCCGTCGATCTCGATGGTGCCGCTCTCGAAGGTCTCGAGGCGGTTGATCGTGCGGCACAGCGTCGACTTGCCGGACCCCGACGGGCCGATGACGACGACGACCTCACCCTTGCCGATGGTGAGGTTGATGTCCCGCAGGACGTGGAGGTCACCGAAGTGCTTGTTGACGCCCTTGAGGACAACGAGTGGCTCCGTCATGGCAGGAAACCTACTCGTTGACGGTGCTGCAGCGACAGGACGGGGCGTGAAAGTCACCGAAAAGTGGCGCAGCGCGCCGCATAGCCACGCCGAGACTAGAGTGTTCGCGATGCCCTGGAACGGTCCGACATCGGAGGAAGACCCATGCGTCACCGCACGCTCGGCCGCAGCGGGGCAGTCGTCTCCACCCAGGCCCTGGGCACCATGACCTTCGGCTCCGAGGCCGACGAGACGACGTCCGGCGAGATCCTCGGCGCCTTCGTCGAGCGCGGCGGCACGCTGGTCGACACGGCCGATGTCTACAGCTCCGGCGTCTCCGAGGAGATCGTCGGGCGTTGGCTCGCCAAGCACCCGACGGACGCCGCCCAGGTGGTCATCGCCACGAAGGCACGCTTCCCCATGGCGGAGGGGCCCAACGACCTCGGGCTCTCGCGCCGCCACCTGCGCAGGGCCCTGGACGGCTCACTGCGCCGCCTCGACGTCGACCACATCGACCTGTACCAGATGCACGCCTGGGACGGCCTGACCCCGCTCGAGGAGACCCTGCGCTTCCTCGACGACGCCGTGAGCGCCGGCAAGATCGGGTACTACGGGTTCTCCAACTACCTGGGCTGGCAGCTCACCAAGGCCGTGCACGTCGCCGCGGCCCACGGCTGGGCACCCCCAGTCACCCTGCAGCCGCAGTACAACCTGCTGGTGCGCGACATCGAGCACGAGGTCGTGCCGGCCGCCCTGGATGCCGGGGTTGGCCTGCTGCCCTGGTCGCCGCTGGCCGGCGGCTGGCTCACGGGCAAGTACGAGCGCGATGTCGCTCCGACGGGTCCGACCCGCCTTGGGGACAACCCGGAGCGGGGGGTGGAGGCGTGGCAGGCCCGCAACGCGGACGAACGCACCTGGCGCGTCGTGGACGCGGTGCGCGAGGTGGCTCAGGCCAGCGGGGTCACGGCCTCGCAGGTCGCCCTGGCCTGGCTGAGTGCGCAACCGGCTGTGACGTCGGTGATCCTGGGTGTCCGCTCCGTCGAGCAGCTCATCGACAACATGGACGCCGCCGACCTCGAGCTCGGCAGGGACGCGCTCGCCCGCCTCGACGAGGCGAGCGCTCCGAGGATCGACGACTACCCGTACGGTGCACCCGGGCGCGAGCAGCGCCACCGCAGCCTCACCGGGGGGCGGTGAGCACCAGCCGGGTGGGGGCTGTCGCGGGGGGCGGCAGCACCAGCGGGAGCCGTCCAGGGGTGATGGACCCGAGGACGCTCCCGTGACGGGCCCCGGTGGCGCTCGGCAGGCTCGCCGTCACGCCGTGCCACGTCAGGAACCCCAGGACGGCGAACGCGACCGCCTCCTTGTCGCCTGAGGGGATGCCCAGCGTGTCCGCCGTCACGAGCGGGACCTCCCCGAGCGACTCCTCCAGCATCCGCATCAGGGTGGGGTTGCTGGTGCCGCCGCCGGCGGCGATGACCGCCGTGGGGGAGTGCGACAGCGAGGCCTCGGCGACGGTGCGCGCCGTGAGCGCCGTGAGCGTGGCGACGAGGTCGTCGTCCTTGACCGCGCGACGCCGCGCCAGCGCGTTCTCGAGGTATGCCGCGTTGAAGAGCTCCTTGCCCGTGCTCTTGGGGGCGCGAAGGGAGTAGTACGGCTCGCTCAGGAGGTGCTCGAGCAGGCCGTCGTCGACCTGGCCGCGAGCAGCGGCGGCCCCGTCGCGGTCGAAGGTCTGGGCACCCCGGGTGATGCGCTCCACCGCGGCGTCGATCAGGGCGTTGGCGGGGCCGATGTCGTAGGCGAGAGGCTCCTCGCTGTGGACGTCGGCCGTGAGGTTGGCGATGCCTCCGAGGTTGAGGGCCACGGGATTGCCCAGACGGCCACGGAGCCACAGGACGTCGAACGCGCTGACCAGTGGCGCTCCCTGGCCACCGGCCGCGACATCGCGTGCCCGCAGGTCGGCGACGACCGGCAGGCCGGTGGCCTCGGCGATCCACGCAGGCTGCCCGACCTGGAGGGTGCCGCGCACCCGGCCGTCCTCGGCCCAGTGGAAGACCGTCTGGCCGTGGGAGACGACGAGCTGGGGTTGGGGCGCGAGCTCCCGTGCCAGGAGGGCTGCCGCCTGGGCGAACGCCTGGCCCACCCGGGTGTCCAGCTCGCACCACTCCTGGGCCGTGACAGGCTGCGGAGGCAGGCTGCGAGCCAGCAGCTCGCGCAGGTCGGTGGGGTAGGGCGTGCTCGCGCTGTGCACCGGCGTGACCTCGAGGACGTCGTCCCGAAGGATCACGTCGACGGCGGCCGCGTCGATCCCGTCGAGGCTGGTCCCAGACATCAGGCCGATGACGCGCATCAGCGTGGCAGGGAGTGCAGGTGGTCGTCCCGGCGGAGCGTGGCGAGGGCGACGGCGCTGACCACGCAGGTCGCGATCACGTAGTACGCCGGGATGTCCTTGTTGGCGGTGCTCTTGATGAGCTCGGTGATGATGAGCCCGGCACTGCCGGCGAAGACGGCGTTGGACAGCGAGTAGCTCAGGCCCAGGCCCGTGTAGCGGACCCTCGTGTGGAACATCTCCGAGAGCATCGCGGGTCCGGGGCCGGCCATGAGGCCGACGATAGCGCCGGCAACGAAGACCACGGCGAAACGAGCTGCAGTCGAGGTCCCGGCGTCCTGCAGCATGTTGAGCATCGGAAGGGCGAGGACGGCGATGGACAGGGCGCCGACCAGCATCACGGGCTTGCGGCCGATCCGGTCACTGAGGATGCCGGCGGGCAGGATCGACGCGGCAAACCCGGCGTTGGCGACCACCCCGGCGATGAGCGACTCCTTGAAGGAGGCGCCCAGCGACACCTGCAGGTAGGTCGGCATGACCACGAGGAACGTGTAGCCGGCGGCGGCCCAGCCCATGAGCCTGGCGATGCCCAGAAGGATGGCCGTGCCGGTGGAGTGGGCCGCCGGCCGGGCGTCCCGCGGGGGCGACAGCTGCTCGGCCTCGGTGACCTCGCGGAACACGGGCGACTCCTGAACCCGCAGGCGGACCCACAGAGCCACCAGGCCCAGCGGCAGGGCGAGCAGGAACGGGATGCGCCAGCCCCACGCGTGCAGGGCCTCCTCGGACAGCGCGGTGGCGAGCACGGCGGCGGTCCCGGCGCCGGCGAGGAGGCCGAGCGCGACGGTGAAGGACTGCCAGGAGCCGTACCGGCCCCGCTGGCGGGGCGGGGCGTGCTCGGTCATCAGGGACACCGCGCCGCCGAACTCACCGCCGGCGGACAGACCCTGGACGATGCGCACGAGCGTGAGCAGCCACGGAGCCGCGGCGCCCACGGTCTCCCTGGTGGGCAGCACCCCGATCAGGGCGGTGCCGAGGGCCATGACCAGGAGCACGAGCACGAGCACGGGACGTCGGCCGAAGCGGTCACCCAGCCGGCCGAAGAGCCAGGCGCCCACGGGCCTGAAGAAGAAGGCGATCGCGAAGGACGCGTAGGTCTTCACGAGGGCCTCGAGGTCGCTCGAGCCCTCCGCGGTGAAGAAGTTGGCCGCGATGATCGTGGCGAAGTAGCCGTAGACGCCGAACTCGTACCACTCGATGAAGTTGCCAACACAGCCGCCGACCAGAGACCTCTTGGAGGCCCGGACGTCGATGACCTGGCTGGGGCCGGCAGGTGCGGTCGTTCGTTGGCTCATGACAATCCTCCAGTGCGGCGGGCATTGGGGGATACCTTCGAACAGAGTTGCTTGTGTGTCAATAAGTAACATTTGTCCGACTTGCACCGTGGGTGAGCGGCGGAAGTGGACCTAAGCCCCTGTCCCCGGGCGCCAACGCAACCGATGCTGGGCTTCGGGCAGCAGGACCCGTCGAGAGGTCGGAGGCACCGATGAACCTGCGTGAGCTCGAGAGCGTGGCCAGCGCCATGACAGCACCTGGCAAGGGGATCCTGGCCGCGGACGAGTCGTCGGGGACCATCAAGAAGCGATTCGAGGCCGTCGGCGTCGAGTCGACCGAGGACGCCAGGCGGGCCTACCGGGGACTGATGTTCACCACTGCGGGCCTGGGCGAGTTCATCAGCGGTGTCATCCTCTTCGACGAGACGCTGCGGCAGCAGACCGACGACGGTGTGCCGTTCACCGAGGTGCTGCAGCGGCAGGGCATCCTGCCGGGGATCAAGGTCGACAAGGGGGCCAAGGCGCTGGCGGGCTATCGCGGTGAGACCGTCACCGAGGGCCTCGACGGACTACGGGAGCGGCTGGAGGAGTACCGCGGGCTGGGGGCGCGCTTTGCCAAGTGGCGTGCAGTCATCCACACCGGCGACGGCATCCCGACGCCCTTCGGCATCGAGGCCAATGCCCATGCCCTGGCGCGCTACGCCGCGCTGTGCCAGGAGGCCGACCTGGTTCCCATCGTCGAGCCCGAGGTCCTCATGGATGGCGACCACACCCTGGCCCGCTGCGAGGAGGTCACCAGCCTGGTGCTGGCCTCGGTGTTCGACCAGCTCACGAAGCACCGTCTCCACCTCGAGGGAATGGTCCTCAAGCCCAACATGGTCATCTCGGGGCTGACCTGCCCGCAGCAGGCGAGTGCTGAGGAGATCGCCGAGGCCACGGTGCGCTGCTTCCGACGGCACGTGCCCGCAGCCGTGCCCGGGATCGCGTTCCTCTCTGGCGGCCAGAGCGAGAGCCAGGCAACGGCCAACCTCAACGCCCTCAACCGGATCAAGGGACTGCCGTGGCAGCTGAGCTTCAGCTTCGGGCGGGCGCTGCAGCAGACCGCGCTGGCGAGGTGGGGCGGCCAGCCGGCAAACGCCGCCAAGGCGCAGGAGGCACTGCTGCACCGGGCCCAGCTCAACGGCCTGGCCAGGCGCGGCACCTACGAGTCCGGCCTGGAGAAGCCCGAAGTGCCCGTGGCGCAGGCGTGACGCGAGGGTGACTCAGCGGATCCCGACCACCAGGTCGTACGCGTCCCAGCCGTAGCCGGCGACCTGGGCCTGTGCCACCGCAGCCCAACCACCACGGCCGTTGCCGTAGTAGGCCACGAGCGCGCCATCTCGCCGCAGGGCCAGCAGGTCAGCGAGCCCGTCTCGGTTGCGGTCACCACCGGGAAGGAGCTGGGCATAGCCCTGCCAGCCGCTCCCGACCTGCGTGCCCCCGGCAGCCCAGCCGCCACGGCCGTTCCCCGCATACAGCCACAGGGAGCCATCCGTCCTGCGGGCCAGCACGTCGGCGTTCCCGTCGCCCGTGAAGTCGCCGGGCGACTCGATGGTGTCGAAGATCTGCCACCCCGAGCCGATGCGCAGCCCAGCCGCAGCCCACCGGCCGTGGCCGTCGCCGGCATACAGCCACAGCGTGCCGTCGGCCTGGCGGGCGAGGACGTCGGGGACGCCGTCGCCGCTGAAGTCGCCGGGGGAGAGCAGGCTCGTGAACCCCTGCCAGCCCGTGCCGATACGCACGCCGCTGAGGAACGTGCCGCTGCCCGTGCCCGGGTAGAGCCAGAGGGAGCCGTCGGGCTTGCGGGCCAGCACGTCGCCCTTGGCGTCCCCCGAGAAGTCGCCGGTGCCGAAGACGGTGTCGAACGCCTGCCAGCCACTGCCCAACGACACCTCGGACGGGCTGGACATCGACGTGCGCAGGCTGAGGCTGCCGTCCGCGCGACGTGCCAGCAGGTCGGAGCGCTGGTCGCCGTCGAGACCCTGGGCGACGGGCGCCACGGCGTACCGGCGGGTGAGCACCCGCCAGGTGGGGGCGTCGGTCACGCCGGTGGCCGGCAGGCCCTGTCCACTCTGCCAGGCCAGCAGGGCGCTGCGGGTGGTGGACCAGAAGGTGCCGGTCGCCGCCGTGCCGATGGCCGACTGCACCGCGCTCACAGCGGGTCCGGTCCTGCCCTGGGTCAGGTACATGCCCGAGTAGCCGACGAGCTGCTTGCCGAGTGCGGTCGCACCGGGCTTGGCCACGACCTTCGCCGGTGCGACGCAGCGGCTGAGGTTGGCCCTCGTCGAAGGCACCGCCCAGTTCAGGTACCACGTGCGGCACGGGCCGAACTCGGGCGGGGCGACCGCATTGGACCAGTAGGACGAGCGCTTCATCGCCCCGGCCCACGAGAGCGAGACGTGCACGTGGTTGCGGTGGCAGGCCGTGTCGTAGGCGGTGCCGGCGCGGGTGGGGTCAAGGCAGCCGTTGTACTCGCTCCAGCCGTCCTGCGGGCGGTAGGCCGACCAGGAGCGGTTGTTCCAGATGAGGTACATGACGCCGAGGCGCCGAGCGTTGGCGAAGGTGTTGCCACCAGAGTCGGTGGCAAGCATCCAGCTGAGCGCTGCCTGGGCGTAGGAGCGCTGGGTCGTGTCCCGGACGCTCACCATCCAGTCCACCGCCCGGCCGTCGTAGTGCTCGCTGGTCGAGAGCGCGTCGGAGCCGCAGGGGCGGGCGCTGCTGTAGCTGGTGCCGGCGTAGGTGGCTGTCAGCAGGCTGCCCAGCGCGGTCGACCCGGGCTTGGCCACGGCGTCGCACGAGTTGGCTCCCACGTACTCCGCCAGCGCCTCGATCCCAGGGGGGAGGCCGGCAGGTGTCGGCGGCAGCGGAGTCGCCGCCGAGGCGGGGGCGGCGCTGAGAGCCGTGCCGAGGGCGACGGAGAGCACGATGGCCGTCAGCGGACGGGTGGCGCGAGGGTGCCGGGGCAGCGTGCTGAGGCATCGGGCGAGAGGGGGCATGGCACGGCTTTCACGTGGGGTCGAAGCGGCTCACCGTACGGCGCAATGCGCAGGCTTGTCCGCAGTTTGCTGCGGTTTGCGCCCGTTCAGATGACCCCGTCGCGGCCCAGGTCTGCCGCGGCTGCTAGGACCGTGGGACCGGCTGAGGCAGGAGCGGCCTGCCCGAGGCGGCGTCGACGACGGCACGGGCTCCCACGGGCTTGGCCAGGGTGAAGGTGACGTCCTGGATGCGCAGCCGTGCGGTGCAGGCGGTGCCCGGAGCCGGCCCGGTCCCCGTGCCGCCCACGACGACGAGGTCGGCAGTCTCGAGGAACCGTCCGGTGACGTGGGTGTCACAGTCCCCGCTTCCGAGCGCGACGGTCAGCGTGCGGCCCTCGGTGGCGGTGACCACCTGCGAGTACAGCAGGATTCGCCGGCCGTCCCCGGGAGGCGTGGCCAGGGGTGGCCTCAGGTCCTCGGGCTCGAGGGCGTCCGCCACCGCGACCCGCACCAGCGGTGTCGACAGGCCCTTCACGGTGAACTCCCACGTGGGGACGGTGGCCCCGCCCCGACTGCTCAGAATCGTTGCCGTGCCGGCGTGCACGCCGGTGATGGTCACCCACGCACAGGCACTCGAGCCGTCCTCCGCGTGCGGGCACTCGCCGACACGGGGGTTGACCATGGCGTCGTATGCCGCCTGTGCACCCACCGTGCGCACCCGCACACTGGTGCCGTCCACGGCATACCGGACCTCGCCTGTGCCCCCAGCCGTGGGCAGGGCCGTGGCCGACCGCACCCAGCCGTTGCCGAACGATGCCTTGAGGTCGCCGCGGGGAGTCCAGTCAGGCTCGATCGTCAGGCCCTGCGCGGCGATGAACGAGGTGCGCCACCGCGCCAGCAGGTCGCCCTCGGTCCACGCCGTCACCACCTCTTTGGCCCGCTGCGCGAAGATGTCGCGCGACGAGCCCGGTGGAGTCGAAGAGCCTGGGGGAGCTGATGAGCCGGGGGGAGTGGACGAGCCGCACGCCGACAGGGTCATGAGGGCAACAGACAGGGCGGCAACGGCGACGCGCTTCATGATGGTGAGACGGGGGGACTCCGGTGGGCGTTCCCCGGGGGGCCCACGACGAGGAAAGTGAGGCGTACGCTGGCCAGGTCCGGTCCTCGAGGGTCCGCTCGTGGCGTCGCCGCGAGGATGCCTGGAGGGCCTGAGCGGGAGGGAATGCGTGAGCCAGCTGAGCCTCGGGGTCGTGGCACGCTCGCTGAAGGAGAACGAGCGGCGTCTCCCGCTGCACCCGCATCACCTCGCCCGGGTTCCCGGCGACCTGCGCGAGAGCATCTACCTCGAAACGGGCTACGGGCACCGCTTCGGTCTGTCCGACGACCAGCTGAAGCGCTGGGTGGCCGGGTTGAGGACCCGCGAGCAGCTCGTCGCAGAGTGCGACGTCATCCTCCAGCCCAAGCCGACGGTGGCCGAGATCGCCGCGATGCGCATCGGGCAGGTGCTCTGGGGGTGGCCACACTGCGTGCAGGACGAGAAGCTCACGCAGCTCGCGATCGACCAGCGGCTGACGCTGATCGCCTTCGAGGCGATGAACCACTGGCATGCCGACGGCTCGTTCAGCCTCCACGTGTTCCACAAGAACAACGAGCTGGCCGGCTACTGCTCGGTGCTCCACGCCATGCAGACCGCGGGGTCGACCGGCGACTACGGGCGTCGGCTGCGCGCCGTGGTCATCGGATTCGGTGCGACAGCCCGCGGGGCCGTGACAGCGCTCAACGCTCTCGGCGTGCACGAGGTCGACGTCCTGACCCATCGGCATGTCGCGGCGGTGGCGGCACCCATCCACTCGGCTCGGATGGTCCACTTCGACAGCAACGGGGCGACGTCGGGTGTGAGCCACGCGGTCACGGAGAGCGGCGCGATGCCCTTGGCGCCGTTCCTCTCCGGGCACGACATCATCGTCAACTGCGTGCTCCAGGACACCGACTCCCCGCTGACCTTCATGACCGACGAGGACCTGGCGGAGATGACTCCCGGGACCGTGATCGTGGACGTCTCCTGCGACGAGGGCATGGGGTTCAGCTGGGCGCGCCCCACGACGTTCGCCGACCCCACCTTCGTGGTGGGCGACAACGTGCTCTACTACGCGGTCGACCACAGCCCGTCGTACCTGTGGAAGTCCGCGACGTGGGAGAACAGCGAGGCCCTGCTTCCGTTCCTCCCCACGGTCATGGGCGGAAGTGAGGCATGGGACGCCGATCCCACGATTCGCAGGGCCATCGAGATCCGTGATGGCGTCATCCAGAACCCCGCGATCCTCTCGTTCCAGGGCCGCGACCCGAAACACCCGCACTGGCCGCTGGCCACCTAGTCGAGCGGTCACTCGGCGGGTGGTCTGCCCGCCGCCCGCAGCATTGCAGGGTGATGACCTGCGCTCGACCACGGGCCCGGCACCGTGATCACCGCGAGAGCCGCGGTGGGCATCGGTACCGGCTCACCCGTGAGAGTCGAGACCAGGTCCTCGAGGCCGGGGTTGTGACCGACCAGGACCACGGTCTTGAGGTCGTCAGGGAGCTC
>Ga0164302_10000356_pt1 | contig 12702 bp, 10 predicted proteins | sample Whisoiple_202_MG_FD_109714 | JGI IMG/M metagenome (GOLD analysis project Ga0164302, IMG submission 109714) | Soil microbial communities amended with pyrogenic organic matter from upstate New York, USA - Whitman soil sample_202_MG | ecosystem: Environmental > Terrestrial > Soil > Agricultural... | reverse complement strand
GTCGTCCCGATCTCCTGGACCAACCGCAAAGCCGGCGTCTCGAAGCTGGCGCTGACCGAGATGGGCAGCCGCTACCTGTTCATCGTCCTCTACGTCTTCCTCGAGCACCACCTCAGCCGCGGCGATTACCGGCGCGGGAAAGCGCCCCGGTGACCTCGCGCCGCCTCAGCGCGACGCCGTTCCTGCTGGCGGCGATGGCGGCTGCCGCCGCCTGGATCGTCGTCCTCGGCTCGAAGCTGACCTTCCTGCTCGACGACTGGGGCTACATCGTCCTGCGCCGGGGCGACGAATTCGAAGACTGGGTGCGGCCCGACAACGAGCACTTCGTCGCCGCCCCAATGACGATCTGGAAGCTGCTGATCTCGGTCTTCGGGATCGAGTCGATGCTGCCCTACAAGCTGGTCTCGACCGCGCTCTTCCTGCTCGGGGTCTGGTTCCTCTACCTCTGGACCCGGCGCCGGGTCGGCGAGTGGGCGGCGCTGATCGGGATGGTCGCCCTGCTCTTCTGCGGCGCCGCCTTCGACGACCTCCTCTGGTTCGCCTCGATCACCTTCCTCGGCTCGATGGCGGGCGGCCTCGGGATGCTGGTCGCGCTCGACCGCCAGGACGACCGCGGCGACCGGCTCGCCTGCCTGGCGCTGACGGTCTCGCTCTGCTTCTCCAGCCTCTGGGTCGCCTTCGCCGCCGGCGCCGCGCTGGACGTCTTCCTCCGCCGCCGCGAGCGCGGCCTCCTGCGCCGCGCCTTCATCGTCGCCGTGCCGGCGGCGATTTACGTCGCCTGGTGGATCGGCTGGGGACACGAGGCCGAAAGCGCGCTCTCACTCCACAACATCGTCAGGAGCCCGGCCTGGGTCTTCGACTCGATCGCGGCGGCGGTCGCCGCCCTGCTCGGGCTGGCTGTCCCGGCGGAAGGCATGACGACCCCCAACGGGCTCGACTGGGGCCGGCCGCTGGCCGCCGCCCTACTCGTCCTGGCGGCCTGGCGGCTGTGGAAGATGGAGCGGGTGCCGCGCTCGCTCTGGGTCGTGCTGGCGATCGCCTTCGTCTACTGGACCCTCGGCGGCTTCGACGTCAAGCCGGGCCGGGTCGCCTCGGCCAGCCGCTACCAGTACACCGGCGTTGCCTTCGTGCTGATGATCGCCGCCGGCCTGCTCAGCGGGGTGAGATTCAAGCGGCGGCTCTGGATCCCGGCGTTGGTGGTGCTCGGCGCCGCCGTCCTCCCCAACGTCGTCTTCTTCCACGAAGCGTATGAGAGCTACCGCCACACGAGCCAGATTGAGCGCGCCGACCTCGCGGCGCTGGAAATCGTCCGGCCGCGGGTGGAACCGACCTTCTTCCTCGACGAAGAAATCGCCGACACCGGCTACGTGCCGCTGGAAGCGCAGGCCTGGTTCGAAACGCGCGACGGAGACGGCTCGCCGGCCTACGACGAAGCCGAGCTGATCGCGGCGCCCGAACATGCGCGAGTCCCCGCCGACAAGGTGATGGCGGCAGGGCTCGGGGTCGGGCTCGGCGAGCTGGGCGGCCGCCCCGCGGGCAGTTGCCACACCGAGATGTTCGAGGACGGCGCGCTGAGCCTGCCACTCCCGCGCGGCGGGGTCGCGCTGCGCTCCAGCGCTCCGGTCGAACTCGCGCTAGGCCGCTTCTCGGGCTCGTTCCCGGTCGAGCTCGGCCGCCTCGAACCCGGGACCTGGGCCGAAGTGCGGATCCCAACCGACCTCTCGCGCCGGCCGTGGCAGCTGCAGGCAAGCGGGGAAGGCAAGTTGACCGCGTGCCGGTTGGCCGCGCCATGACGGCGCGGAGAGCCACCGAGATCGCCCTGGGCGTGGCGATGGCCGTTGCAATCGGTCTGATCGTCGCCGCCACCGACGGCCAAGGCTTCGCGGTCGACGAACTGTATTACTACGGTCGCGTAGCACTGAAGGAGGGCGCGCTCGTCCACTACGGCGCTCCCTTCAGTCCCGAGTACCTGCTGGCGCCGTTCAACGGCCACCTCGCGCTCGGCGGCCGCTTCGTCTACGAGACCGTCTTCGCCACCGTCGGCGCCCACTACACGGTCCTCGTCGTCATCAACGCCCTCGGCATCTGCACCGCCGCCGGCCTCCTCTTCGTCTTCGCCCGGCGGCGGGTCGGCGACGTCGCGGCGCTGGCGCCGGCCCTCCTTGTCCTCTTCTTCGGGATCGCCCGCGAGCAGTTCCTCTGGCCGCTCGACTTCAACACCTCGGTGGCGCTGGCCGCGGGCCTGGCGGCGATCCTCTGCCTGCAGCGCGAGGACCGCCGCGCCGATCTCGCCGCCTGCCTGCTGCTGGCGCTCTCGGCGGCGATGATCGAGGTCGGCCTCGCCTTCCTGGTCGGCGCCGCGCTGCTGATCGCGCTGGACGGCGACCGCTGGCGCCGCGCCTGGATCGTGGTCGCGCCGCTCGTCCTCTACGCAGCCTGGTGGGTCTGGTCGGCGCGCTTCGACCAGGGCGAAACCGAGGTTTCCAACATCGTCCACGCACCGAAGACGGCCTTCGAGTCGATCGCCGTCTCGCTCGGCGCCCTGACCGGCACCAACACGCCGATCCCGGCCTCCTTCGCAACCGACCTGACGACGCTCGGCAAGGTTCTCGCGGTTATCGCCCTGGTCGCACTCGCGGCGCGGATCGTCCGCGGCCGGCTGCCGCGCACGATCTGGGTCTGGCTGGTCGTCGCCGGCGCCTACTGGACGCTGCTGGCGACCGCCGACCGCTCGGCGCAGAGCACCCGTTACCTGCTGGTCAGCGCGGTGCTGGTCCTGCTGATCGCCGCCGACTGCTTCCCCCGGCCGCTCTCCAACCGCGCCGGCGTCGTCCTCGTTGTCCTCGCCCTGCTGCCGCTGCCGGCCAACGTCGACGCGCTCTTCACCGGCAAGGACGAAAACGTCCTGCGGACGGACATCCCCAAGACCCGGGCCGAGTTCGCGGCAGTCGAGCTGGCCGGCGAACGCGTCGACCCCGCCTACGTCGTCTCCGCCGACCCCCGCGTGGTCGAGGCCGGCGGCGGCCTCTACCTCGGGATCCCGGCCATCGCCATCCTCGACGCCGCCAAGCAGAGCGGCTCGATCGCCTACAGCCTGTCCGAGCTGGAGGGGCAGCCGGAGGAAGTCCGCGAGATCGCCGACGCGGCCCTGGTGGGAGCGATCCCGGTGGAACTCGAACCGTCCCACACGCCGGGAGCGGCCCTGACCTGCCGCACCACGAAACCCGAAGGAGGGCGCGCCGCGGTCGTCCAACTCCCGACCGGCTTCAACCTTGTCCGGGTCGCCGGGCCGGGGACGCCGCTGATCGGCGTGCGCCGCTTCGCGACCGCAGGACCCGGGGTCCCGATTGCCCAGCTGCGACCCGGCGGCTGGGCCGCCCTGAAGCTCCCCCAGGACGGCGAGAAGGACTGGCAGCTGGTGACGAAGGCACCTGTCACCACCTGCCATTCCTAGTGAACGTTGCGTTCAGAGTTCTCCCGTCTTCAGATTCTTGAGGCGAGTGAAGTTGCCGCCGCTCTCGAGGCCGGGGTACCCGCCGCTATAGGCACTGTCGGTTGCGCCGAGCTTCTTCTCAAATCCAGGTCCGCTATTGGTCCAGGCCGAGATAGTGCTTCCCTCGTCCACCAGCGCCACCGCGCTGCCGGTGCTGAGTGAGTAGCCGCTCTGGCTGGCAAGTTCTTTTTGGATTCCGCCTTCCCACTTGCAGAGCTTCACGTTGTAGGTGTTGCTGGAAACGTAGGTGAAGCGCAGCTCATAGCCGTTCCTGCTCCCGCCGGGGGTTGCCATGTCCAGCCACAACGAGAAGTAGCGGTTTTCCGATCCAGGAGAGACGTTAAGCGTGGCGACGGCTGCCAGGCCGGATCCACCGTCGGTTAGTGAGGTCCCGCGATAGATGCCATCGGGCCCGGTGGCGAAGGCCGTGACGGGGCCCCAGCCGGTGGAGGTCGACTGTCCCTTTCCGACCACCCAGCCCAGTTTGGAGAAATCATTTTCGAAGCTGGTGAGCGATTTGGACGACCCGTCGAAGGGCTCAGTCACAGGCATCGCCTCCAGGTCCGCCGGAATGTTTGAGGAGACTTCGCCGGGCAGTACTTCCTGGCCCCAGAAGCCATTTGCATAGGCGTTGTGACCGAGGCCGCCGCTCGGGGTCCGGTAGAAGGCGTCGATGATGCCGTTGGCCTGCGCCAGCGCGTGCACCCCCATCCCTTCGCGCGGGTCGAGAGATCCCGGTAGTTCCGGTTGGCCCCAGTGGCCGTTCACGTAGGCGTTGTGGCCAAGGCCGCTGCTCGGGGTCCGGTAAAAGACGTCGATCGTGCCGTTGGGCTGGACCACCGCGTTGGGCTCGCCCGAGACCGAACCGGGAAGCGGCGCCAGGCTCCATCCACCTTCGACGTAGACCGTGTGGCCTAGACCTCCTTCCGGCGTCCGGTAGAAGACATCGATCGTGCCGTTGGGCTGGACAACGGGATGCGGGTCGGAGGCGAGACTCCCGGGCAACACGTTCTGGCTCCAGGTGCCGTTGACGTACGCGTTGTGCCCGAGGCCCCCAGTGGGGGTCCGATAGAAGACGTCGATCGTGCCGTTCGACTGCACCACCGGGTGCGGGTCGGAGGTGGGAGCCAGTGATCCGGTCAACGCTGGCTGACCCCAGCTGCCGTTGACGTAGGCGTTGTGCCCGAGGCCCCCAGTGGGGGTCCGATAGAAGACGTCGATCGTGCCGTTCGACTGAACGATCGGATATGGGTCCCCTTCAACCGACCCGGGCAACGGGGCCAGACTCCAGGCGCCGTTGAGGTAAACGGTGTGCCCCAGCCCGCCGGTGGGCGTCTTGTAGAAGACATCGACGGTGCCGTTGTTCTGCGCAATCGCATGGGGATCTGAGGCGAGGCTGCCCGGCACCGCCGGCTGACCCCAGCTGCCGTTGACGTAGGCGTTGTGCCCGAGGCCCCCAGTGGGGGTCCGATAGAAGACGTCGATCGTGCCGTTCGACTGAACGATCGGGTGCGGGACCGATCCAGCCGCAAGACCGCCGGGAAGCGCAGGCTGACCCCATTTCCCGTTCACATACGCGTTGTGCCCGAGGCCCCCAGTGGGGGTCCGATAGAAGACGTCGATCGTGCCGTTCGACTGAACGATCGAGTGGGCCCCTCCGAGATCGTCGTCCTCTGGAGGGATGTTTGCCACGGTTCTGTAGGAGAGCTCTGACCCTTCGTCCATTTCGCCTTTGGAATTTCGGGCGAACAGCCTGAAGTAGTAGGTGGTATTCGGAGACAAGCTCGACACCGCCTCGCTCACATCAACTTCCGCGGACCCCGACGTGGTCCTGACCGGAGTTTTGTTCGGATAGCCGCCAGCGCCCTGAGAGGGACTAGTGCCGTAACCGAACCACCATTCCGTGGACGCTTCTTCCGTTACGAGCTTCCCGTTCAGGGTTGAACCCGTCGTTTTGATCGCACTCGCGCTACTGGTGTGGGGCGACATCGAGTGGATGATCCAGATGTTGAGGCCCCAACCGTCGCTGCCAGCCCAGTCTTTGTCGCACTGTTCGAATTCTTTGGTATTGCCCCAGTTTTCCGACGTAATGGGATGACCGCTGGCTTCGAAGCTTGACTTCAGCTTGTGGCGGCCTCGGTCGAAACCGCTTTCGAGGCCTTGCCCAACGCCACCCTTGTCGACTGCGTGGCTCCCGACCCCGACCGCGCCTTCGCAGTGGTTGTTGGCTGGATTGAACGCAACCCAATCCTCGTGATGCGGAGTTCCTATGGTCTTGAGTTCTAGGCTGCCTTTCGTGGCAGGAATGAACCAGAGGCGCACGTGGTAACGGCTGGTCGGTAGGGAGTCGGGGGACTCGGCAACGCTCTCGTTTGCTTCGCGACAGTCATAGGTCCCACCGTTCTGCAGCACCCACAGGTACTGGTTCTTTTGCACGTCGTAGTTCCAATCCGGGTGGATCTTCACCTGTTCTGCCACATTGTGGGCGGAAGCGCTCTTTCCGCGAAACAGCACGCCGATCGGGTCCGAGCGAGAACCTTCGCTGCAGCTGCTGTCGCCGAACGCGTACCAGCCCGCGGGACCCAAACCGATGGCATCGGCCTTCGAGCCGCTCATAGCGATGGCCGACATGAAGGCGGCGAAAGCCAGGAACAGCGCGATCGCCATTTTGGGCTTTGAGATCAAGCCTGGCATTTCAACTCTCCTTCCGTCGCCCCGTCGACCGGCGGTTCAAGCGCTCCAGGTGGCTGCTTTTGTAGTTCGTCCCGCCTCGTGGCGGGCGGCGTGCCCCGCATCTGCGGAGTGAGTCGGCTCACTGCTTCCCTGGCGAGCCCTGGACTGTCCGCGAAAATCACGACGGTCGAGGACTTCGCATAGACCTCGATCCGGTTTTCCACCAGGAAGTCGAATTCCACGACTTTCGCCCCGCCGAGCCTGCCAATCAAGCGATGCGGTATCGGCTCGCCTTCGAAGGAATAGTCGGCCAAGCTCCGCTGGCAGGCGGGCCAAGTCTGGACCTCGAGCGGTGGCGCGCATCCAGTCTCACCGGCTTCGATTTCGCAGGTGCCGTAGGAATAGGTGAGCCGGTTAGCGGGCTCCTCGTAGGCGGGCGTGGCGAAATCGCACCGACGAACAGCCGCCGTCATCGGCAGCCCCCCAACCTCCGGGCCAGAGGAGAACACTTCGAAATTGATCGGATCCTCGATCCCGGTGCAGGGCAGCGCCTCGTGCCGGAGCACCCGCTCGTGCGTCGAGATCCAGCCTCTGGGTACCGGCGCAGCTCCCGATGGCTGACTCTTGGCACCCGCCTTGCCACCTGCCATGGCGATCGCCAAGAGCGCCACCGCCAGCAGAGCGCAAGCAGGGACGGACAACGCCAACCACCATTTACGGCTGTACTTGTAAGACAGATGCTTCACCGAGGTACCTCCCTGCCCGTTGGCTTTGATTCCCGACAGGCATCGTCCTCGGATAGCCAAGGCGAGCGCTCCAGCAATTCGCGAAAGACGGTCGATCCTTTCCAGCAATCCGCTAGATCACGTCCTCGAATCCGGCTCCCTCAGCTCCAATGCTGCTGCCAGGCCGGCGAGACAGGAGGAAATCGAGCGACCAAGCAGGTCCTCGACCGCTTCAAGGCGATAGGTCACGGTGCCGCGATTGACACCCAGCGCGGCGGCGGCAGAGGTGTGGTTCTGCCCAGCAGCCAGAAAGGCACGGACCGTCTCCCGGAGTGCGCTGCCATTGCGGCTCGTCTCGAGCGGATCGAGATACAAGCGCCGCAGTGAGGTCGACAGGAGGTCATCCTGGAGAGCCGCGGCATGAAGAGCGACGTCGGAATAGCGAACGACACTCGCCTTGCGCCGCCGCGCCACCGAGAGTGCGGCCTGCGCTTGCCGATGAGTCAAACGCCAACCTGGCAATCCGTCGCCCGGCTCGCCGAGAGCGAAGACCTGCCCGCAACCCTCGAGGAATTCCGTCGCTTCCTCGATTCTGGATGGATGGGTTCCGGACCTTCCTCCCAGCCAGGCCCAAACTTGATTCTCGGACCCCTGAACCATCAGGACCGTGCGGTCGAGCGTAGTCCCGAGTGAGCGAACCGCTGACTCGACCCCGGAGCCTTCAGCGATCAATCCCAGGTGATGAGCATCGAGGTCGTAGTCCAGGGAGGTGGAGTCGACGAGCTCTCCGGCCAGGACTCCCTTCACCAGCTCAGCCCGCAGAGCGCCGATGCCGCGTGGCTCGGCACCCACCGCCTGCTCGCGGCGGTAATCCTCACCGAGGACCGTCAGCAAGCGGTCGAAGGTCACTGCCTGCCCCCGGTCCACTGCAACCTGCATCTGACGGCTGAGCGAGTCGTCGTCGGAGATCTGTCGGATGTGGTCTCCGAGGACAAGGTAGCCGGCCAAGCACCGCCGGAATACGGTGTCGAGGCTGATGCCGAGCCGCGCGGCGAGCCGGATCTGGTCCCGCAGCTCACCTGGCACGGTGATCGACGGCGTCGCAGTTGTCGCGCCGATCGTCGCGATTCCGAAATCGATCGCCGCCGAGGCAGCGGCCCGCAATCCCTCCCGGTACGCGACATCGGATGGGCACCTCCCATCCTCGATACTACGAACGCGTGTCAGGACCGCCTCGTCGATGAGATCGCGCCGCTCTTCTAGGCGCTGGCCTAGCCTTCGACGATCACGGCCTATGCTCGCAGGCGAAAGCCCTGCACCCGTCATATCGGGGCCGGTATCTCCCTACCCCCGGTCGCTGACATCCCTGCCTTTGCCATTCGTCCTCCCAGTCGGACGGCTCTGTGGTCCCAGCGCCTCGGAGCCTGACCGGACAAGGTTACACCGAGACTTCCTCACTAAACAAGCCTCGACATCGAGTTCGATCGGCTGGCTGGAGGTGGCGGGCGAGTAACGCTCTCGATATCGTCCGCCGCTGCCTGAGCCGCCACCCGAGGAGACGATCCGCCTGAATTACGAGCGCCTTTACGCATACCGGTTCCGCGACGTCGACCAGGGCGCCCGCACGGCCGTCTGGGAGGAGATCGCTCCCCACGTGCACGGGTTGATGGGGTCCCCCAGCCGGGTTCTCGACCCGGCCGCCGGCAGGGGCGAGTTCATCGAGGCGATCCCCGCGCAGGAGCGGGTCGCCGTCGACGAGGTCGCCTATCCCGAGGCCGACCACACCTCGGGCGTGCGGCGGATCACCTCGAGGATCCAGGACGCCGAGCTGCCGGAAGGGCACTTCGACGGTGTCTTCGTCTCCAACTTCCTCGAGCACCTGCCGAGCCAGGAGGTGATCTCCCAGTTCCTCGAAAAGATGAACACGGCGATGGCGCCGGGAGGGCGGATCGCGATCATGGGACCGAACTACCGGTACTGCTCGAAGGAGTACTGGGACATGGCCGACCACATCATCGCCCTCACCCATCGGGCGATCGAGGAGCATCTCTACACGGCCGGGTTCGAGCCGGAGAAGACCTTCCCCCGCTACCTGCCCTACTCCTTCAACGGCATCCTGCCGCCCTCGCGCAAGTTGACCGCGGCTTACCTGCGGATGCCGCTCGCCTGGCGCATGCTCGGCAAGCAGTTCCTGGTGATCGGGCGCAAGTAGCGCCCCGGCTCAGGGCAGGGGGCAGACCGAGACCGGGCCGTTGACGACCGCCCGCCACGGATCGGGGGCGGCGTCCGGCGGGATGCGCAGTTCGGCCCACTCGCCGGGATCGAGCTCCCCGATCGGGGTCCCCGGCGCTCCTGGTCCGAAACGGCTGAGAGCGACAGTGACGGGGTCCTCGCCGCGATTGCCCAGGACGGTGCCGCCGCGCTCGAGGTCGAAGTAGGCGATGTTCGAAGCGGTCGCGTCACTGATCGCGGGACAGGAAGCGCTTCCCTTCGGGGCCGGCGCCCGGGTCAGCTTCAGCTGCAGGGCTCCGGCGAGAGTCGCATCGGCGATCGTCCCGTACTTCGGGTCGCCGCCGCGCACCTCCGACAGAGGCATTCCCAGCGATCCGTTGCGGTCGACCGCGTCGAAGTAGTCGCCGGCGGCGAGCGGGACGAAGAGGGCGCCGCCGGCCGCTTCGACCTCGGGATCGTGAGCGGGGACGAAGCCAGGATCGACGTCCCGGCCTCGGGCGAGGTCGAGCATCGCGTACTCGCTGCCGGTGATCCGCGAAACGTCGATTTCGGGACCGCGGCCGTCGTAGAGCTTGGCGACGTTGGCCGGGATCGCCAGGGCGACGACGAGGAAGAAGGCGGCGGTGGCCTTCCACCCAAAGCGCACGCCGCGCAGGGCGTCGACTGCGACGAGGAGGACGAGGACGGCGCCGACGAAGACGTAGCGGGTCGAGTCCGGCGGGCGGCCGCCGGCGGCCATCGTCAGCCAGTAGGCGATCGCGGTGGCGAGGAACGCCCACAACGTCGGCGGCACGGCACCCCGGCGCACCCGGTAGACGAGGCCGGCGAGGCCGAAGCCGGCGGCGACGGTGGCCGCCGGGGTAACGCCGACGACTTCCGGCCGCGCTTCTGCCCCGGTCGGGTTGAGACCGAGCAGGCAGCCGACGACCGCGGCCAGCGCGTTGACCAGCTCCGAGGGGACGAGGCGGATGTTGGTGAAGAGGACGTCGGACTGGTCGAACTGCCGGGCCCACAGCCACCAGATCGCGTAGAGCGCCAGGGGCACCAGGAAGATCCAGAGCCGGCGGCGCCGGTCGGGGCGCAGCAGGACCAGCACGGCAACCCCGACGACGAAGGCGAGCCCGACCTCGAGCATTAGCACCGAGAGGGCCAGCAGCACGCAGCCGGCGATGTCGCCCTTGCGGTCATCGCGTTCGAGCGCGAGGATGGCGCCGAGCCCGAGCGCCGCCGAGTACACCGTGTGCAGGTCGAACGGCCACATCAGGGTCTCATTGGCGTAGCCGAAGAAGGCGAGCAGGATGCTCAGCGCCAGCGCGACCAGCGGCGAGGTGCGGCGAATGGCGAGGACGAAGAAGAGGCCGGAGCAGGCGAGCACCCCCAGGATCTCGACGGCGCGAAAAACGCCGTAGTCGGTGCCGGCGACCGCAAAGAGAGCCTCGTAGGCGAGCCGGCCGAGGAGGACTAGGTGGCCGTTATGCGGGGCGAAGAGGTATTCCAGCCCGTATGACTGGGAGGTGACTCCCTCCTTGGTGACCAGGTTCGCGTAGTAGAAGACCTCGTCGCCGTGGAAGGTGAGGTCGCCGCCGATCAGCAGCAGCCAGGTGGCCGAGACCGCCATCGCCACGCCCAGCCCGAACCAGGCGAGGCGCTTTTCCCCTGCAGGTGGCCTCATCGCCGACGGCATTCTAAGCGCGGCCTTCGAGATGACAGGTGTCGCACCGCTTTTTTTGGTGCTACACTTCGTAATCCATGCCCACCGCCATGCCCCGCTACACCTTCACCGACACCGGGGCTCTCCGGGAGCAGCTGGACGAAGCGCAGCGGCGGTGGCCCGAGGTCCGGAGTCGGAAAGAGCTGCTGCTCCGGCTTGCCGAGGCTGGGCAGAAGGCGATCGCGCGAGAGGCGGAGGGACGCAAGAAGGCGATCGCGGAAACCGCTGGGGCGTTTACCGGCGTCTTCCCCCCCGACGCACTCGAGCAGCTGCGCGCGGACTGGCCGGAGTGATCGTCCTCGATGCCAGCGTCCTGATCGCCTTCCTCAACGGCTCCGACCGGCATCACGCCAAAGCCAACCGCCTGCTGGAAACGCTCAGCGGCGAGCCGTGGGGAACCAGCTCGGTCACCCTGGCCGAGACGCTGGTCTACCCCGCTCGCGCGGGGCGTCTGGAGGAGGCGGAAGCGGCTCTCGTCGGGCTCGACCTCCAAGAGCTCTTGTCGGGGGGAGGGGCGCCTGGGCGCATGGCGGAGATGCGTGCCTCCTTGGGCGTCAAGATGCCGGACTGCTGTGTGCTTCTGGCGGCGCAGGACAACGACGCCGCCGTGGCCAGCTTCGACGCAGGGCTACTCGCGGCCGCGCGCAAGCTGGGGCTAAAGGTCGCCGGTTGACTCAGGCGCCGCGCCGGCCGAAGCGCAGGCGCGGCACCCGCCAGATCGCCTCGGCGACGATCGAGCTGTCCATCTTCGAACTGCCCGCCTGGCGGTCGCGGAAGACGATCGGGACCTCGGCGACGCGGAAGCCCGCCTGCAGGGCGCGGTAGGTCATCTCGATCTGGAAGGCGTAGCCGCGGGCGTCGACCGAGTCGAGGTCGATCGCCTCCAGCACCTCGCGACGGAAGCACTTGAAGCCGCCGGTCAGGTCCTTGACCCCGACCCCGAGGACGAGCCGCGCGTAGGCGCTGCCGCCGCGGCTGATGCCGCGCCGCAGCGCCCCCCAGTTGGAGACGCCGCCGCCCTCGACGTAGCGAGAGCCGATCACCAAGTCGGCCCGCTTCGCCGCCTCCAGGAGGCGGGGCAGGTAGGCCGGGTCGTGGGAGAAGTCGGCGTCCATCTCCAGGATCAGGCCGGCCCCCTCCGCCAGGGCCTTGCGGAAGCCGGCGATATAGGCCGGGCCGAGGCCTTCCTTCTCGGTCCGGTGCAGGACCTCGACGCGCTGCTCGGCGGCGGCGATGCGGTCGGCAATCCGGCCGGTGCCGTCGGGCGAGTTGTCGTCGACGACGAGTACCCGGACGCCGGCGTGCTGCATCAGGCCGGCGATCAGCACCGGGATGTTCGCGCGTTCGTTGTAGGTCGGGATGATGACGAGCGCCGACAGGTTCACGAACGCCGTCCTTCGGAACGCAGCGACGCAATCTGCTCGGAGACGAGTCCAATCAGGAGAATCACGATGCTCGATAAAATCAACAGCACGGATGAATTGGTGACGTGCGACTGCGTGGCGATCGTCCACGCGGCGTAACCGGCGCCGACCGCGAACAGCGCGCCGCTAATCGGCACGAACAGACGGAGCGGACTGAAGATGGTGATCACCTTCAGCAGAATCAGCACGAAGCGTGCACCGTCAGAACCGAGTCGGATCTTCGACGAGCCCGCCCGCTGTGCGGCCACGACCGGTTCGAACCGCACGCTGTAACCCGCACGGATAAACGACATGGTAGACGTTGTCGGTGTGGAAAATCCATTCGGCAGCAGGTGGATGAACTCCAGCATGCAGTCGCGCCGCGCCGCGCGAAAGCCCGAGGTGAGATCCGGGATGTCGCGTCCGGTGAGATAGCTCGCAATCCGGTTCAACAGCGCATTGCCT
>Ga0164302_10000355_pt1 | contig 12752 bp, 16 predicted proteins | sample Whisoiple_202_MG_FD_109714 | JGI IMG/M metagenome (GOLD analysis project Ga0164302, IMG submission 109714) | Soil microbial communities amended with pyrogenic organic matter from upstate New York, USA - Whitman soil sample_202_MG | ecosystem: Environmental > Terrestrial > Soil > Agricultural... | reverse complement strand
TTTCTTGATATGATATGCCAAAATACCGTCGCACTCCTCATATGTTGGAGCTTGAGCAAATTCGCAAGGACATGGTATATTACACTTACAAACGTCAAACCAGAGTCTTTCAACCGATACACAAACTAGAGGTCTTAACGATTTGGGCGAAAAGTTTCTCAAGATGGTAGAGCGTGCAACAGAAGACCCATCGATACGAAGAGTGATAGATAGTGAAATAAACATATCACGGGAGGATGCACACTCATTTTATATATTGTGGATATGTTCCCATGCATATACAATGCATAAAAGAAATATACTTGATGATAATGAATGGGCAGTTGGGTGCAATGGATGAGACATATCTTTCGAAGAGGAAAACCAATATAGTTATACTAGCCAGCATTGTTGCTATAGTATTAGTAAAATCGATCTTTTTTCGTATTACTATTCTAATGTTACTGCTAACAGGAAGTAAGATCCATCCTCTCAATCATTAGCAACGCAGTCTCAAGTCTACAATAGTAGTCAGAATGACCCTGCTTGTCAAGATCCAGAACAATTACAGGTATAGCAACAACTGGACGAACAACAGGCAGCTAAACCTGATGATAGCTGCCTATTTCACCCAGAACAAATGAAGTGCAGGCCAGATCCAATAACTGGCAAATGTCCGCCAGACTTTTCTATGAACGTTAATTAACATTGCTATCCTAATAAGCCAAGTCCAAATGGATTAAGACAAAACCAGTGCTTTGCTATCTAATACTCAAAAAAACCAGTTTCCATTAGTCGATAAATTGTGTATCATCAGCCGCTGGTTAGAACTCAACCCCATCATATTGGTGGATTGTTGGGACTGAATCTAATACACAGCATCGCCAGCGACAACACGAATACGACTCGTTATGTATCTATAGTTAACCTACCTTATAGGTCTTTTTTTCTATAAATGTAGTTAATTTAATTAAATCGAATTCAGTAAATCCATAATCCGAATTGGCTAGAGTTATTAAACTGCTGAAACCTTTTACATGTGATTAGACAGAACAAGACAATAACTACTTAAACTGGAGTTGTTTGCATAGGAAAGGCATGTGGACTGGTGGGGCCAGCTATGAATCCTACATAGGCCGGTGGAGCAGGCTAGTCGCTCTGCAGTTTGTGCCCTGGCTTAACATTTCAGCAGGTGCTCAGTGGTTAGATATTGGATGTGGGACAGGAACTCTTATTCACACTATTCTTAATACTATGTCACCTAAAGCTGTGCTGGGAATTGACTCTTCAGAAGGCTATATTGAGTTTGCTCGCAAGCAGATCCAGGATCCGCGCGTAGCTTTTCGACTAGGTGATGCACATGCAATCCCAGTTAAGTCAGCTGCATATGATGCAGTTGTTTCAGGATTAGTGCTCAATTTTATTCCTAAACCAAGTAAAGCGCTAAGTGAGATGATCCAGGCTGTGCGTATAGGTGGAACTGTTGCAGCATATGTATGGGATTATGCAGACCAGATGCAACTTATTCGCTACTTTTGGAATGCTGCAGTGGCACTTGACGAGACAGCAGCATCAGTTTTAGATGAGGGACAACGCTTCCCTCTATGTCAGCCAGAACCTCTTAGACAATTGTTTCAGACCAAACAACTGGGAAAGGTAGAAATCCGCTCAATTGATGTTCCTACCATCTTCCGCGATTTCGACGATTACTGGTCTCCATTTCTTGGTGGCCAAGGTCCTGCCCCTAGCTACGCTATGTCTCTTTCCGAAGAACGAAGAGTTGCCCTGAGGGAACATATTAGACTAACCATTCCTATTTCTCCTAATGGGTCAATTCATCTCATTGCTCGTGCTTGGGCCGTTCGTGGAGTACGAAAGAACTAGACAATCTGCCCCCCACCAGATATCATTACTATAGTATGAGGATTGCAAGGTCGTAGTGCTAGAGGAAACAGGAACATTTTATAACTCCCACACAGAATTAAGACCTGATCAGTAAACAATTTAATCTGCAGAATATTAGTTAGTTCAACTCACAGATACTAAGATTCATGAGGATAAAACGTTCAACACTACCGCAAAAAGCATCATCGATTAATTATCGTTGGGTCTTTCTTATTTCAAAAAATCTGATAGACTAGTTTGTTTTGCGTTACTAGGTGCGGTTTTTTCAGGTTGTAGTAGCATAATTGATCTGTGTTTCTCTATGATACTGCAGATCCCTGATTATCAGCATGTCTTCGATTCGATCTTTAACCAACCTCTCTCCCCCTTATTCCATTCAGTCTATTATGGTCCTTAGGATAAATCCAAGCTTTCTTTTTATTATTGATAGTATATCTTCTATCTCCTAAAGAGTATTTTGAGGCTCCGAAGTCCGATAAGCAGAAAATAGGAAGAATGCAGCTCCAATCTCCCACAGAAGTTTCTCTGTATGATAATTCGGACTGTTACCTAAGTTAAGACTCCACATACCATTAAATATAAGATTACCCTGTCCTATTGGCAATACAATCGACCAATATGTAGTGAACATACCATAGAAAACGATATTATGTAATGCGTTGAGTGGTCACTCGATGTATTAATTGATAATATCGCTTCCATGATTATTCATTTCATCCAATAAACATAGCTTGACGATCCCGCCCATTTGTATGAGATCATTCCGCTCTGACCTTCTATTTTCTGATGAACATATATCACTAAATTCTTCATTAGACAAACCGAGAAATTCTGCAAATGTTGCAACGATCCCTAAGTTACCTGGACTTAGAATTTTATCCATTATGTTTTCCGAATTCTTGGAAGCATCCTGTAACAATATCTGTAAATAATTCTTGAACTCTGCTGTTAGTTTGCCGTTTGTCTGTAAGATATTTAACTCGACCATCTTGTCATACAGTTTATATTCACTTGCATAGATTGCATCCAAGTGCGCTTTATCAAACCCAGAAACAATCTTTGTCATATCGTTTATTTGCTCTTCTAATTCGGGCTGAAGACTTTTAACCCATTTTCATATTCTGTAAAGTCAATCTTCTGCTGTTGCTGATGCTCCTGTTCCAATTGTCGTAAATAGATAAACACTGATATCTGAAGCGCCGCTAGTTTGTCCACGTCAACTTTGCCTCCTTGAAGTTTATCCCTTAATTTTGGTCTTGGTTTAATTACTTGTCCATCGAAGAAGCCGCGTTTGAACTCCCAAAACTTATTTGTATATGTTGACCTTGTATCTTCTACTAGCTTAGACGGTTCCATGATCTCATATCTGACTAGTAAATCGGCTATTCTCCTAGTTTCTGCACGTGTTCCATAACAGAGAGGATTCAATTACCTGTCGTAAATGTTCAACGACTGAGCTATATCAAGACAAATATACGCCATTATCCTTTAGTACTCTTGTGCCCAGCACAGAAGTGGATAGTAGTGCTATGGATAGTGATGAGATTTCATTTCTTGATAATTCAGAACACTATTGTGTCTGTTATATAGATATGGTAGATTCTACGAGAGTCATATCTCAAATTAATAAGAGCGACAAGATCGCTCAATATTATTCCATATTTCTTAACTCGATATCAATCATAGTTCACAAGTTTGCGGGAAAAATAATCAAAAATACTGGAGATGGCATAGTGTGCTACTTTCCAGAAACATCAGACTACAACAATAAATCTGCATTTAGAAATGTCATCGAATGTGGATTAACCATGATGGCTGCATTTCGATTTATCAACATTAGAATGCATGAAATGGATCTTCCAGACGTCAGCTATCGAATTAGCGCAGACTATGGAAGGTTTAGTATCGCAAAATCACTTACGTCACAAAGTTATGACTTGTTTGGTCCAACCATGAATCTTTGTGCAAAGATAAATTCAAAAGCTGCTCGGAATGGCATGGTTATAGGGAGTGATCTTTATCAAATGTTAAAATCTGTCTTTTCCTCATCTTTGTCTATTCTAGATAATTATTATTTTAAACACGTTGGAGAATATATTGTTGATGGATTAAAGAACGCATATCCTGTGTATTCAGTCATTAGCAAATATCCTAATGAAGATTATTATCATGTTATAGAAATTGATAACAAAAGAATCATTCAAGAAAAACGAGGACGAAGAAAGCAATTAATGGAATTGCAGCAAAAGGAGGAAATAACCCTTAGCAATGAAAAGCAATCTACTCATCGAAAAGAACAAGCAGAACTACAACAAGGACAAGTACCTGAAAAAAGATTGAAATACAATATTTTAATAGTAGAAGATGGCCCGGACTTAATATATACATACAAGGTAATATTACAAGAGGAAGGCTACAACGTAGATACTTTTACTGATCCATATGCAGCATTAAGACGGTTCGCTGAAATAGACCCTTCATACTATCAACTAGTTCTTCTAGATATAAGAATGCCACGGCTTAATGGATTGCAATTATATTATAGGATAAAAGCTATAAATCATGATGTCAAAATAATATTTGTGACAGCCCTTGATGCAGCAGACGAATTGGTAAGTATATTACCTGATGTGACATTAGATTTTATAATTAAAAAGCCGGCTGATCGTGCACTTGTAGCTAATATGGTGAAACGTGCTATTGAACCAAGCTAAATAGCATATCTGAAATCAAGATGTTTGATTGTCGATCACATGACTTTTTTTAGCTAACTAATAATTATACAAGTTACCTTCTTTATTGCCGACCATAGATTGATACCATAACTCGCCTATTCACTTTCATTGATTTCAAGTTCTTTTGTTTAATCCTATCTCAAGATTCATAGATTTCAAAAGAAGCGATTTTCCTGTCATGCACTATTCCAATAATGTCTACATGAGTATCTCAAAGATTGTGACCCAAATCGATTACTGTATCAAATTATATAGTGTATACTATCTTTAATAGCTTGAGCTACGTTGGTATAGACGCGTATCCTGCTACGATGAAAAACAGATTCCTAGAACCACAATCTTGTTTATCGTATCTGATCACAGCATTTGTTGTTGTATGTCTTACATTAAGTATCACACATTCTGGATTGGTCAACGCACAGCAACAGAATAACACACTGATGCAATCTCAAGGAACACCCAACATGAATACAACGACAAAAAATGCCACGAACATGAATATCGTTCTGGTCCATGGGACATATGTCGATGGATCTTCGTGGAACAAGGTGATTCCAATTCTGCAGAATGCAGGACATAAAGTTATTGCTGTGCAATTGCCTCTCCATTCTCTAGCGGATGACGTCGCTACAGTAAAGCGTGCAATTGATCTTGTTGGCGCACCAGTACTCCTTGTAGGACACTCCTACGGTGGATTTATAATAACTAACGCTGCATATAATAATCCTAACGTCAAGGGTCTTGTTTACATTGCTGCCCTTGCTCCTAAGCAAGGCCAATCACTAGGTAATTTCATAGATTTTACAAAGTTTCCCAAGGGATTTTTAGTCTTCGATAATGGAGGATTTGTCTATATCAACCCTAAGGTGTTTGGCCAAGCATTATCTCAAGATACTGATCCAGCTCAAGCCAAGGTCCTGGCCGCTGAACAAAAGCCATTTAGTAAATCTATTCTTGCTGAAAAATCTGGCCCACCAGCTTGGAAGCAATTACCTAGTTGGTATCAAGTCTCTGAGAACGACCACGCAATTTCCCCTGATGTCGAGCGAATATTTGCAAAACAAATCAACGCTACCACTATTTCGCTCCCATCTAGTCATGCATCATCGTTATCACATCCAAATGAGGTTGCACAGTTGATTCTAAATGCGGCAAATAGCCTAACTAAATGAGAAAAGGTTGCCAAGTAGGGAGAGACTGACAATTTCGGATGGAATAAAATATGTGGCGAATAGTTAGAAAAATGACCAGAAATATTATGAATCCGACTTGAGATCCAATTAGAGATTGTAGAAATGAGCTCACAGCATGTAGTCAGAATTCCAGAGAAGTAACTATCTTGCCATTATTTTTATTATTTTTATTATTTTTATTTATTATTCAGTGTCTACACTCTATACTCCCGCAGCAACTGTTGTGCACATCCTAGGGGATGGCCATTATGACAAATGTCCAAACTAGAGACATCTCGGACCTGAACTGGGATGTGTTTGTAACGCCTACCATACCCATTGCTACTACTGACCTTCCTCCGACCGTGACGCAAGCGATGTTTCAGGCGATAGCGGCAACTCTCATCTATGGTAAACAAGATGCAGTTCTCGTCGACGCATATATGACAATCAAGCAAGCTGATGCACTAGCGGATTGGGTTGAAGCAAGCGGTAAGAACCTGACAACCATCTATATACGCATGGCCATGGGGACCATTGGTTTGGAATCGGATCTCTTCTTGAGCGCTTCCGAAATGCTAAGACAGTCGCTACACCTAATGTTGTAAGTGTTATGCGCCAACATGCTTCTCCAAAGTTACTCGAGAGGGTTTGGAAGGCGCTTTCCTGGCCAGATCCCAGACCGGCTCGTGATGGCCGAGGAGCTCAAAGGAAATGTAATAAATCTCTAGGGGCACGACTTGGTCGCAGTGGAACTCGGTCATACCGACATTGACTACACTACCTGTTTAAGTGTCCCCTCCATAGGCTTAGTGGTCGCTGGTGATGCTGCGTAAATGAATTCAGTCTCAACAATCTATCAAACCTATGGGATTGAGTTCTAACCAGCGGCTGATTACACCTGCTCACTCTTCCTGTCTTCTTCATCTTCCTGTCTATCAATAATCTCTTCCATCATTCCTAATCTAGTAGAACTGACTAGCCTAGGAGCTTTGAATCTGATGGTAGATGATTAAATACTTTTCTTGACCTTGACGCGCGTAATAATATCGTAGGCATATCCACAATATTTTGGGCCATAGCATGAACAAACTAGTCACATAGATGAAAAAATACACGTAATTACCCGAACTCTAAATAAATGGCTGGTAGAATGGAGGAATAGTAAAGTACGATCAAACAATTATTTGAGCGTATAATTAGAATCTTTCCTCGGATTTCACCATTTTGGTGATTGCAAGTTTCTTATTTTCTCTGATATTCATACTTTTTTCAATTTGGGATTGAAATTTATTTTTTGCAAAATACACAAGAGCGGCATTTGCTCCAAATATAGCGAAAATAGCTAATAAATCAAATTCACTTATCATATCATAACAAAATTGAAAATTTAATATAAATTTATTAATATATTATTTTATCATAATTTTACTAACTTGCATTACTTTCCCATTTGAACAATTCATGAGACTAAAGATATTTAATATTTTAATCACTATTCAATCAATTTTGTATGTTTTAATCTAATTTAAAAAAGTCTGTATTCGTATTTCATGTCATTTAAAACGTTAATATCTTTTTTGCCGCATTCATTCGTTCAAATAGATCTTTGAGGAATACGTCTGCAAATTGTTCAAAAGTCTGTACATTATATTTTGTTTTATATTCCTGCCTTCGTTTTTCATACTCTTCGACAAGCCATCGAAAATCAGCTTCTTTTAACCTTATTCTATAATTTTGAGCATAAAATTTGGATTCAAACATATTTAACATGAAAATACCTCCGAATTGAGTAAAGCTTGCAACTTTGTATTTTCTTTCATAATCGTTCTTTAAGTTTTGATAATTCTCCCTTAACCACTGTTTTACATCGGATCTTATAGTTAGGGAAGTATATTTTCCAGAGAAATCTATCTTTACTTTATGCATATCTACAGAGTAAAAGCCTTGTTTGATCTCATTCATAATCATTATCAAAGCACTCGGAAGAAACATACCTGGATAGTATTCCTCAGTAGATTTGTGTAATCTAGTTAAAATTCCAGGTTTTAGCCCAATCGTTGAATATCCCTGTTCCGGCACATTATTGTCGAACATTATACCCATACTAAAATTTTCTCTATCATAATTCAAAGAAAAAAGTAAATCGATAATAATTCCTCAATCTTGGAATTAATACGATAAATTCATCACTATGCTATTATCTATCTAATAGCAAGAACAGGACAATGAGCATGAATTATTACTTTACTTGCTACACTTCCAAGCAGAAACTTTTCCAAACCGGTCATACCTTGAGTGCCAACAATGATTAGATCAATTCCCATTTTCTTTGCATAATCAATAATAGCATTTGGGACTGAAGAATCAATAATAATGTTTGTTGTCACTTTTATATCCTTATTCCATCTTATTATTTCTGACTTTATATCATTTAGCAGCTGTCCGGCTTGTTTTGTTAGTATTTTTTTATATTCGTCTATTTTTCCTCCTCTATAATAGGATATCATATCACCAACTACACCAAATGACGAATCATCGATTACATGAATTGCGTATATTCTAGCATCCAAAGTATTTGCTAGCGTAGCGGCATATACAACGATTTTGCTCTTGTAACCGGATTTATCTACAGCAATAAGTATTTTCTTTACTTTTGTAGGATAAGATTGTTGATCCTTGGCTGATATTTCCAATGATCTTCACCTTTCACCATCTTTATCTTCCTTAACCCCACTATCGTGGGAGGATGATCCTTTTCTTCCTGATCTGACAACCAGAGTTCGGATATCAAGTGGATTCTTCCATTCAGAGACACCCGCTCCGCTCACTACATCCTCATCATTGGGAATCAGGTAAATAACATCTGGTCTAGGTGGAGTTCTTCTTTGTGTAGCCAAGCTTACGCTCACAAATACTATCAAAGAGACTAATGGAGGAATTAATGTGTCCAAACCTGCATAAACGAATAATGGACTAGTAGGTGGGGCTATAGTTATAGTAAAATAGAATACCATTCTTAGAGTGGAACCAACAATTATGGATGCAACTGCTCCTGCGGCTGTTGACTTTTTCCAGTACGTACCCAGCACTAGCGGAACAAGACAACCTGCGAATACTATATCAAATGCGAGTATCAGATATACGCCAGGTCTGGGAATTGCAGCACCCAGCGCAAATGCCGTAAAGAACATTGGGATCACGAGAAGTCTTGTAGTCAATAACAATTGGCGGTCGCTAAGGCCAGGTTTTTTCAAAAGCTTCCTTACAACGTTACTTTGTATCATATTTCTTGACAGTACGCTTGCAATGGCTAACGTGCCTCCATTGGCAGTAGACATACCACAACTTACAGTACTTACTAACATCAGAACTCCTATGATGAAAGGTAAATGTTCTACGGCTACAATAGGATACAACGTGAAAGGATCTGCAATTTTTGGTTCCAGGGTATGTCCAATTATACCTATCATAGTAAGGGGAATCAATACTAACAGCGTTAACCCTGCTGCAAGATAACAACTCTTTTGCGCTGTTCGTCCACCATCTGCTGCAAATACTCTCTCCATAAAATCAAGTGCTACAATATCACCTAGACCTAACGATAAAATAGCTGCCCAATTTATGAGTGCGCCGCTATTAACATCAGTTAGTCCAGACAAATTCATAAAGTTCTGAGGGACATTTGCTACTATAGTCTCCAACCCCCCGGGTATAGGAGACCAAGGACCTATGAAATAAATAAATCCCAGCCAAAATCCAATCAAAGCCAAATATATGTGAAATATATCGGTATAAGCACACGAAAATAGTCCTCCAAAATAGGTATATAGTAATACGACAGCAGTAGAGATCAACATTCCAAATATTAATGGAAGATTTAGCACAACAGATAAAATATAACCACTAGCTGCAAGATTACCTGCTACTAGGACAATAAAGCTTATGGACATCAAGACTCCACTCATAACTTCGCTCACATTTCCATACCTCCTGAAATAAAAATCTGCCAAAGTGATCATATTCATCCGGTTAAATATTCTTCCAAAAAATACTCCTGTTAAGACAAGACAAATCGTTAAACCTAACGGAATAGCGCCACCTGACCAAAATCCATTCTGAAATGTCAATGATACATTTCCTAAAGATGCATTACCATCAACTGATTCAGAGACCAACATCGTACCTATAAAGAATAGTGGCAAGCTTTTGCCCGCCACTATATACCGTTTACTACTTTTCTTGACAAATTTAACTGCCATAACACCCACAACTGCGGTCGCGGCAACAAAAATCATCACGATAATTCCATAGCTGATGGGTACTTCAACCATACGTGCGTAATATACTTACTAAGTATATAAACATAACTAGATTCTGTTCGGCAGCCGAACAGCAGAGGATATGGACTAATTATATTCTATGATCACGAGCCATATGAAGTCTAAAAGCCGATTCTGAGTCAAAAGACTCATCACAAGTTATACACAAATATGTAGATTCTCCATCATGTGCTTCGCGCACATGTTTCAGTAGATCATCTCTATCTTTAAAGTGTAAGCTACATTTTCCACAACCAAACTTCTTACTGAACAGCATCAACACCAATTCCACATCTACTCATCATATTATTCATGTTTTAGACAAAAAAGAAGTAAAATGTATTATTTAGCAATTTTTAGCCGCTTTAGCTTTGTGAATAAAAGAGGATCCAGTTTCCTTGCCTGATCTAAACATTTCTGTGAGTTGTCGATTTTACCCATCATAGATAAACACCTACCCTTATTATACCAAGCTTTAGCATAATCAGATTTGATTTTTATTGCTTCTTCAAAACATTCAATCGATTCGTTAAGTCGTTTTAGTCTCATCAAAGTTAGTCCCTTATTATTCCAAGTAATAGAATTCTTTCGATCTAGATCAATCGCATTCGAAAAGGCTACAAGTGACTCGTCTAATCTAGTTAATTTATCTAAAATGAGCCCCTTATCACCCCATGCTAGGTCATTTTGAGGATTTATCTTTATTGCGTTATCAAAGCTCTCAAGTGCCTTCTCCAATCTATTCCTACTTGCTAGTTCTTCTCCATACTTCACCCAATTATTAGATGCCTCTTTTCTATTAATCTTAGTATAAATAAGATTTTCAGTGTTACCCCTATTTTGTCTTAAACGAAATGGCCATCCAATCCTCATAACAAACTATCATACAAAGCTAATTATTATATCTTTAAAATAACTATAATACTATTCATTAGTGATTCAATATCACTACCAACGATTTGACTACTCTTCGATGTTGTCACTCATTTGATCTTTGATTACATCTTCATCTGTTTTATCATCCTTTATTCCAACTGTACCTAAAAATATCAATATACCACTTGCAACAAGAATAGCCGCAAACATTCCTATGACCCCAGAAATATCCATAACATGTAAAGTGATATAAAATATATAAAACTATTGAAAATTCAGTCGAAAGGTTTAGGGAATCCAGGAACAGAACATAATCCCATTGTTCGTAGCATATTAAAACAAAGGCTGATGTCCTCTTTATCTATGGAAACAATATCTTTTCCCATCTCATATTTAAGATCCTGGATGAAATCATATATCTCGTTAACAGTTATTGTTTGATTACTGAAACCAATTGCCTCATTAATTATCTTATACATTGAGATATGATATGAAAGAAACACGGCTTTTAGGAGCATTTTGGCTTGTAAGGTATTTTTGTTATTCAGCTCCAGGTCTGTCGCCATTAGAAAATAGATGGCATTTGTGGATATAAAGATTGTGAGAAATCGTGTAAACTACGGATTTATGATATAATATGTATGCGTATACTACAATTACCATTCTAGAATTCTCAATATGTGGATAAAATAATAGTATATTTAACCCTCTAATTTATAAATATGTAATAATTAAATATACTGTATTGGATATTAAGACTATTCCAGTAAGCTTGATCGATATAGCTGAGGAAAATGTTCGCAAGGCATTTTCTTTTGGTGAAGATAATAATGACAGGTTAATTAAAGAACATTTATCTAAATTTGATCTTCTTCAGCCTGTCGTGGTTAGATTTGATAAAGAAAGTAAGAGGTACAAGCTACTTATTGGCCGCAGAAGGTTTTTTGCTTTATATGCAAAAGGAGAAAAACAAATTCCTGCTGTAGTAACTCAACTTGAAGGAGCAGAAGCAGAAGCAGCCTCCTTGTTTGAAAACCTTGTAAGAAAAGATCTTTCGCCCCTTGAAAAAGCAAGGATGGTAAAGAAGCTTGTTGATTCAACAAAATCAGGTATTTCAGGGATTTCATCGAGATATGGACTTCCAAAAAGTACGATTAGTGAATGGTTAAGTATACTAACACTTCCTGAAAATATTCAGTCCAAGGTTGAAAATGGTGAAATATCTACTTACGAGGCAATACGCATAGCAAGAAAGCCTAAATTAGTTCAGGAAAGGATTATTGCTGCAGCCAGTGCTGGAAATCTGCAAGAGACAATGTCTGACACAGGCGTAAAACGTGGTGCCCCCAAAGGTTTAATGACAATCCGAGTTGTGTTCAATCCAGCAAAAAAACTAGACAAGCAAATTTGGGACAGGCTAAATAAAAAGGCAGTAGAAAATGGCCTCGAAGTTGCAGAATATGTAAGAACTATTCTTCTTAAACATGCTAGAAGATGATTTCATTAGTGTGATCGATTTTAAAGTTTCTTTGAACATGAGATTATTATGAATGGGGTAGGCCACTTCATTCAATTTAAGGATCTTTGAAATTTACGGATTTTTTTATGAAACACAAAGTTGGTATGACATTTTTTGGTATAAATGGTACATGAAAAACGCCGCGCGATACTTTAGAAATTATATATTCTTATAGTCCTGGAAGAGCTACAACTCCAAAGTTTGTGCAAAGAATTGAAGCTAAGAGCGTTGTCCAGGATTCATT
>Ga0164302_10000354_pt1 | contig 12770 bp, 10 predicted proteins | sample Whisoiple_202_MG_FD_109714 | JGI IMG/M metagenome (GOLD analysis project Ga0164302, IMG submission 109714) | Soil microbial communities amended with pyrogenic organic matter from upstate New York, USA - Whitman soil sample_202_MG | ecosystem: Environmental > Terrestrial > Soil > Agricultural... | reverse complement strand
CGATGCACTTTATCACAACATGGAGCACACGCTGCTCGTCACGTTAGTCGGACGCGATATTCTGCAAGGTCTCTCGCTATCCCATCGAATCGAGCCGGACGATTACAGTCATCTCGTCTGCGCCTGCTTGCTCCATGATATTGGATACGTTCGTGGCATTTTGAGCGGTGATAGCGAGAGCGAGTTTGTAATCAACCAGGAGCAAGTTAAGATAACCCTTCCGCGCGGAGCATCTGATGCCGCACTGACTCCTTATCATGTTGATCGATCTAAAATCTTCGCGCTCGAGCGGCTCGGAACTTCTCCTCTAGTGGACGCAGTGCGAGTTGCAAAGGCGATCGAGCTTACCCGTTTCCCGGCGAGCGTCGATCAAAGTGTAGAAGCCGTTGGGCTGGAACCAAAATTGGTCCAAGCCGCCGATTTGATCGGACAACTCGGTGATCCAATGTATCCAAAGAAGGCAAACGCGCTCTATTATGAATTCGAAGAAACTGGAATGAACCGTCAGCTTGGGTATTCATCGCCGGCGGATCTGATCGACAAATACCCCCCCTTCTTTTGGAACTGCATTTCAATGCATATCGAGGACGGCCTGAAGCTCCTGAATCTGACCGCGTCTGGCCGGCAATGGATCGCAAACTTGCATCATCATGTCCTTTGCGCAGAGCGTTCGGACCGAATGATGGGCCCACAGCCCTAGGGAATTCACTCCAGACTCTCATCTGGTATCGAACCCTGGGATGCACGTCCCCTACATTCTCTCGCGAGCACGCCAAAGTCCGAACCGCTGCCATTCCGGCCTGACCTGCAGTTCACCAGTTAAGCCATCTACCTTAACCTTTGCAAAAACTGCTTCTCGCAATTTTCATCAAGCAGCGCTTCTTACCCTAAATTTGTGGCGGTGAGCGTGACGTCGGTATATGCATCTCCCTTACTAGAACCTGATTGGGGCAAGGGCTATAATGCTCGTACAGATCATCGGATATGTGGCCTCTATACTGGTGTTCATCGCGTTTTTTATGCGCACAATGCTACCACTGCGGTATGTTGCCGTCGCGAGCAACATCGCCTTCATTTGTTGGAGCTTGCCTCTCAAGATTTGGCCCGTGCTGATTTTGCACAGCGCGTTGCTGCCGCTGAACCTACTTCGACTGCTGCAGATAAGGGGCCTTGTGCGACAAATCGGTATGGCGCGCGGCATGACCCTTGACGTCGGGCCCCTCGCGGCCGGGCTGCAATCCGAGCGGCACCCGGCAGGAACAGTGTTGTTCAAGCGTGGCGACAAGGGGGATGCCGCTTTCCTGCTCGCGAAAGGGGAGGTGGAGATTGTCGAGCTTCACGTGAAACTTGGTGAAGGTCAGCTGTTCGGTGAGGTGGCGCTTCTTTCGCCTGACGGTGTTCGAACCGCTACCGTCATGTGCGCAACAGATGTAGAACTATATCGGATCGATGCATTGGCTTTTGGCCGAGCCTTCTATCAAGATCCAGCGTTTGCCTTCGCGCTGGTTCGGCTGGCCACCGGGAGGCTAGTGGAGAATATGCGACGCTTGGAGGCCGGCCGCGTCGCTGGAGCGGGATGACGTGACGCTAAAAGACCGCGAGCGCGCGCGGATAGGCCCAGATGGCGATTGATACGGCATCTGGGCGCTCGATCAGCGCGCGATGCAGGGAGAGCTCTTCTCGCTCTGCTGAGTGTCGCGGACTGGCTTTTAATAATTCGATTGAGCTCGCGCGTCGCTCGGCCTAGACCGCCCGCGATTGCGACCAGGGGTGCGCCGCTTGGGTCGGATAGAATCAAGCTGCTGATTGACGGTCAGCTGGGCATCTTGCTTCTTAAACCCGTCGGGCTGAGATAACGTAGTGCGCGCAGGTTTCATGTTGTCGAACCCAGCGATTAAGTTCGAAGTGTCGACAGCGATATCCTCAACAATTCATAATCCATCAAGGTAGGCGGCTTCGAACCACGCAAGTGCGTTGCGGGCGCGAGGTTTTCGCGATCCGCACCTTGACGCGTCCAGCATCTGAAAAATTGGCTTCGGCGACGTCGCCCGCGCGGCTTCCGTGGGCTATAGTGAGGCGAAGGAGGCGGTGTGCGGAGACCGGGTCCGGGGAGCAGAACTCCGCGAACGAGATAGGGCGGCCCGATAGTTTTCGCGAGACACTGCCCAGTGTGATTACGGCCGTGTCGCCCGGGCGGCGAGCGTCACGGATTTGACGATGGTGAGGGCGCGTTCCGATCCATTGCGACTCTGCTTTTCCAGCATGACGCGTTGGCCGACGTTTCATTCGAGCGGTTCCACAACCTCTTTCATGTCGCCCCCTTTCATCAAAGTGACAGAGGCAAATGGCTTTCCTGATCGATCGACCGTAGGCATGACTTCCACCGCGCGATAACCGTTGTTGTCCCTCACTGCAGCGGTCACCGCTTGATCGAGCGAAACCCTGGCATGTGCCAGACGCTCCTGCTGTTCCTTAGCTTCTTCGATGTCGTCAGGGTCGGTAATCGGCTCCGCGCTTTTGATCGAGCCGGCTTTGGCGTCGATGATGATCTCGTTGAAGCCGTCCCCCTTAACCACAGAAATAGATAATTGGAGAGTTCCATCCTGCATCTCATATTTCCCGGAGATCGCCTTTCCTTCGCGTTGACTGGTTTTTAATCCGTCATCTAGCGAGACAGTCGCTTCGGAAACAGCCTTTGCAAAGTTCGGATTTGTTTCATCCTCCGCTGAGGCGGACAATTCTCCAATGACAAGAATAGCTGCAGCTGCAAGAGCAGTGGCTATTTTGGTTCTTATCATGTGCGACTCCTTCGGTGTTCGGCGCCGCTGTAGCGGCCAAGGTCAGGCTAGTGCGTTATGAGTTCGTTGTGCAATATCCTGGACTTCTGAGCCCAAAACTTTTGGATCTAAGCCGCTTCCGCATGCAGGGACTTACCAGATTCTGTTTGCCGGAAAGTGGCATCGGGGTTGCACTAGTGCAGCCCGAGATCGATCATTCGGGTCGTATTCGCGACCTTGTCGGCGAGCTGCACGATGATATAGCGCTGGATGACCCTGGCTAAATCGGGATCCTCCTTTTCCATCCGCGCGAGCGCCGCTTTCGAAAGGCTTGCCAGCCGGCAATTCCCTTCGGCACGCACCAATGCCGTTCGCACGCCGCCGCGGAACACCGCGATTTCACCGGTGAGCGCACCTGGCGAGGATGTCTGCAGTCGCACCGGAGCTGCGCCCTCACGTTGGAGTTCGGCCGTGACCTGGCCGGCTTCGACGAAAAACATCGCCTCGGCGGGATCGCCGAGGCGCATCAGCACTTGGTTCGGCTGAAGTTCGACATGTTCCAGATACCGGGCGAGGCGATCTGCGGAAACTTGTCCCGGCGCAAACCTCGCGAGCGCATCTGGAAGCGTCAAGGCTTCAGGGACGCTGCCCCTCAGGCTTTCGGCTACGAGACGGTCTTCGGCGAATTCAAGCGCGCGATCCGTACTCTCGACAGAGATCAGCCGATCATTGCTCCACATTCTGGCGCGATCGAAGAGTTCGCGTAACTCTGAATCGAGTCCGGCGAATGCCACACCGAAATTCTTTTCCTCGGCGATTTGGCCAATCCGCCGAAACGCCATCAGAGCGGATGAATCCATGCCGACGACGTCCCTGAAGTCGAAAATTATATCGCTCAGTGGGGGCTTCTCGTCAGCGCGTTTTTCGACCGCGGCGCGCAGCGAGGAGACGTTCAGGAAAAATAGATATCCTTGCAGCCGAAAGAGAACGATGCGTGCTCCTTCCGTCTCAAGCAGTCGGGCTACTTCCGGCGAGCGCACGACATTGGATCGCACCTCGACTCCGGAAGGAGTCGCCCACACCACCGGAATGCGTCGGTAGTTGTAGGCAAAGAGCACGATGGCCGAGGCGATACCGATCGCCATTCCGTTCAAAATACCGAAGAAAATGATGCTCAGCGAAACCAACGCTGCGATGATGGTTTCGAGTACCGGATTTATTCGCGCATCGGCGATAATACGCATGACGAACCGTTCAAGACCTATCGCAATCAACAATGCGCCGATGACAAATCTCGGCAGATAACCAAGTAGCGTTGGGCCGCTCAGGAGAAGAATGGCACCCCAAAAGGGTGGGACCAGCGCGCCAAGGCGCGACGAGCCGGCCTGCTTGTTGAGAATTACCGTTGCGGCGAGCGACTGACCCGTGGGCAAGCCGCCGAACAGGCCGCCGGCAATATTCGCCGCGCCGGCAGTTGCGAGTTCGTTATTGAGCGCAAAGGTTCGGCGCAGATCATTCTCTAGCGCCGAGAGAACGAGAACTTGCGTGACAGCCGCGATAAAGACGCTGCCAACTACGTAGGGAGCAAGCCTGCGCACCAGTTCGAAGTCCAATCCCCCAACCCCGGCAACTGCCGGCAGGTGCAAGAAAGTGCCGGTAAAGGGCCCCAAGACCCAGTGACTTGCGTGCAGTGCGGCAACATCCAATCCCGCAACGAGCCGGAAAATGTGAAAAAGCAGCACGGCGGCGATAAGCACGCTGGGCAACACCGCCCAATGCGCGACCCGCCTTGGCAAAATCACAAGAACGACCGACGTCATTATGGCGGCAGCAAGCTGCGCGATCGAGCGCCCTTCGAGAAGATGGGCGGCGTTGATTCCCAGCGGCTGATCGATGGTGAGTTTTAGCCCAGCGATAAGCAGAAACCAGCCGATACCCGAATTGTATCCGGAAATGACGGGATAAGGCAGGAGCTGGCCGAATGAGCCCACCCGAAAGCTCGCAAGCGCGATAAAGAACACGCCGGTGAGAAGCGTCGCCGCTCCGGTGGCGAAAGATACGGCGGTCGCTTGTGTGAATGGGTCCGTCAGCCCGATGCTTGTGAATTCATTCGAGATCGCCACTCCCATTGCGGCGTACACCGGGGCTGCGACGGTCAGGTTCGATGCAGTCATTCCGGTCAAACCGCTCCCAAGGGCAATCACGACCGAAGAAAGGACGAACCCGGAGAGAACGGTAGATAATCCAACTGCGAGTGCTGGAGCCAAAGGTCCCGAGAAGACCAGCGTCGCGTAAGCGATGGTTGCTGCAACCGTCCAGACGGCGGTCACCGTGCCTGCGACGGCAGGACGCAAGACCTGTTCAGGAAAACCCGAAATTCGAGACATGAGCGTATGAGGCCTCTGGTGGGCACGGCCGACAGTCGACCCGCCGCTCCTAATTCTGTCAATCGCTCCCGAGATTACAGCGCGGCACCGGTGCAAATCGATCGACCCACAGGTGCCGATCTCCAGGGACCTGCCGAACGCCTTTCGCGGCGGCGCCTGCCTTGGTCGTTGGTTCAGCTACCGGGCGCTGGTTAGTGCGAATGAACTGAGACCGAGTCCGGCTTGCAGAATTTACGGCGTGATCTCATCGCGCTGGCGTTGACGCAAAACGAAAACGCAAACGCAAATGCTTCCAGTCGTCGAATAGAGGCCTACAGCCGCAGCGGCAAGGTCATCCACCGCGTCGTACCATTCGCGCTCTTGACAAACAAGAGCGCGTTCCGCTCTCCGCTATTGCACAAAGCGTTAAGCTGTTCCTCGAATTCTGCGCGTGATCGCACATCGTGCAACTGCGCCGTGAGAATTATATCGCCTGCCTTGAGTTTGGCGCCACTTGCGGCCGTATCCTCAGTCACATTGGTAACCACAGGGCCCATCGCAGTCGACTCAAGATGAAACCGCCCTCTCAGCTCATCGGTCAAGTCCGCAACGTCGAAACCGTAATCCGAAATTTTCGTGAACAGGGCTTCGGTCGACGTGCCGCTCTTGTAGGACTCCCACACCTGTTGTGGCCACTCCTTCACTGTGGCCGAGACGACCCGCATCTGCCCTTTGCGCCAGATGCGCAATTTCTTGGTCTTACCGACGGACATCATGACGGCACGATTGAAGTCGCGGTAATCCGTTACTGTCTCGCGAGCGAAACCCTGCACGACATCGCCGATCTGAATGCCTGCCTCATCGGCAGGGCTTTTCGGCGCGACCTCGGCGACAATGGCGCCATTGTGCTTCGGCACGCCGAGCACATCCGCCATCTCCGGCGTCAGGCGCTGCACGCGTATGCCAAGCCAGCCGATGCGCGGGCGACCATAGCGATTTATCTGTTTGAGAAGGAACGTAACGTCATTCGACGGAATCGCGAAACCGAGTCCAATCGAGCCGCTCGTTGAGGACTCCGAGAAAATTTGATTGTTGATACCGATCACCTCGCCACGACTGTTGAATAGCGGGCCGCCCGAATTGCCGTGATTGATTGCCGCATCGGTCTGGATGAATTCGTCATAGGGGCCGCTGAGATCGCGATGCGTAGCGCTCACGATGCCGGAAGTGACGGTTCCTTGCAGGCCCAGAGGATTACCGATCGCAAGCACCCGATCGCCAACACGAACTTTGTCACTGTTGCCGACCGTGATTGCGGGGAGCCGCCGACCGGCATCAATTTTCAAGAGCGCAAGATCGAAATTTAGGCCCTTGCCGAGCAGACGAGCCTGCTTCGTCGTGCCGTCTTGCAGCGTCACGTAAATTTCATAGGCGTTCTCGATGACGTGCCTATTGGTAACAATGATACCGCTTGCGTCGATTATCGAGCCCGAACCGACGATGTCGACGATGTGAGGCGCGTAGGAGACGCTTTCGCCACGCTCACCAGGCCCGCCCGTGTTTGGGCTCTGCCCCTTGCCCTTGACGGAGATGTTTACGACGCTCGGCAATACACTTTTGACCAGAGCGCCGTATCCGTCGGATTCCCGAGGCACCGAGGCGGGCAGCGCCAGCAGTAAGATGGCGACCACGGCAACGACCAGTACGCGCCAATCAGGCTTCTTCACCTGTTCCCTCCCAAAGGCGGGGCCGAGGTCCGGCCTTTTCAAATTACCATTACCTTCCCGGCTGGCCGGCCATTGAATTTGCCGGTGCCCGCGGGATCGGTTGCCCGCACGGCCGTGAATTGGTGGGCGGCTTTTAACCTATTCTGCGCGCGTCTGCTAGTTTTGACTGTTCCCTTGGCCACACAACGACTCGGTCATGAGTATGCTTCCCATTCCAAAGCCGAGCGGGAGGGCGATGGCTCCCTGCGCGGGGACTTCGAAAGCCCATCGATGGCTCCTGCCTAGTCAACCTACGATTTTTTAAAAGCCCTCCCGTTCTAGGTGCGCTCACCATGCAGCCGCCAAGGTGGGGCCATGGAGTTCGAGCACTGCTCGGTAGCTCTGCTGGGTATTAGTATGCGGCCGAAGTGCGCTCTGCTGCGGCGGGGTTCCATATCAGGACCAAAACCTGAGCCGCCTACCTAAACTGATGCCTCTATTGGAGGGGCTGCCATCATTGGAGGGGTTGCCATCGAGAGACACCCTGACGTTTTTTTGGCCCTAGGTTTTGATTTCGAGGCGTAGTAATGTATCATCACGGTAGTGTAGGGGTGCTTAGAACCCGTGCCGCTATACTCGGCCGAACCAGAAGGTTTTCCCATGCAGTCCGTGCATCTAATTTCCCGTATTGCTGTTGCCACTGTGACCTGGACCGCAGCAACCTCAATGTGCTCGGCTGCTTCGGTCGGAAGCACGACATTCACGAAACCCGGCGTGTATCGGAACAGTGCTGGCACGAAAATTACGCTGACCACCGGCGCTCCAGTTGAGGCAGACGACCTCCTCAACACCGACCGGGAAGGCCGAGCTAAGCTTCGCTTTCTGGACGGGTCGAACCTTGATGTCGGCCCAGGCTCCGAAGTGAAGATCGACAAGTTTGTGTACAATTCTAATCGCTCGGCCGTGGCGGGCGCGACGATTACGTTGGCGCGAGGTGTGCTGCGGTTTGCCTCATCAGGGAAAGCGCCTGACGGCGCCTACCAGTTTAAAACTCCAACGAGCACGCTTGGTATTCGCGGGACTGGGTTCGGGCTGGCATTCCATCCTACCACGCAGGTTACGACTGCTCAGACCTTCCAAGGGGCCGTGGTGGTATGTGCCAGCGGCTGCGCTCTGCTAAAGGGAAAGGCAAGGCCCCAGCGCTAGTTTAAATAGAAAGTGTTGTAAATCAGAGGAAGCAGGCGCTAGCTTGGCTCCTAAAAACGGTTGGCCTACCCAAGCCCAATCGAGAAGGCTTCCTACGAATTTTTTATTAGTGGCCAATGCTGGCTAAAAGGAGCTCTTCGTGCTTCTCGAAGCTGCTGTGCTCGACGGAGCGGTCCGGCTCGCTCCGGCATCCTTTCGGCGGCCAGGCATTCCCGCGTAACGTCATCGACGATGTTGAGAATGCGCAAATGCCGGCCGCAGGCGTCTGGTCGTGGATAAAGTCCAGCGACCAGCGGGCATTGGGCCGTGCCTCAACGAGGGATCGGCGCTCGTGCTCCTACGGCTCGTCGTCGCGCCCGCCGCTTGCGCACACTGAGACCTTCCTCCCGATAGAGCCGGTATATGCGGTTGATCCCAGAGGCCTCACCGCTCTGGCGCAGCAGAACGAATAGGCGCCGATAGCCAAACCGCTTGCGCTCGTTGGCAAGATCACGCAGCTGCGTCCGCAGCTCCGTGTCCGGCGGACGTCGTGAGCGATAGCGGATCCTCGTGCGATCCGCTTCGATAATCTCACAGGCCCGCCGTTCCCATAGGCCCATCACGGCCTGCAGATGCGCGACGCCTCGCGCTTGACGACGGGCCCTACCATTTTTTTGAAAGAAGCTCGCGAAGAGCGGCTGCGTCCAGCATCTGTTCGGCGAGAAGCTTCTTCAGCTTCGCGTTCTCCTCCTCGAGCTGCTTCAGCCGCTTGGCTTCGGGGACGTCCATACCGCCATACTTGGCCTTCTAGTTGTACAGCGTAGCTTCGGAAACCCCATGCTTGCGCGCCAAATCAGCCGTCTTCGCGCCAGCTTCATCCTCCCGCAGAACCCCAATGATCTGCTCTTCCGTGAACCGGCATCGGTTCATCCGTCCGTCCCTCAATCAGGCCGGACTCTAAATTACGCGGAGGAAAATCTCAGTGGCATGTGTGGACGGCCCCCGCGGGTCAAGGATCATTTTGATGTGGCGGCTGCGGTCGGGTGCAGTCATGTGTTCGGCCTGTTTGTGCGGCGCTCATGACCGCTGGCCCTGATGAAGTTCGCGGATCGGGTTCCATTCAGGTCATCGCGCTTTGACGCGCCCGCCACTTTGATCGGATTGTCCCGTTCCCCGGTTCGACCGGTTTGCCATCACACCATCATCACCTCAACCGTCTCGGAAACGCTTCCTGGTCTTCATCAGGCAGGAGCGGGTGCGGCTCGATACGCTTCGCCTCTCGTCAGAATAGCCCATACGATACGAGCCATCTTGTTGGCGAGCGCTACAGCGACGACAAGCGGTGGGCGTCTTCCCAAAAGGCCGGAGGTCCAATCTGCCGCTGGCGCTCGATGCCGTGAGAATCGCAAAACGGCGGTGGCTCCGATGATCAGCAGCTTCCGAATGTAAGGATCGCCCTGCTTAGTGATGTCGCGCAACCGCTCCTTGCCCCGCTCGAATGTTGGCGTGGCACTGGGCCTAACCAGGCGGATAGCTGATGCCCGGAGGCAAACAATCGTGGCTCCGTCACGGTGACTGCGATCGCACTCGCGATAATCGGCCCGATCCCTAGGATTGTCTCTAGTCGGCAGCTGATCTCGTTCGACCGATGCCACGCAACGATACGCTTCTCGATCTCGCTCACGCGTATTTGCGTGTCACGGATTTGATCGGCAATAACCAGTAAGGCCTCGCGCGCCAGCGAAGGGAGATCCTCGGCCCATATGCGCCCGCAGCGCGTTCGACAGCATAGTTCGTTGTCGGATGAGAAGATCACGTGCCCGATGCAACACCAGAACGGCTTGCTGCTCTGCACTCTTTAACGGCACGAAGCGCATCGTGGGGCGACAGACCGCCTCGCAAATCGCTTCAGCATCGGCAGCGTCATTCTTCTGACGCTTCACGAACGGCTTCACGTACGCAGGTGGGATAAGACGTACCAAGTGGCCGAGCGCGCCAAGTTGTCGCGCCCAATGGTGCGACGTGGCGCACGCCTCCATTCCGATCAGAATAGGCGGGAGCTTCGCGAAAAAGCCAACCACCTCCGCCCGGCGCAGTTTACGCCGAAGGACCACTTCTCCTTCGGCATCGACCGCATGCTTTGCGAGATCAACCCCAATCGTCGTAACTTGCATGGCGGACGGCTCCTCTCAATGGGCGTTCAGTAACGACCATACTGTGGCACTCAGATGCCGGGAGCGGGGGCCGTCCACCCCATCAGGTCACGCCCCGCCGGCGAGGAGATTAGACCGCACAGCCCTCAGGGACGCGGCGGTCTGGCATCCGAAGGCCACTACGCCGGGATGTCGAGACATCACTGCGCATCTTTGCGCCACAAACCCCAGCCTCGGCGGCGCTCAGAGGGGAGTTGCGGCTAGGACACACCTTGAGAAAATTTGAATTTGGCGCCCCTCGAATTTTGACTTCCAGTCGTGGGTATAACCAAGATGTAATGTGAAATGCTTAGGAGCCTCCAGCTACTTGGCCGAACCGTAAGGCGTTCCCATGCCCGTGCATATCGTTTCACGCATTGGTCTTGCTACTGTGCTGTGGGCCACAGCAACCGCGACGTGCTCGGCTGCTGCGGTCGGGGGCGCCACATTCGCAAAGCCCGGGGCGTATGGCAACAATGCTGAGACAAACATTACGCTAATTGCCGACGTTGCCGGCACTCCCGTCGAGGCAGAGAACTGCAACAGCCCACCGAGTGCGGACGGGCGCAGCCATCGATGCTGCACTCCGCCTAAGGGGAAGGGCGATGTCAACACCGCAATCATTGATCCAACCGGGAAAATCGAGACCCTTAACTGTCCAAACCCAACCGGAGATGTGACGCTAAACTTCGGTGAGCAGGCGGGGGTAGTTAACCCGGACGGAACCTCCGCGATCGGAGATGTTGCGGTAGGGGCGACGGGCATAGAGGGGGCGTTAGCCTTAGCAGGCGTAGGGGCAGCGATTGGGATAGGAGGAGGTTTGGGTTTGGGGGGACCTCCTCCGGTGATCCCGCCGGTGCTTCCCATGAGTCCTTAGGGGTCCGGATTCGACCATTCGCCAAACGGTGGGTACGAAGGCCCGGCTTGGGCAATCGGCGGAAATGGCACCTGGGGGATGATAGCATTTGCGCTGGAACAACGCTTATTCCGTTCCCGTGCTCGCAATGGTCGCGATCGTTATGGCTTGCGGCGTGCTGCGCCCGCCGATTTTTGGTGTTCTCAGCAATTTCGTTTTCGATTCGTGGCAGAGAATAGAACCGCGCAAATTTGAGCGCGACGGGCCGGTACGCATCATCGCGATTGATGAAGCGAGCCTTGAGGAACTTGGACAATGGCCGTGGCCTCGCAGCCGTCTCGCCGAAGCGATTCGCCGGCTTGGCGAGCTTGGTGTCGCTGGAATCGGCTTCGACGTCATCTTCAATGAACCCGATCGGACGAGCGCCGAGAGTATCGTAACAACCCTTTCGGGCGAACTGCGTGATCGTTTGTCGGCCCAGCTCGGCGGTGCTGAGACAAATGATCAAGCGTTCGCCAAGGCAATCGCCGATTTGCCCGTGGTCCTCGGCGCCTCGCTCCTTCCAGCCGTTGCCACACGAGATATCGGTACAAAGGTCAGCTTCGCTTATGCCGGAGATGATCCGGAACCATTCATCATTCAATTCGACGGCATAGCTGGTCCGCTGCCGGTGCTTGCTGCGGCTGCAAAAGGTATTGGGGCCGTCAACTGGCTTCCTGATCGGGATCAGGTCGTTCGGCGGGTGCCTCTTCTGGTCAGGCTGAAGAGTGCAATCTTTCCTTCGTTGGCACTAGAAGCGGTACGGGTCGCACAAGGCGCGACGACAATCATCGTTCGTTCTTCGAACGCCAGCGGGCAGACCGCCTTCGGACAACAAACCGGCGTTAATGCGTTAAGGGTCGGCGATCTAGAGATCCAAACCGGCGCAAGCGCGGACATTCGCCCTTACTATACGACAACCCAGCCGGACCGGTTCATCTCATTCGGCCGGCTCTTTAGGAACGAAGTCAGCAAGGAGGAAGTCGAAGGCCGGATTATCCTGATCGGCACGACGGCCGCAGGCCTGAGCGACATGCGCGCAACGCCGCTCGAAGCAAGCGTCCCCGGCGTCGAAATCCATGCGCAGATGATCGAGTCCTTCTTCAGCAATGCCATTCTCGCGCGTCCCGACTGGGCTCCGGCAGCCGAGACCGTGCTCGGATTGATAGCCTGCGCCATCATCGCTCTTCTCCTGCCGATCCTGCCGCCACTTGCATCTCTCGCCCTAGTGACGGCGGCAGTCCTACTATGCGGACTAGCGTCCTACGTTAGCTTCGACAGAGCTAAGCTTTTACTCGACGCGACATTTCCCTCGCTTGCTCTCGTCAGCATCTATTTCGCGGGCACTCTGGCCTTATGGCGTGCGGATCACATCGCGAGGCAGCGGATCGGCTTTGCTTTTGGAAAATTCCTAGCGCCCGCCGTCGTCGATCGGCTCGCCTCCGATCCACGCGGATTGGTTCTCGGTGGGGAGACCCGCGAATTGACCATTATGTTTTCCGATCTGCGGAATTTCACCGGTCTTTCCGAGGGACTAGACGCGCAGGAGTTGACGCAGTTCATGAACGGCTACCTGACACCGTTGACCGATGCCATTCTTGATCACGAAGGCACGATCGACAAATATATCGGGGACGCCATCGTTGCGT
>Ga0164302_10000351_pt1 | contig 12796 bp, 14 predicted proteins | sample Whisoiple_202_MG_FD_109714 | JGI IMG/M metagenome (GOLD analysis project Ga0164302, IMG submission 109714) | Soil microbial communities amended with pyrogenic organic matter from upstate New York, USA - Whitman soil sample_202_MG | ecosystem: Environmental > Terrestrial > Soil > Agricultural... | reverse complement strand
CGATGTCGGCTCGTCGCATCCTGGGGCTGGAGTAGGTCCCAAGGGTTGGGCTGTTCGCCCATTAAAGCGGTACGCGAGCTGGGTTCAGAACGTCGTGAGACAGTTCGGTCCCTATCTGCTGTGGGCGTTGGAGAGTTGAGAGGAGTCATCCCTAGTACGAGAGGACCGGGATGAACGTGCCTCTGGTGTATCTGTTGTCCTGCCAAGGGCATCGCAGATTAGCTACGCACGGAACGGATAACCGCTGAAAGCATCTAAGCGGGAAGCCGTCCTCGAGATGAGCTCTCCCATCCCCTTGAGGGAGTAAGACCCCTGGTAGACCACCAGGTTGATAGGCCGGCGGTGGAAGCGCAGCAATGTGCGTAGCTGACCGGTACTAATGGGTCGAGGGCTTGACGGATATTTATTACTTACCTATTGCGGTCTTGTGCGGTTTTCAAGCTCCACCGGGCGTTGTGTCTCGCAAAATTCCGGTGGCGCATAGCGAGTGGGAAACACCTCTTCCCATTCCGAACAGAGCAGTTAAGCCACTCTGCGCCGATGGTACTTGGGGGGCAACCTCCTGGGAGAGTAGGTCGCCGCCGGTTCTTTCTTATTGCGGTCCGCACCCCGAGAGGGAGGCGGACCGCTGCCTATGCGCTGGCCTGGGGCCCTAGGCCGGCTGGCCGGGGCGGCTGCGACGCGTCCGGAATAGGCCCGATTCCTGCAGCAGGGTGCAGTTGCCGCTGCGGGCCTGGGTTCGGGTGGCGGGGCGCTGGCGGGCCGGGGGAGACGGAAGGTCTGCGCAACCCTGGCGAGTGCTCCCAACGGGCTCCAGCCCGTACTCGCCAAGGGTTGCGAAGTCGATCAGAAGGTCGGCGGCGTCGGTCAGCCGGTGGGTGATGTTGGTCTTTGAATCGAACATGAGTTCGTAAGGTACGGGGGGCTCCGGACGCTACCGGGTTTCTGCAACGGGGGTTGCAGGGACGGGCCAGAAATGGCTCTGCAAAGCCAAAATCACGGTTCTTCGGCGAAGTGGAGGACGAGCTTGGCCGTCAGCGCCGGGCGCTCGACGTTGGGCGAGTGGCCGGCTCCGGGGATCAGATGGGTCTCCGTGTCCGGGTTGTCGCTCTTGTACTGGTCGAGGGCCCGCTGGGGGTCATTGACGATCTGCTCCTCGGCGCCCATCAGGACCATCAGCGGCTTGCCGGTCGCCGCCATGCGCTGGTCGAGCGGCTCTTCGTCGAGGAAGTCGTCGACGCCGCTGGGCGATTCGTCGTAGGAGGTGTAGGTCATCCGCTTCACGTCCTCGACGAAAGCGTCGGGGACGTCGTAGCCGGGGGCGAACGCCACCCCGAGGCCCTTGCGGACGGAGAAGTCTGGCTTGATCCGCCACAGCGCCGGGCCGATCACCGGCTGGAAGGCGAGGCCGGCGATGAAGCCGAGGTCCCCGTAGGAGTTATCGGGCGGCATGTCGACGATCACGGCTCGGCCGACCAGCTGCGGGTCCAGCTGGGAGAGGGCGACGGTGACCGAGCCGCCGAGCGAGTGGCCGACGACGGTCGCGTCCCGCACCCCGAGGCGCTCGAGTGCCTCGCCGACGACCTTGGCCTGGTTCGGCGGCGTGTAGCCCGAGCCGGGCTTTTCCGAGCCGCCGTGGCCCAGGAGGTCGACGGTGATCACGCGGTGATTGCGATCGAGCAGCGGCACCATCCCGTCCCACCAGTTCATCGCGCAGCTGAAGCAGTGGATGAGGACGATCGGAGAGCCGTCACGCGGGCCGTGTTCGACCACCTGCAGGTCCCCGTCGGGGAGCTTGAAGATTCGCCCGTCGGGTTCGGTGATCGCGGCGTTCTTGGTTTCCCCGTCGGTGATGAGGGCGTTGATGACGAGCAGCGCGAGCAGCGCCGCGACCACGCCGATGCCTATCTTCAGCCGCCTCCCCATGGCGGTCGTTACCCTAGCCGGAACGATGGAGAAGTTCGTTATCCAGGGCGGCGTTCCCCTCTCCGGGGAACTGACCGTCGCCGGCAACAAGAACGCGGCCCTGCCGATCCTCGCCGCCTGCCTGCTGACCGAGGAGGAGGTGCTGCTGCACCGGGTGCCGCGGATCCGCGACACCGAAGCCCAGATCGCGCTCCTGGAGCAGCTCGGGGTCGAGGTCGCCTGGGTCGCCGACAACAGCGTCCGGCTCTGCGCCCGCGACGTCGCCGGCGGCGACGTCGACGAGGAGCTCTCGGGCCGTATTCGGGCCTCCTTCCTGCTCGCCGGCCCTCTGCTCGCCCGCTTCGGCGAGGCGAGGATGCCCCCGCCGGGCGTCGACTTCATCGGCCGCCGGCGGCTCGACGCCCACCTCGACGCCTTCAAGGACCTCGGCGCCCGCGTCGACGGCAGCCGCTGGATCGAGCTCTCGGCTCCCGGCGGGTTGCGCGCCTGCGAGATCTTCATGGACGAGCCCTCGGTGATGGGTACCGAGAACGCCCTGATGGCGGCGGCGCTCTGCCCGGGCCCGACCGAGATCTCCAACGCCGCCTCCGAGCCGCACGTCCAGGACCTGGCGCGGCTGCTGACCAAGATGGGGGCGCGGGTCGACGGGATCGGCTCCAACGTGATGACCGTCAATGGCGCCGAGAGCCTCGGCGGCGCCGAGCACACGATCTCCGCCGACCACATCGAGGTCGGCAGCTTCATGGCGCTCGCGGCCGCCACCGGCGGCGAGCTGCGGATCCGTGACGTCGAGCCGGGCGACCTGACCAACATCCGGCGCCAGTTCAAGCGCCTCGGGCTGCGCACCGAGTTCGAGGGCAACGACATGCTGGTCCCCGCCGGGCAGAAGCTGCAGGTCGAGTCCGACCTCGGCGACGCGATCCCGAAGATCGAGGACGGGCCCTGGCCGGCCTTCCCCGCCGACCTGACCTCGATCGCCCTCGCCCTCGCCACCCAGGCGGAGGGGGAGGTCCTGATCTTCGAGAAGATGTTCGAGAACCGGTTGTTCTTCGTCGACAAGCTGGTCGCGATGGGCGCTCGGATCACGCTGTGCGATCCCCACAGGGCGATCGTCAGCGGTCCGAGCCGGCTTCATGGGGAGCGCGTCGAGAGCCCCGACATCCGCGCCGGAATGGCGATGCTCATTGCCGCCTGCGCGGCCGACGGCACCTCGGAGATCGGCAACATCCGCCAGATCGATCGCGGCTACGAGCAGATCGACGAGCGCCTGCGCGGGCTCGGCGCCCAGATCGAACGGGTTTCTGCGGAGATCCCCGCTTAGCAGGGGATTCCGCGCCGCCCGCGTAAGGTCAGGCCGATGATTCACCCGATTCCGCCCGGAACGCGAGACGTGCTGCCCGATGAGATGCGCGAGCTGCGCAGGCTCAAGCAGGCCCTGATCGACGTCTTCGAGGCGCGCGGCTACGGCGAGGTGGCGACGCCGGCGATCGAGTACGACGAGGTCCTGGCCCAGGGCGGCGGCCGCGCCGCGGGCTCCGCCTACCGCTTCTTCGATGAGAGTGGCGGGCTGCTGGCGCTGCGCTCGGAAATGACGGTGCCGATCGCCCGCCTGGTCGCGAGTCGCTACGCGAACACGCAGGAGCCGCCCTACCGGCTGTGTTACATGGCGGGGACCTACCGCGAGGTGCGGCCGCAGAGCGGCCAGATGCGGGAGATGGTCCACGCCGGCGTCGAGCTGATCGGCGCTTCGCCGGCAGAGGGCACGGTGGAGGTGATCGAGGTTTTGGAGGCGGCGCTCGACGCCGCCGGGCTCGACCGCGCCGTGATCGGCCTCGGCGACGCCGACCTCTACCGCCAGCTGCTCGAGGAGCTCGGGGTCGAGGGCGAGGCGCGCGACTCGGTCCTCGAGAGCCTCGCCGCGCACGACCTGGTCGCGCTCGAGGCCAAGCTCTCCGAAGCCGGGATCGGCGCCGAGCGGGTCGCGGCCTGCGTGGCGCTGACCCAACTTCGCGGTGGCAGCGAGGTGCTCGACGAGGCGCGCAGCCTGGGCGGCGCGGCGATCGAGGGAGCGATCGCCCGGATCAGCGAGACCTACGAGGTGCTGGAGCGCGGGGGCGCCGCCGAGCGGGTCCAGATCGACCTCGGCCTGCTGCGCGACCTCGGCTACTACAGCGGCGCGATCCTCGAGGTCTACGACCCGGCCCTGGGTCGCGTGCTCGGCGGCGGCGGCCGCTACGACGGTTTGATGGAGCGCTTCGGGACCGATCTCTCCGCCGCCGGCTTCGCGCTCTACCTGGAGCGCGTCCACACCGCCCAGCTGGAGGAGGCGCGCCGTGGCTGATGGGCCGCTGAAGATCGCCGTGCCCCGCGGCGCCCTGTTCACGGAAACGCTCGACATCCTCGACGGCGCTGGGATCGACACCGCCGAGCTGCGCGGCGACTCGCGCTCGCTGATCTTCGAGGCCTCGGGGGTGGTGCTGGTGACGATGCGGCCCTCCGATGTCCCCACCTACGTGGAGAGCGGGGCCGCCGACGTCGGCATCACCGGCAAGGACGTGCTGCTGGAGCAGGCCGACCGGGCCGTCTTCGAGCTGCTCGACCTCGGCTTCGGCCGCTGCCGGATGGTGCTCGCGGCGCGGACCGGCACCGATCGCCTGGCCGAAGCGCAGCGTCGGCTGGGGATGATGCGGATCGCGACCAAGTACCCGCGGATCGCCGGGAGCTTCTTCGAGTCGACCGGCCGCCAGGTCGAAATGGTCGAAGTCAAGGGCTCGGTCGAGCTGGCGCCGCTGGTCGGCCTCGCCGACGGCATCGTCGACCTCGTCGCCACCGGCCGCACCCTGGAAGAGAACGAACTCGAGGTGCGCGAGGAGATCGTCGAGTGCACCGCCCGCTTCGTCGCCAACCGGGTCGCCCACAAACTGCGCGCCGCCGAGATCGACGAGCTGACCGCGAAGCTGAGGGAGGCGAGCGCGGGATGAAGGTCCGCGAATTCGAGTGGCTTGGCGCCACGAAAACCGCGAGCGATATCCGGATCTGGGATATCGGAGCCTGGCCGGAGGTGGCATCCGACGTGCAGGAGGTCAGGACTGGCTTTCTCAACGCGGAGGACAAGAAGGCCTATCTACTTGATCTGACCGCCCGCTTCGACGCGACTGAGGTCCCGCCGACGACCTTACGCGTCGAGGATGCCGAGCGGGAGGAAGCGCTGTCGCGCATCGACGCCAAACTGCGCCGTTCGCTGGAACTGGCAATCGAAAACATCCGCGAGGTTGCTGCCGCACAGGTTGCTGCCGCGCCCCAGATAGTGACCTTGCCTCAAGGGCAGACCGTGCAGATCCGTGAGGTCCCGGTGGGCAGGGCCGGAATCTACGCTCCCGGCGGGCGGGCGGCCTACCCATCGAGCGTTCTTATGTGCGCCGTTCCGGCGCGTGTGGCCGGTGTCGAGCGGATCGCCCTGGCCACGCCTCCGGGTCCAACTGGGAAGGTCAACCCCGTGGTCCTCGCCGCGGCCGAGCTCTGCGGCGTTGACGACGTATACGCGATCGGTGGGGCCCAGGCCATCTTCGCTCTCGCCCTGGGGCTCGCTGGCGAGATCATCCCCGTACATGTCATTGCCGGCCCCGGCAACGCTTGGGTACGCGAGGCAAAGCGGAGGGTGGCGGGGCTCGTCGCGATCGATTCGCTGGCCGGTCCATCGGAGCTGATGGTGGTGGTCGATCAGACCAGCAACCTCCGCTGGGCGGCTCTCGATCTTTGCGCCCAGGCGGAGCATGGAGCCGAATCTCCGCTCGTGGCGGTTTCCGCGGAAGAGGATGTCCTCAAACGACTCGCCGAGGAGACCGAACGGGCGGCCGCCAGCAGATCAGATATGCCGGAGGCGCCGCTTGCGCTGGTGAAGGCGCCCGACATGGAAAGCGCCATCGAGCTCGCCAACGCCTTCGTGCCGGAGCACCTTGAGTTGATGGTGAAAGATGCCGCTGTTCATGCCGAAAAAGTGAAAACCGCGGGATGCGTGTTCGCAGGGAATCACAGCGCTACTGCGTTCGGCGACTACGCAGCCGGCTCCAACCACGTCCTCCCGACGGCAGGCGCGGGAAAATTCTCGGGTCCCCTTGGTCCCGGAACCTTCCGTCGGAAGATCGCCACCGTGGAGGTCCCGCCCTCTGCCGCGGCGAAACTGGCACCACATGTCGACACGATCGCCCGCGCCGAGGGCTTTCCGGTTCACGGCGAGTCAGCCATGATTAGGACTGAAGATGAGTAGACGATCCGAAAAGCAACGCGATACCGCCGAGACTCAGATCAAGCTCTCCCTCGACCTCGACGGGGGGGAGGCGAGCGCCGCGACCGGCGTCGGCTTCCTCGACCACATGCTCGACCTGCTGGCCCGCCACGGCCGCCTCGGGCTGAAGGTCGAGGCCAATGGCGACCTCGAGACCGGGGCCCACCACACGGTCGAGGACGTCGGCATCGTCTTCGGGCAGGCGCTCGACGAGGCGCTCGGCGACCGCGCCGGGATCCGCCGCTACGGCTCGGCCCTGGTGCCGATGGACGAGTCCCTGGCCGAGTGCGCGATCGACATCTCCGGCCGGCCCTACTGCGACTTCGCCGCCGAGCTGCCGGTGGTCTCGATCGCCGGCTTCGACAGCGAGCTGGCCGAGGAGTTTTTCCGTGCCGTCGCCAACAGCGCCAAGCTGACCCTGCACATCTGGGTCCGCTCCGGCACCAACGCCCACCACATGATCGAGGCCTCGTTCAAGGCCTTCGCCCGCGCTCTCCGGGTCGCCGTCTCGATCGACCCCGAGGAGACCGGCGTGCCCTCGACCAAGGGGACGCTGAGCGAATGAGCGCCCGGATCGCGATCCTCGACTACGGGATGGGCAACCTGCGCTCGGCCGAGAAGGCGCTCGAGCACGTCGGCGTCACGGCGACGATCAGCCGCGACCCGGAAACGGTCCGCGCCGCCGACGGCGTGATCCTCCCGGGGGTCGGGGCGATGCCGAAGGCGATGGAGCGGATCGGCGAGCTCGGCCTCGGCGAGCTGATCGCCGAGCGGCGCGATTCCGGGGTGCCGATCCTCGGCATCTGCCTCGGCCTGCAGCTGCTGTTCGATTCGACCACCGAGTTCGGCGGCTCCGAGGGCCTGGGGATGCTGCCCGGCCCGGTGGTGGAGCTGGAAGCCGAGGGCCTGAAGGTCCCGCACATCGGCTGGTCGCCGGTCGAGTGGGAGCGCGAGTCACGCCTCGCCGAGGGGATTCCCTCCGGGACGCCCTTCTACTTCGTCCACTCCTTCGCGCCGCGGCCTGACGCCGGCGACCTGCTCGGCAGCGCCGAGTACGGCAGCCGCTTCGCCTGCGCCGCCCAGCGGGACAACGTCTACGGCGTCCAGTTCCACCCGGAGAAGTCGAGCGCGGCGGGACTGCGCCTTCTCTCGAACTTCGCCGGCATCTGCGCCAAGACACCCGCGGCCGCCTGACGGCCCCCGGACCGGTGCTTCTCTACCCGGCGATCGACATCCGCGGCGGCCAGGCGGTCCGCCTGCTGCAGGGCGACTACGCGCGGGAGACGACCTACGACGCCGACCCGGTCGATGCCGCCAAGCGCTGGGCGGACGAAGGCGCCGAGTTCCTGCATGTGGTCGACCTCGACGGGGCGAAGGCGGGGGAGCCGCGGAACCTCGACGTGGTGCGCCGGATCGCCGCCGCAGTCGAGTGCCCGATCCAGGTCGGGGGCGGGCTGCGGGACGCGGGCTCGGTGGCCGCGGTCCTCGATGCCGGCGCGGCCCGCGTGGTGATCGGCACCGCGGCGTTGCGCGATCCGGAGTTCCTCGACCAGGCGCTGGCGGCGCACGGCGAGGCGGTCGTCGTTTCGGTCGACACCCGCGGCGGCAAGGTTTCGCTCTCCGGCTGGACCGAGACCAGCGACGTCGAGGCGCCGGCAGCCGTCGCCGACCTCAGCGCGCGCGGCGCCCAGCGCTTCCTCTGCACCGCGATCGAGGTCGACGGGACCATGGAGGGGCCGGCGGTCGATCAGCTGAATGAGATCGCGGCGGCGGCCTCAGCCCAGGTCATCGCCTCCGGTGGCGTCGGCGAGCTCGCGCATCTGGAGCAGCTGGCCCGCGAGAGCGCCCCCAACATCGAAGGCGCGATCGTCGGCAAGGCTCTCTACGAGAAGAAGTTCACCGTCGCCGAGGGCATTGCCGCCCTAACCTGAGGCCATGTCGCTGAAGCGCGTCATCCCCTGCCTCGACGTCAACGCCGGACGCGTCGTCAAGGGCACCAACTTCGTCGGCCTGCGCGACGCGGGGGACCCCGTCGAGCTGGCCGAGCGCTACGACGCCGAGGGGGCCGACGAGCTGGTCTTCCTCGACATCACGGCTTCGCACGAACAGCGGGAAACCATCGTCGAGCTGGCGCGGCGGACCGCCGACAACGTCTTCATCCCCTTCACGATCGGCGGCGGGATCCGCTCTGTCGAGGACGCCCAGGCGGTGCTCGACGCGGGCGCCGACAAGGTCTCGGTCAACTCGGCGGCGCTGGCGCGGCCGGAGCTGCTGGGCGAGCTCTCCGACCACTTCGGCGCCCAGTGCGTGGTGATCGCGATCGACGCCAAGCGCGAGGAGGACGGCTGGGGCGTCTACGTCAACGGCGGCCGCAAGCGGGTCGAGGGGCGCGAGGCGGTCGCCTGGGCCGAGGAGGCGGTCGAGCGCGGGGCGGGGGAGGTGCTGCTGACCAGCATGGACCGCGACGGGACCAACGACGGCTACGACATCGAGCTGACCCGCGCCGTCGCCGAGGCGGTCAGCGTGCCGGTCATCGCCTCCGGCGGCGCCGGCGAGCTCTCGCACCTCAGCGAGGCGATCGTCGGCGGCGGAGCCGACGCCGTCCTCTGCGCCTCGATCTTCCACTACGGCCATCACAGCATCCGCGAGGCGAAGGAGCGGATGGCGGCCGACGGGATCGCGGTCCGGCTCTGAGCGGGCATCCGCGCGAGCGTTCATCGTAGGCCGCTGATGCCCGTCGAGGACCTGGCTGCAGCGCTGCGTCACGCCCATCCCGAGCTCGATCTCGTCCGCGAGGCGGCGCAGGAGCCCGTCTTCCTGGTCGGCGGCGCGGTGCGCGACCTGCTGCTCGGCCATCCCCGCGCCGACGTCGACCTGGTCGTCGAGGGCGACGCGGCCGCGCTCGCCGCCCGGCTCGGCGGGGCCGCCGCTGAGCACGAGCGCTTCGGCACGGTCAAGGTCGAGGTCGGAGGCCACGAGCTCGACATCGCCTCGGCCCGGATCGAGACCTACCCGGCGCCCGGCGCCCTGCCTGTCGTCGCTCCCGCCGAGACCGTCGAGGTCGACCTCGGCCGCCGCGACTTCACGATCAACGCCCTGGCGATCCCACTGGCAGGCGAGACGCGGCTGATCGACCCCTTCGGCGGTCGCGAGGATCTCGAGGCAGGCCTGCTGCGGGTCCTGCACGAGCGCTCCTTCGAGGACGACCCGACGAGGGCGATCCGCGCCGCCCGCTACGGGTCGCGGTTCGGCTTCGCCCTCGAGCCCGGGACCTACGACCTGCTGCGCCGCGCCGACCTCTCGACGGTCTCCGCCGACCGCCGCCGGGCCGAGCTGGAGCGGCTCGCCGCCGAACCGACCGGACGGGTGGGCCTGGGCCTGCTCGCCGGCTGGGGGCTGATCGACCTGCGCGAGGGGGGAGTCGAGTTGATGCGGGCGGTGGAGGAGCTGCTGAAGGAGCCGCACTGGGCCGAGCTCGTCCCGCGCGAGCAGGCGCTGATCGCGGCGGCGCTGGGGCCGGAGGGAGCGGAGCGGGTTCTCGCCTCGATGCCGCCGCCGCGGCCCGGCGAGGGGGTCGAGATCGCCGCCCGGCGCGATCCCGTCGAGCTGATCCTCGGCCGGGCGCTCGGAGCCGCCTGGCTGGACCGGTACCTCACCTCTTGGAGCAAGGTCGAGCTGGAGATCGACGGCGCCGACCTGATCGCCGCCGGCGTACCCCAGGGCCCGGCGGTGGGGCGGGGGCTGCGGGCGGCGAAGAGTGGGCGCCTGGAAGGCGAGATCGCCGGGCGCGAGCAGGAGCTCGCCGCGGCGCTGGAGGCGGCACGTGGAGTGGCGTGAGCAGGCGGGGGTCCGCTGGCTGCATGCCGACCTCGACGGCGCCGGCGCGGCCTTCTCGACCCGACTGGGAGGCGTCAGCATGCCGCCCTTCGACAGCCTCAACCTGGGGTTGCTCACCGCCGACGACGGCGAGGCGGTCGGCGAGAACCGCCGCCGGCTCGCCGCAGCCCTCGGCTTCGCGCCCGAGCAGGTCGCCTTCGCCCGCCAGGTCCACGGCACCCGCCTGCTCGAGCACCCGCGCGAGGGTGGGGTGGAGGCGGCCGATGGCCACGTCCTGCGCGAGGCGGGGACGGCGGCGCTGGTCTTCACCGCCGACTGCCTGCCGGTGGCCGTCGCCGGACCGAAGGGAATGGCGATGCTGCACGCCGGCTGGCGCGGGCTCGCCGGCGGCATCCTCGCCGCGGGCGCGGAGGCGGTGGCGGCGACCTCGGCGGCGATCGGCCCCGGGATCGGTCCCTGCTGCTACGAGGTGGGGGACGAGGTCCTGGAGAGCTTCGCGCCCCTCGGCGAGGGCGTCGCCAGCGGGCGGATGCTCGACCTGGCTGAGGTCGCACGCCGGCAGCTCGCCGCGGCGGGAGTCGAGAGGGTCGAGTCGGCCGGTCTCTGCACCAGCTGCGAGGCCGAGCTCTTCTTCTCCCACCGCCGGGACGAAGGGCGGACCGGCCGCCAGGGCGGCGTCGGCTGGGTCGAGGCGGGCTAGATGGCAGAGCTGATCCACGACATCGACGCCGCCAAGGTTGCGTCTCGCCTGCGGGAAGTTGAATCCGCGGTGCCCGCGGGGGTCGAGGTCCTCGTCGCCACCAAGTACGTGCCGCTCGAGGAGATGGGCAAGCTCGCCGAGGCCGGCGTCAGGCTCGTCGGCGAGAACCGCCAGCAGGATCTCGCCGCCAAGCACGAGCGCTGGGACGACGCCTTCACCTGGGACTTCATCGGCAACCTGCAGAGCCGCAAGGTCAAGCAGGTGCTGCCGCTCTGCCGGCTGATCCACTCGGTCGCCACCGATTCGGCGCTCGACCAGCTCGGCAAGCACGCCGGGCCGGAGACCGAGATCCTGGTCGAGGTCAACGTCTCCGGCGAGGAGGGCAAGGGCGGGGTCGAGCCGGAGGCGCTGGCGGATTTCGTCGAGCGCTGCCCGGTCACCGTCGCCGGGCTGATGACGATGCCGCCCTTCAGCCCCGACCCCGAGGCCTCGCGGCCCTATTTCGCCCGCCTCGCCGAGCTCGCCGCGGCGAATGGCCTGGAGCGGCTCTCGATGGGAACCTCGCAGGATTGGCGGGTCGCGGTCGAGGAGGGAGCGACGATCATCCGCCTAGGGCACGCCCTCTTCATGTGATTTCAGGCGAAATCTGGGGATAATCTGTAAAGGAGTCGGCCCCTGAAGGCCGAATCACGCTGCAGATATGGCTCTCAAAGACACTTGGCATCGCGCACTCGTCTACTTCGGCTTGGCCGAGGATCACGACTACGGCCCCGAATACGAGGAAGACTTCGAGCCCGAAACGGGGACCGAGGAGGTCTTCGAAGGGCGCCGCGAGCGGGGCGAGGGCTCCGCGGTGCGCCGCCTGCCGACCTCGCGCCGGCCGCGCCGCGACGAGATCGACGACATCTTCGCCGACGACGAGCCGATCGCCGCCAGCCGCACCCGGACGCTGCGCCCTGTGGACAACGGGGGCGACGGGGGCGACCTGCAGGTCCACCTCGTCATCCCGCGCAACTTCAACGACGCCCAGCAGGTCGCCGATCAGTTCAAACGCCAGGTGCCAGTGATCCTCAACCTGCAGACCGCCGATCACGAGCTCTCGAAGCGGATGATCGACTTCTGCTCCGGCCTCACCTATGCCCTCGACGGGGGCATGCAGCGGATCGCCGAGAAGATGTTCCTGCTGACGCCGCGCAACGTCGACGTCTCCGCCGAGGAAAAGGCAAGACTGATCGACAAGGGCTTCTTCAACCAGTCCTAAAAGCGCCCTCCGGGCAACAGCACCCGTCTACGGGATCTTCACAGCGCTTCAACACCGCTGCCACATCGGCTCACGCTCCCGTTCCTAGGTTCCGGTCGTCACATCGACGACACGAAACCAACGTAAGAAAAGAGGAACTGGATGAAAGGCATGCGTCTTTCGACGGTGCTGGCCGCCGCCCTCGTGGTCGCGGCGCTCGGCGCCGGGACCGCGGCGGCTACCGGAGCCTTCGCGGGCAACCCGGGTAAGGCCGAGGTGCGGGCGATCAGGACCGCTCTGCACGACCGCGACCCGAAGAATGTGATCTTCCTGCTCGGCGACGGCATGGGCACCCAGGAGATCACCGCGGCCCGCTACTACCAGGGGGTCCACAACCCGCTGAACGTCGACCGGATGCCGTTCACCGGCTTCGACACGACCTGGTCGGTGAAGCCGGGCGCAAGCGCGCCGTATCTCCCCGACTACGACCCCGACTCGGCTTCAACCGGAACCGCCTGGGCGACCGGGCGCAAAACGATCGACGAGCGGATCTCGCAGGGCCCGAGCAGCGCCGAGAACGTCCCCGGCCCGAACCTGACCACCGTCCTGGAGCTGGCCCAGAAACGGGGGATGAAGGTCGGCGACGTTTCCACCGCGGAGATCACCGACGCGACCCCGGCGGTCCTCGCCTCGCACATCTCGCTGCGCGGCTGCCAGGGGCCGGCGAACATGGCGGCCTGTCCGCTGGAGACCAAGGGCGCCGGCGGCCTCGGCTCGATCGCCGAGCAGGAGGTGGACCACAAGGTCG
>Ga0164302_10000347_pt1 | contig 12817 bp, 11 predicted proteins | sample Whisoiple_202_MG_FD_109714 | JGI IMG/M metagenome (GOLD analysis project Ga0164302, IMG submission 109714) | Soil microbial communities amended with pyrogenic organic matter from upstate New York, USA - Whitman soil sample_202_MG | ecosystem: Environmental > Terrestrial > Soil > Agricultural... | reverse complement strand
CATACGATCGGCGTGCTGCTGTCAAGAGATTGTAAGCGGTTTGCCTTTCCGCGCCGCCTTTCGTATGGGTGAAACAACTTTTTAGGAGGTCAAAATGCCGGTCGTTCATATTTATATGTATGCAGGAAGAAGCAAAGAACAAAAGAGTGAAATGGTCAGACGAATCTCCAAAGACTTCGAAGAAGTTCTGAACGTCAAACCGGAGTCGCTGAACGTGTTATTTCACGACATGGAGAAAAGCGATTGGGGCATCCGTGGCGCGCTGGCTTCAGAAGCGCCGTCGAAGTGACACCTCCAAGCGCACGCGGGAAAGCTTATGCCAACCAAGATAGGTTTTATCGGCTCAAGCGCTCCTTCGAGCCCACACCACGACAGCTTCAGAGCATTCCTTCCCAGAGATATCTCATTTAGCTTCGTGCAGGAAACCGGCATTAAAGGCTCCCTGTACGATGCACGGGGAAAGCTCGATACACTCATCAGCGAAGTGAAGGAACTCAGCGGGCAACAGGGTTGGAACGGTATCATCATCAGTGGCGCTCCCAAGGAAGCTCTCAATCCGGGAATGTGGCAGCGCGTCGTTGCGAAAATCGAAAAACCCGTTGCCCTAGCGCTTCGATCCTCAGTAGCGGCCCTCAAAGCTTTCCGCGCCAAAAACATTCTCTTGATGACGCCTGTGGATGACGAGCTTAAAAAATTGTACCGAGACTATCTCGCGGAATTCGAGATCGAATCGCTGTACCCGCCGCAAACCTTACGCGCTCATACGGATGCGCAAAAGCTCACGTCGAGCGATGTCGAGGCGCTCACCCACGAGAGTCTCGCGAAGTATTCCGCTGTCGATGCGATCTATTTCCAGGGCGCGTTGCTCGATCCGCTGCCGGTATTGCAAAAAATGGAAGATGAGCTGAGGCTACCGATCGTCGCGAGCAATCCGGCGATGCTCTGGGTGATTTTGTCGAAACTCGGACAGCATTACCGCATCCCTGGCTATGGAAGACTGTTATCAGAATGGCCTGAGCTGCCCTCAGGGCCATTTTAGCCGTTCATCCGGAACGCATCAGGTCTAGCGCGACCAGGATCGGGATGGCAATAGCGTTTGTCTCAATCATCTAAACGCACACTGCTGGCTTACGACATGGGCCATGGCAGTATTCCAAACCTATTTGTCATTTCGAGCGGAGCGAGAAGTCTTTCTTGATATTCCATCTACTCGAAAGCTCCAGGTCAAGATTTCTCCCTTCGTCCGATGCTTTGCCGCGGCCGGTCTTCTGTGGTTGAATCCTCGTCGGATGAAAACAATCCTGATCGTTTTCCACTCCAACACTGGCGGCACCTATCAAATGGCAGAGGCCGCTGCGAAAGGAGCCGCAAGCGAGCCGGAGATCAGGATAGATTTTACTGATGCGGCCGATGCGGGTCCCAGCAATTTGCTTCAAGCATCCGCTTACATCTTCGCGACTCCCGAGAATCTTGCCATGATGTCAGGCGTTATGAAGCATTTTTTCGATCGCACTTACTATCCCGTCCTCGATCGGATCGTCGGCAGACCCTATGCAACGCTCGTTTGTGCCGGTAGCGACGGAGAAAACGCCGCCCGGCAAATTCACCGGATCGCGGCAGGATGGCGCCTGAAACCCATTGCTGAACCCATTATCGTCTGCACCCACGCGCAAACGCCTGAGGCGATTCTCGCGCCGAAACAGATCGGGGAATTCGATCTGAAGCGTTGCGAAGAAGTCGGAGCCACTCTTGCATCCGGTTTGGCTCTGGACATTTATTAGCAGCGATTCCGTTCGGCTTGACAGGCCTATCGTGCTCTGTTACGCGTCGCGAGGCTTGTACACCGGCTCGGAACTGTATCGTAACAAGTCCATGCTGGGGCGAAGCCGAAGAATCTTCGTTGCAAATGGGCGAAAAAATGTCGAGACCCTTTGCGATCATTCATCATGACACGCTGCATGCGCCATTTCTCAACAGACAGAACGAACAATATGGCTAAAAAGCTCCGTGTCTCTCAACTGCCGGGAAAGGAATACCTATGATACAGGATGTCGAACCCGAAGGCGCCGTTCATTGGATCGATCACTACGTCGTCGGCACCAATGACATGGTTGCTTGGGTTGATTGGGCGGTAAACGCCACCGGTATTACGCGCCGTCCGATCATCGGACTCACCACTGCGGCGCGAAAACGCAATATCAAGATCACGAGCTTCCTTTGGTGGGAGGGCGGTTCCTGTAGGATCGGCGCCTTTCTTCAGCCTGAAATTTATCCCGCTGCTAAGCCTTTGGGAGAAGATCTGCCGCGCTGTGGATTCTACATCCGCCCGGAAGACGTAAACGCCCATCTGCGGCGCCTCGATCAGCACAAAATTCCGCATAGTGATCCGATTCGTACGGCCGCGGACGGCGACGAGGGCACGTTGATTTTCTTTGCCGATCCCGATGGCAACCAGTACGAGTTTTGGGCGCCGGAAAACATGCCCGAAGGCGCCATGGAAATTGCAACAGAAAATCGTGTCGGCCGGATTAGCCACGCAGTGTTCGGCGCCCGCGATCTCGCTCGAACTGCCGAGTTTTTTGAAAAGTATTGTGGTATCAAATCCGAACAAGCTTCCAAAACTGCGGAAGGCACCCTGGTGCTGCGAATGCGTGCAGGCGGGCGCCTGATCTACAAGCTGGTCGACAAAGTCGATGAGCGTGTCTCAGGGCACGGCACCTGGTGGGACATGCATACGGCGCTTACGGTTCGTGACGAAGAGTTTCTGCCTTCCTATCATCGCATGTGGGCTGGTATTCCCGAAGAAAAGGGCTACAAGGCCGAGCTAAATTTACCCATTGAGCAACAAGAGGCGCTTCCCGCGCGCACCGGGTTGCATCGCAGTCCCGTCGGCATCAGATGGAAAGAAATTTGTGATCGCGGTGATGAATTTTACGACTGGGACTGCCATTCCTTTCATTTTATCGGCGGGAGGCCGCTCAAGGCGGACGGCTCCATGGCGCTTTACGAAGCGATCGAGCAAGAACACTATTTGCAGGATCTTGCGGTTTCACTGAACAAAGGAAGCGAGCGGGGTCTCATGGCAGGATTGGGCAACGAGAACCCCTTCAAGTCGCGCGACACATGATCCCTGGCGCGAGCTTCATCCAACTTCCTTGCGTCATTGCATGGATGTCACCGGTCGGAAAATCCGACGACCAGATGGGCGCGGTGCGATTCGGGAAAGGGCTCTCCCTCACACTTGAGCGTCACCAGGTAGGTTCCCGCGGTCGGAATCGCTTCCGGGGCAATCGTCGCTTTTAATTCATTTTTGGAAACGAAGCTGGTCGGCAGTGGATTGCCGTTCAGCATGACTTGATGGAAGGGCCACATTCCACCCTCACCCCGCACGCGCAGGGTCGTCGGCCCCGTGCCCTCGATTAAAAACAGCGGCGAGATTTCCAGGTCGAGGGGTAAGCTTTGGTACGAATAGAATGAGGGAATCGGATTTTTGTACCTGCTAAATCCGATGTCGATGACTTCGCCGTCCATGATCAACATCTTCACGTTTTGAGTCATCCAGATATCGGCAAGCGGATCGCCTTCGATGACCGACAAATCCGCGACCTTGCCGGGCTCGATGCTGCCGTAATCTTTGTCCTTGTTGAAAGTGCGTGCGACATTGAGCGTTGCCGATTGAATCGCTTTCATCGGCGGCACGCCCGCCTCGACGTCCATCACCAGAGCCTGATGCATCAGCAAAGCCGCCATCCCGCGCGGCGGGTCGGAGCCTTCCTTTAGAATGCCGCCAGCCTCGACGAACCGGCGAATAAATTCGTTGGCCTTTTCGTAACCGACTCGGGCTTGGTCCCGTTGTTCCGCAGAATAGCGCTTCCACAATTTTTCGTACGCGTTCTCGGTTACGGCACGCACCGCCACAGGGAGATCGGCATTGTTATCGTTCAGAATTTGATTTTCTCTTTCCCTGAAGCGCTCCGCGCTCGGCGATAAGGGGCGCAGCCATTTGGCAATGGTCGGGGTCCAAGCGACCTGGTATTTCACCATCGCTTCGATGACAGCGCCGTAGTTCTCTGGTTGGTAATACGCCCCCGCGAGCTCTTGATCGATTACTCCGCCGAGCCTGTCTTCCGCGAGTTTGCGCCGGGCAGGCGCGTAGGGGATCGAGCTGTATCCCACGGACCAAATATGCTCGATGGCATCGACTCCGGCCTGGGACGAGCCCACCGCGTCCCAACTATGCGCAGCAACCGGCATTCCTAGACGGTGCGCTTCATCGCAGGCGACCTTGACCAGATCCATGGGAAGAAATTCATTAACCTTTAGGATCTCGCAACCGAGCTCTCGCTTTTGCTGAACGGCTCGGCGTATATCCTCAGCCGTTGTAACGATGATATTGTCCCGCGCAGTTCTCGATCCGAAAGCGTCGTGCCCCGTGCTCACACCGCCAATCGCGCGACCGGACATCCAAATTCGCGGGCCGCGAATTTTTCCCAACGTGGTTCCCTCTTTCTGCGCACGGGTCCAGGGCCCATCCTGGTAGAGCTCAATATTCGCACAGGTAGTTATGCCTAGGTGTAAATAGAGCTCGCCATGAAAATCCTCGAGATGCCCATGCCCATCGATGAATCCAGGCAGAACGGTTTTGCCTTTGACATCGATAATCGCGGCGCCTTCGGGAACTCCGACATTACCGCTCACGCCAACAGCTCGAATTCGCCCTGCTTGGATCACGATGATAGAATCTTCAAGTGGCGGCCGGCCTGTGCCGTCGATCAATGTCCCGCCCCTCACGGCTAGCGCTTTTTCCGCCATTTTTTCCTCCGAATTCACCTCGATCATTTATCTTCTTTCATCGCTCTTGCGCAATCAGGAATTAAGCTATCGTCTTCCCCCAATTGAGTACAGTTGTAGAGATGTTGCCGACAACTAGAAGAAAAATCCTACTGCGCCGTGGACGATTGGAGAGGCGAGCTCGAACGAGTTACAAAAATCGCATACCAATAGAGGCTTATTCTCTCATATGGGACAAAAACACGTCGTTCTGTGCGGCACATCAATGGGCATGATGATTGCGCCCTATTAGAGCACTATATTCTAAAGGAGGAGGCTATGAAGCAAAATTCATTATTGATAACAGGATCTGTTCTGGTGGCGGCCTGGATGACGACTGGGACCGCTATGGGACAGTCGTCTGGTTCCAGTGATACCGGGCGCAGCAGCAGCGGTTCGGCGCAGTCAAACAAAGAGGTGCATCCCTCGCCTAAAGGCTCAGTAGGTGCATCCAAGTCAGAGCGAGCCGATGAAACCGGCACACCTCTCCCAAAAGGTAGCCCGCAGTCGGGTACAGTCGATATGGGGAGCAGCGGTTCAAACGCAGCTCAACGTGCGAGCGGCAGTTCCGGCGCAATGAGTGCTCGCGGGTCGTCAAACGTCAAGGAAGCTCAACAAGCACTGAAAGATAAAGGCTACGATCCGGGGCCAGTGGACGGAGTGATGGGAATGAAGACCAAAGAAGCGCTCAAATCGTTTCAGAGCGCAAGTAATTTACAAGCGACTGGAACCATAGATGCGCAGACTGCTGAAAAGCTCGGGATTCAGTCGGGTAGCTCGAGCAGCCGATCCAGCAGTTCCGCTTCGCGCGACAATATGAAATCCAGCGATACGACGGTCGGGAAAGACACCGATCAGCCGAACCAAACCCCGGCGAAAAATCGGTAAGCGAGTAAGTTCATGGCTGTCTGGCGCCGTGCGTTTGAAGCACGCACGGCGCCGTCAGTTGGGCTTCCCTCTGCGAAAGCAAAATATTTGACGGCCCTACGACTGTGCCTCTGTTGCGAGCTTGTGCGTTCGCGATAGGTCCCGCTCCCGCAGTTTGGGTGGCTGCACTGGCACCGAGCCCGCGCCCTCCCCCAACCACCAGTCCCTTAAGCGATCCCAGAAAGGTTCCCAGAAGAATTCCCGCGGTCTCGAATAAGGAAACTGAGCGCCGGGATCGATGAATTGCGCACTCAGAATATGCCGAAAGAAATCTCCTACTACCAAAATAGCATTGTGTCCGCCTTCACCCCAATAGTTACTGCGCATTGTAATGCGAGCGTCATTGAAGCCGACCCATGCGCCGGCAACCAACCGAGGATGCATCAGGATGAACCATCCGTCGCTATTCTTTTGCGTTGTGCCAGTCTTGCCAGCGACATCGGCGCGCACGCCAAACTGTGTTCGCACCGCCTGCCCTGTGCCGCGATCGACGGCATCGCGCATCATGTTGATCAGATTCCCGACGGTTTTGTCCGACAGAACACGCCTGCCTTGGTTTTCAAAGCGCTCGAGGACGTTGCCGTTTTTATCGGTGATGCGGGTGATAAAGATCGGCGTGCGATATTCGCCTCGCGCGGCGAGTGTGCTGTAGGCTGATACCATTTCGAACGGCGTGACCGGGCTGGTGCCCAAAGCCAAGGAAGGCACCTCGTCGAGCTTGCTTTGGTTCACACCCATTCGGCGCGCTAAATCCGCGGTTTTTTTCGGGCCAACTTCCTGCATCACCTGGACTGTGATGGTATTTTTCGAGAGTACCAGTCCCTCTCGCGCGGTCATTGGCTCGCCGGTGGCCTCGGATAAGTCGGTTGGCCGCCAGATCGTACCGTCGGGAAGCCGAATCTCCACCGCTCGATCGATAAACCGCTTGTCCGGTGACATACCCTGCTCCATAGCAGCGCCATAGACAAAGGGTTTGAAGGTCGAGCCGGGTTGTCGACGCGCCTGGATGACGTGATCAAATTGATCGGTCTTGAAATCACGGCTCCCGACCCATGCTTTGACGTGGCCGGTGAGCGGATCAATGGCCACAAAGCCGGCCTGTAAACGGGTTTTGTCGCCGCGCAGCTTGGCCATGAATTTTGGATTGTTTCTCAAATCCCGCAATACAGCTTCGGGAGTCATGCCGGTCTCGACCCCGTTTCGGTACTCCGTTGATTCGCGAATAAACGTGTCGATCAAAGCGGCCTTGGTCTTCCAGAAATACGCGAACGGCTGAACGCGCCGGCGTGCTTCGCCGTACGCTTTTGTGCTCGATGACAATACTCCTGCTGAGCTTTGGCCCCATTCCACGTCGGCCACCGCCTGCAATCCTTCCATTTGCAGATTCACCACTTGATTGGCAATCGCCTGTAAGCGCGAATCGATGGTCGTGTATACGATCAAGCCGTCGGAGTAAATGTCTCGATCATTGCGGTCCGCCCAATCGATCAGCCATTTGCGAATCTGCTCAGCAAGATGAGGAGCCGGTCCGATCGCTTCAGGCTGGCGTGCGAAATTCAGTTGGATCGGGCGCGTCTTCAGTTTATTGAAATCAGCCTCGCTCAACGCTCCATGCTTGACCATTTGCGCCAACACGACGTTGCGCCGCGTCAGCGCCCGCTGAGGATTGAACACCGGATTGTAATAACTGGTCCCTTTGAGCATTGCGATCAGCGTGGCGCTTTCAAGCACGTTTAGCTTTTGCGCTGGTTTGTCGAAATAAGTCCGCGCAGCCATTTCGATGCCGAACGCGTTGTACAAAAAAGGAATGGTGTTGAGATAAGTTTCGAGTATTTCGTCTTTGGTGTAGGCGTATTCGATTTTAATGGCGGTGATCGTCTCTTTGATCTTGCGCGTTATGCTCCGTTGCCGACCGATCTCGGGATAGAGGTTGCGTGCCAGTTGCTGGGTTAGCGTCGAACCTCCTTCAGGATCGCGTAAGAGAGTGTGCACGATGCCCGTGGCGGTGCGGATCAAATCTATGCCGAAGTGATGATAAAAACGATGATCTTCGGTCGCCAGCAACGCCGAAATGACCTGCGGAGAAATTTGCCTCAGACGCACCCACTCCCGATTCATCGGTTTCAGAGTCGCGAGGCGCTTACCATCCGCGGAAACGAGAACGGCAGGTTGATCGATTCTTGCTTTGCGGATCTCGCTGATGCTCGGCGTAAACGGGATGAGAAACAACGTGTAGGCGAAGAGCAGCGCAAAACCAACTCCCAGCAAAATTCCCATTGCCTTCAGGCCAGAACTAAGTCTATTCGCGCCGGTTGATTGGTGCGCGAGGACGTCCTTGACGTAGACTGCCAGTTGGCGATAGAGGCGAATCAGCAACCGCAAGTGTCTCGTGGGCTTAGCCAAAGTTTCTTCCTGATTGGCGATTAAGCAAAAAATCTTGAACAAGGGCGAGCGGCGCGAAACGGAAGTGGCGAGGACTTCGGGCAAACACGACCGGAATATTTAACCGCGCTGATTTGAAATCATTCACAGCATTTAAGAAAAGCATGCCGAATTCGTTCTCGCAATAAAAGACCCGCCGAGAAAATTCGCGCAACGGTGCATTCGACCGATCGCGCATTGCAGAGAACAGCAATGGATGCGACGTCTCCGAGCCCAACCCAGCACTTGCGATCCTGTCCCAAAAGTTACTGCACTCATCCGATGTGCTTGACTTCGAGCGCATCCGAATGTTAACCCACTCCAACTGTCGTGGGGCATTGATGCTACGTTTGAGGTTCTTGCTAGGCTTTTCGCTTCTATCTCCGATGCTGACATGTCCACCGTCGAACGCGCTTGCAGGTCAGCAGTTGGAAACCCTCGCGGTGGGTTATTCCTCACTGGCAGGACATCACACTCCGATGTGGATTGCAGTCGAGGACCGGATTGGCCGAAAGTATGGCATCGATTTGAAAGCGATTTATGCCGGCCGGCTCCGACCGCAACAACTGCTCATGAGTGGCGACGTGCCCATTGTCGTCGCCACCGGCAGCGGCGCGCTCACTTCCCACGTTCTCGGCTCCAAGGATCAGGTCATCGTGGCGATCAATATGACCAAAGTTGGCGGTGGAATTTTTGCGAAAAACGAGATCCGCAGCGCCGAGGATCTGCGCGGCAAAACGATCGGCGTTTCGCGCGCCGGCTCCATTTCCGAGATCGTTCTGCGCTACGTGCTGCGCGCCAAACTAGGCTTGCAACCCGATCGCGATGTCAAACTGCTCGTCGTCGGTGACCCCGCTGTTGGACTACAGGCACTGGAGCGCGGGATCGTCGACGCGACGCCGCTGACCATGCCGCTGCCGCTGATGGCAGCCAAAATGGGTTTTCGGGAGCTGGTCAATTACGACGCGCTGGGAATTACTTTTCCCGCCAACACTGTAACCACCTCTCGCCAAACCATTGGCAAGCGCCCGGAGCTCATCGATAGCTTCTTGAGAATTCTCATCGAAGGCATTTACGTTTTTAAAAGCAATAAACCGAAGAGTCTCGCGATCATGAAAAAGAATCTCTTGGGTACGAGCGATGAGGTTCTCGAGGAAACTTATAGGTACACAACCGCCGTGCTGGAACAGCAGCCGTATCCGTCACTCGATGTGATCAGGAGCGGCCTGGAAATCCTCTCGCTGCAATATCCCCAAGCTAGACAGGCCGATCCTAACCCACTGGTGGACGCCTCGTTCGTAAAGCGCATCGACCAAAGCGGCTTCATCGCAGCGCTGTACAAGAACTAGGCGCTTGTCGACCGAAAAAAATTACGTGGGGAACATAAAGGCAGAAAAAACCCTGAGGATTTGGTGACTTTGCGGTCCCGGTCTCTTTCTCCTTTCGAATCGATGGCCTTTGCTTTGCCGTCATTTCACGCTATACCCGGCAAGATATGGAGTTCGGCATATTCGACCACCTGGACCGAAACAATCTTCCGCTTAATGAATATTACGAAGCGCGGCTTAAACTCATCGAGGCCTACGATCAGGCGGACTTTTACGCCTACCACGTGGCCGAGCATCATTCCACGCCGATCGGTCTAGCGCCGTCGCCGAGCGTATTTCTTTCTGCCATTGCGCAACGAACGAAGCGGCTTCGTTTCGGTCCGATGGTCTATGCGCTGCCGTTGCACCATCCTCTACGACTGATCGAGGAGATCTGCATGGTAGACCAACTGAGCGGCGGCCGGCTGGAGATCGGCTTCGGTCGTGGCTCGTCCGCAACTGAGGTATCTTTTTACGGCCAGGATCCTGCCAAAGCGCAGGAACTTTATACGGAAGCGCGGGCGCTAATTGTCCAAGGATTGACGCACAAGATCCTCGACTTTGAAGGAACCTTTTTCAACTTTAAAGAGATTCCAATGGAGCTCGAGCCGCTCCAAAAGCCGCATCCACCGATGTGGTACGGCGTGCATTCGGTCGAAGCCGCCGATCGCGCAGCGCGCCAGGACCTGAACATGGTGAGTCTCGACTCGGCGAAAGACACACGCAGCTATAACGATCGTTATCGGCAGGTTTGGCGGAGATTGCACGGCGAGCAAGCGGTCCCCAAACTCGGGTTGAGCCGCTTCATTGTCATCGCTGAAAATGGCACAGAGGCGTTGAGGGTGGCGCGCCGAGCCTATCCCATCTGGCATCGCCATTTTTACTATTTGTACTCGATTCGCGGTGGTAAGCCTGCGCATCCTCGCCCGGCGGAATTCGACAAAATGATGGAAATCGGTCAAGCGATCGCGGGTGATCCAGAAACCGTGACAAATTTTCTTCGCGCGCAAGTCGATGAGTCCGCAGCTAATTATCTCGTCGGGCAGTTTGCCTTTGGCGATCTTATGCTGGAGGAATCATTACGCTCGGTAGCGTTATTCCACAAGCACGTCATGCCCGAGTTGAAAAAATTAAGTGAGTCCAACGGCAACGGATAAAGAGTCACCACGGAGGCACAGAGGATCCAGAGGTTCAGTTCTATTTCAATCTCCGCATCCTCCGATCGCTGGTGCATATCCGAATGCAACCGAGCCGCCTGAAACTTTGAATTTTTGGTTGGAGAAGGAGTGGTCATGGAGAAAATCGGTTTTGTCGGCACCGGCGCGATGGGAAGCGCGCTCTTATCACGACTTAAATTGGCGAACGTGACGGCGCTCGCGTTCGATATCGCGCCCACAGCATCGCAAGTCGCGCGCAACGAAGGCGCCGAAACAGTCTCCTCTGCCAAGGCGGTTGCGCAGGCGTGCACGATGATCGATGTTGTCGTGCGAACCGATCAGGAAGTGCTTCAGTGCGTGCTCGGCAACGCCGGAGTCCTGGAAGGCGCTGCCCCCGGCTCCCTCGTCCTGTTGCACAGCACCATACGGCCCGCCACGACGAAGAAAGTCGCAGAGGCCGCAGCCGACAAACGGGTCAATGTCATCGATGCATGTATGACGGCGGTGCCGAGCGTCGTGCGCCAGGGTGGCCTTACTTTTCTGGTCGGCGGCCAGAAGGCCTTTTTCGAGCGTGCCAAGCCGCACCTGCTCAAAATGGCCAAAGACGCCGTGCATATGGGACCGCTCGGATGCGGCAATGTTACGAAACTTTTCAAGAACATGGTCACGGCATCCGAAGCGCTGGTCGTTTATGAAGCATTGCAGATCGCCAAGGCCGGCGGGGTCAGTTACAAGGCCGCACTGGATGTCATGCAGAAAACCAAATCGCAACATATCCTAGATCGCTGGGATACGCGTTACGATTTCTCGGGCGGTGAATTGAAATTCCTTTCGGGCACCAATCTCTATGACAAAGACCTGCCGCTGGCCGCGGAGGTTGGCAGAACACTCGGCGCCGATATCCCCGTCGTCGAAGCCCTGGCGAAACTCGGCATCAAACTGAACGGCGGCAAGGTGAGCATCTGAAAGGTTTGTAGTTCCTCGTCCCTACTTTGTTGGTTCAAGAAACGAGGAACTAGCAATCTAAAACCAGAGATGATCGTCCTTTTCGATGCGAGCTAAGAACTACCGCGGCCACCGAGTCGAGCTGGAATCGGAAAAAACACAATCCGGCGCGTGGTTTCCGCACGCCATGATTGTCATCGAGGAGAACCGGCGCACCAAGAAAATTCCCATATTCGGCCGGCGCCGGATGACATTCGAAAGCCAAAGACAAGCTGATAGATACGCTCTCGAATTGGCCAAAATGTGGATCGATGGCCGAACTTGGGGCACCAACGGCCATGGTTAGCTAGTCCAGGGAGGAAAAGTGGTTATTGCCGATGCGCGAAAATTTCTCCAGCAAAACCACCGGGCCGGCATCGCAGTGAGGCAGAAGGACGACTGGCCGCAGATGACGTTCGTATCGCCCGGAATCGATGCTGACGGCCGCGTGATCATCACTTCCCGCGGCAGGACTTACAAAGTCAAACACTTGCGGCGCGACCCACGCGTGTCACTGCTAATCTTTGGCGAGCAGTACAGCGGGTCGAAGTTTGTGCAAATTCACGGCCGGGCGGAAATCATCGAGCTCCCAGACGCCATGGAGACGCTCATTTATTGGTACAAGCAGGTGCGCGGCGAGCACAAAGACTGGGAAGAGTACAAAAAACAGATGGTCGATGAAAAACGCGTGATCATCCGCGTCGTCATTGAAAAAGTTGGCCCGCAAACGGTTAAAAGAATTTAGATGCACTCCTGGAATGAGGCACGAACTGACTCGTGATTTTAGGTTAGTTCACCCCGAGTGAAACCGCCCTTATCGTAGCCCTGTTTCATCGGAATGGGGCGAGGTATTCCTCCGATCCAGGAAGCAGTAAATACATTTGTCTTCGTACTCGCGCCGCCTTGCGGGAAAGAAGGGGTGAGGGTACGTTGTTCGTCCGCCGCACAGTTCGAAGGAGTTCCGGCGCCTGGCCTGACCAACACCGCTCAAGTAGGCTCTTTCCGCCAACCCTAACCTATCGCGCGAAGCCGCTCGCGATCGTGCGGCAAATCAAGATGGCTCATGTCCGGTCCAATGGGTACTATCCCGGTTGGATTGACATTGCGCTGACTGTAGTAACCCGCATTGGT
>Ga0164302_10000345_pt1 | contig 12853 bp, 12 predicted proteins | sample Whisoiple_202_MG_FD_109714 | JGI IMG/M metagenome (GOLD analysis project Ga0164302, IMG submission 109714) | Soil microbial communities amended with pyrogenic organic matter from upstate New York, USA - Whitman soil sample_202_MG | ecosystem: Environmental > Terrestrial > Soil > Agricultural... | reverse complement strand
TGCGAGCCGACCGTCGCGAGGTGGTCGTTCCAGATGTCCAGGGTGTGCAGCGCCGAGGCGCGGGCGTCGTCGCCGGCCTCCTCGGCGGGCCGGGGCCGGTGGCGGGCGCCTCTGCGCAGCACGGGGGCAGCCGACTTCAGCAGGGCGTTGCGCTGGCGCAGCACCTTGTCGTAGTCGGAGCGCACCCCGGCCCAGCGTGGCTGGCGCGCGACGAGGAGCTCGTCGAGGAACCGGCGCCGCTCCGACGGGTCGCCCTTGACCAGGGCGAGGTCCTCGGGCGCGAACAGGACGGTGCGAAGCGTGCCGAGCACCTCTCGGGGCCGCTGCATCGGCGAGCGGCCGAGTCGGGCGCGGTTGGCCCGGCCGGGGTTGAGCTCGAGCTCGACCAGCGTCTCGCGCCCGTCGCGCACGACCACGCCCCGGATCACCGCCTGGCTGGCGCCGAACCGCACCAGCGGCTGGTCGTTGGCCACCCGGTGGCTCGAGAGCGTGGCGAGGTAGCCGATCGCCTCGACCAGGTTGGTCTTGCCCTGGCCGTTGAGCCCGACCAGGGTCGTGATCCCCGGACTCAGCGGCAGCTCGGCGCTCTCGTAGCTGCGGAAGTTCGAGACTGACAGGTGGCGGACGTACACGGGCTCAGGGGGTTCGGTCGGGTCGGCGCTGGACGCAGAACTGCGTCAGGAGGTCTCGCCGGTGCCCGACGATGGTCCGGCCTTGGCGGCTGCCCGCCCCTTGGAGGCCGCCTTGGCGGCGCTCTTGGTGGGCCGCTCTGCCTTGCGGGTGGTCCTACGGACGGCGGTGACGTCCTTGGGGGCCTCGCCGCGTCGCAGCGCCCGGCCCTCCTCGACCCCCATGACCTCGTGACCGCCGAACTGGCCGCGCAGCGCGGCGACGGCCTTCATCGTCGGGGACTCCTCCTGGCGCGAGGCGAACCGCGCGAACAGCGATGCGGAGATCACCGGCATGGGCACCGAGTTGGCGATCGCCTCCTCCACCGTCCAGCGGCCCTCGCCCGAGTCGGCCGTGTAGCCGGAGACGTCCTCGAGGTGCGCGTCCTCCTCGAGGGCCTTGACCAGCAGGTCGAGCAGCCAGGAGCGCACGACCGTCCCGCGGGTCCAGGCCTTGAAGGCGCCGGGGACGTCGGTGACGATGTCCTTGGCCTCGAGCAGCTCGTAGCCCTCGGCGTAGGCGGCCATCAGCCCGTACTCGATGCCGTTGTGGACCATCTTGGTGTAGTGGCCCGCGCCGACCTTGCCGGCGTGGACGAAGCCCTCCTCGCGGGGGCCCTCGGGGCGCAGGGCGTCGAAGATCGGCATGGCCCGCTTCACGTTCGCCGCGGTGCCGCCCACCATCAGGCCGTAGCCGTTCTCCAGGCCCCAGATGCCGCCGGAGACGCCGCAGTCGAGGTAGCCGATGCCCTTCTCCTTGAGCAGCTTCTCGTTCTCGAAGTCGTCGGTGAACCGGCTGTTGCCGCCGTCGATCACCAGGTCGCCGCGCTCGAGCACGTCGGCCAGCTTGGCGACGGTCTCACGGGTGGGGGCACCGGAGGGGACCATCACCCAGACCACGCGCGGGGCCTGCAGCTTCTTGACCAGCGCGGCCATGGTCCGCACGTCGGAGACGTCAGGGTTGCGGTCGAAGCCGACGACCTCGTGACCGGCGCGGCGCAGCCGCTCGCGCATGTTGCCGCCCATCTTGCCCAGACCGATCAGACCCAGCTGCATGGTGCGAGTGCCCTTCTTCTCTGCGGAGGTGCGGTATGTCGCGGTGCTGGCACCGCGGCATACCTCGCCGCAGGCGCGTGGGGCTCAGGCTACGCCCGGCCCTGCTCAGCTCGCGAAGCGAACCGGCATGAGCACGTAGCGGTAGGACGTGTCGGCGACACCGTCGGCCTCCGCCTGCCCGGAGAGCACGGCGGGGCGCGAGGGCTGGGTGAAGGACAGGCGCGAGAACTCGGTGCCCACGGCGCCCAGGCCGTCGAGCAGGAACTGCGGGTTGAAGGCGATCTCGATCTCGGGGCCGTTGAGCGTTGACTCGACCGCCTCCGAGGCCTGGGCGTCGTCGCCGGTGCCGGCCTCGATCGTGACCTGGCCCTCGCTGAAGCGCAGCCGCACCGGGGTGTTGCGCTCGGCGACGAGGGAGACGCGCTTGACCGCCTCCACCAGCTCGGAGGTCTTGATCACCGCCTCGGTCTCGACGCTGGTCGGGAAGATCGAGGTGACCTTCGGGTACTCGCCGTCGAGCAGTCGGGTCGTCGTGCGGCGCTGGCCGGCCTCGAAGCCCACCAGGCCCTCACCACCGGCCGCGCTGCCCAGGGCCACCTCGATCGAGCCGGCCGCCCCGAGGGCCTTGGCGGTCTCGGAGAGCGTGCGGGCCGGGACGAGCGCGACGTGGCTGGCGTCCGTGGCCTCGGGGTTCCAGGTGAGCTCGCGCATGGCCAGCCGGTAGCGGTCCGTGGCGAGGAGGGTCATCTTCTCGCCGTCGATCTCGACGCGAACACCTGTGAGGATCGGGAGGGTGTCCCCGCGATCTGCGGCGATGGACACCTGGGCCACGGCCTGGGTGAACACATCGCCGGCGATCGTGCCGCTGGGTGCCGGCGAGACCGGCAGGGTCGGGTAGTCCTCGGACGGCATCATCAGCAGGCTGAACCGGGACGAGCCACAGGTCACGGCAACCTTGTTGCCCTCGGTGGCCACGTCGATCGGGCGGTTGGGCAGGTTGCGCGAGATGTCCGCGAGCAGGCGGCCGAGCACCAGCACCGTGCCGGGCTCGGAGACCTCGGCGGGAACCGTGATCTTGGCGGAGACCTCGTAGTCGAAGGCCGACAGGGTCAGGCTGCCCTCCTCGTTGGCCTCGATGAGGACGCCGGCGAGAACCGGGACGGGCGGTCGGGCCGGGAGTCCACGGGCCACCCAGGTCACGGCATCAGCGAGGACCTCACGTTCGACCCGGAACTTCACCTGGCAACCCGCCCTTCAGCCTGCAGACATGCGTGTAACCACACAATTGTGATCGGGGCACTGACCCTAGTGCCCCGATGGGTGCGTGCAAACCCGGTTCGGCGGAAGTGACAGGCCGCTCTCCTGTTGGCCACTTTCTGTGATTCCACCAGTCCATGTCAGGCAGGGCAGTGGCACCCCAGGTACTCGGGGCTGGATGAGTAGAGGGATGGATCTCGTCATTGTCATAGGGCCTGTGGACGCTGTGGAGAAGCCGCGTCGTCGCAGTTCAGTGCCGGTATGCCGGTGTGCACGGCCGGTGGAGGGCGATGGGCGCCGAGCTGGTGGTCCTGTGGACGAAAGTTCGTTGTCCACAGGTCTTCCACACCGCAGGGCTGGTCATCCCCATCCGCGTGGATGTTGTGCACGTCCCGTCCACGGGTGCTCCACAGGGGCCATGGGCTGTGGACAAGCTGGGGGTAGCGGCTGTTGGCAACGGGGATCTCCACAGGGTTATCCCCAAGTGTGGACTGGATGAAACCGGGTCGGCCGCCCGCGTCCACGCCGCTGGTGTGGGGTTCTGTGAGGTCACAGCAGCATCACGCGTTGCACACATCTGTGGACAACCCTGTGGAGAGGGGCCTGTGGATCACCCGTCGGCCTGCTCGGCCAGGACCAGGCGCCCGGCGACCTCGAGCATGTAGGCGAAGTACGCGTCGGTGTCCGCGACCGTGTTGCCAAGCTGCTCGAACAGCTCGGTCGTGACCGAGCCGAGGAGGAGGGTCCAGGCGCTCAGACCTGCCATGAGCGTCTCCGGGTCCAGGCCTGCGCCGGTGAAGAACTCATCTGCGAGCAGCGGTCCTGCCGCGCGCTGAGCGAGCGGCCCCGACTGCGGGGCAAAAGCCGAGGGTGCGCTGGTGAGGCGTCCTGCGCGCTGCGCGTCGGCGAGCAGCGCGACCAGGAGCGCCTGGACCCTGGTCCCGGGCTCGTTGGTGGACTCCGCGGGTGCCCGGTAGTCCGGCACCGGCGAGCCGTAGACCAGGGCGAACTCGTGTGGGTGGGCCCTGGCCCAGTCACGCAGGGCGGTGCCGATCGCGCGCCACCGGCCGTCGAGGTCCTCGGGTCGGACCGCCGCATGGGCGGCCTCGACCGTCTCGGCAAGGGAGGTGTAGGCGCTGACGATGAGCAGGGTCAGCAGGTCGTCGCGGTTGTCGACGTAGCGGTAGAGCGCCGAGGAGGCCATCCCCATGTCGCGGGCCACTGCGCGCAACGACAGGGCCGCGGCTCCGTGCTTGCCCAGGTGGTCGCGCGCCACGGCGAGGATCTCCTCCTCCATGGCCGCCCTGTTCCGTGCTCGTATGCCGTCCGCTCGCGTCATAGGAGCAGCATGCCAGATCAGTGCACACAAATGTGAACACTGCTCTTGACAGATCCCGTTGTCGGAGCGTTGACTGATCTCAACAGAGAGCAGTGTTCACAGTTTGGAGGAGTCATGGCCAGGTTTGTCGTTCTCGGGGCCGGCGCGGTGGGTCAGGGCACGGCCCGCGAGCTCGCCGGCGCTGGGCACAGCGTGCGGATCGTCTCGCGCTCGGGACGAGGGCCCGTGTGCGCCGGCGTGGAGGCGGTGCGCGCCGATGCGGCCGACGTCGAGCAGCTGACCTCGGTGGCGTCGGGGGCCACCGCGATCATCAACGCGCTGAACCCGCCGAGGTACACGACGTGGGAGCGGGACTGGCCGCCCCTGGCCCAGGCCGCGCTGGGCGCCGCTGAGCGCTCCGGCGCCGGACTGGTCACGGTGAGCAACCTGTACGGGTACGGGCTGGTCGAGGGGCCGATTCGTGAGGACCGTACGCTGCGGCCGAACGGTCGCAAGGGCGAGATCCGCGCCCGGATGTGGGAGCAGGCACTCGCCGCCCACCGCCAGGGCCGCGTGCGCGCCACCGAGCTGCGGGCCTCCGACTACGTGGGGCCGGGCGTCGGCGCCCAGAGCCTGCTCAACTCGATGGTCATCGGCCCCACGCTGCGGGGGCGGCCGGCGTGGCTGGTCATGGGGCGTGGGGATGTCCCGCACACCTGGACCGACGTGCGCGACACCGCGCGACTGGCCGCCGTGCTGGCGACGGATGACCGCTCCTGGGGCACGGCCTGGCACGTGCCGAGCGGAGCTGCGCGCACGATCCAGCAGGTGGCGGACGAGGCCGCGCGGATCTGCGGACGCGCGCCGAGGCGCGTGCACCGCATACCCAGGGGTGTGGTCACCGCGCTGGGGACCGTGGTGCCGCTGCTGCGCGAGCTGCGCGAGACCCGGCACCAGTTCGAGCGGCCGTTCGTACTCGACTCGAGCCGCACGGCAGCGACCTTCGACCTCGAGGCGACCCCGTGGGAGCAGACGCTGAAGGAGACCGTGGCCTACCTCAGCGCGACTGCTGCTTGATCCGGTTGGTCAGCTCCGTGACCTGGTTGTAGATGGCCCGGCGCTCGCCCATGAGCTCGCGGATCTTGCGGTCGGCGTGCATGACGGTGGTGTGGTCGCGGCCGCCGAACTGCTGGCCGATCTTGGGCAGCGAGAGGTCGGTCAGCTCACGGCAGAGGTACATCGCGATCTGCCGGGCGGTGACCAGGACCCGTGAGCGCGAGGAGCCGCAGAGGTCCTCGATGCTCAGGCCGAAGTAGGCCGCGGTCTGGGCCATGATCGTCGCGCTGGTGATCTGGGAGCCCTGCTCGTTGGGGATGAGGTCCTTGAGCACGATCTCGGCCAGGCCCATGTCGACGCTCTGCCGGTTCAGGCTGGCGAACGCGGTCACGCGGATCAGGGCGCCCTCGAGCTCGCGGATGTTGGTGGAGATGCGCGAGGCGATGAACTCGAGCACCTCATCCGGTGCGCTCATGCGCTCCTGGATGGCCTTCTTGCGCAGGATCGCGATCCGGGTCTCGAGGTCGGGCGGCTGGACGTCGGTGAGCAGGCCCCACTCGAACCGGCTGCGCATCCGCTCCTCGAAGCCGGAGAGCAGCTTCGGCGGCAGGTCGCTGGTGATGACCACCTGCTTGTTGGCGTTGTGCAGCGTGTTGAAGGTGTGGAAGAACTCCTCCTGCGTCTGCACCTTGCCCTGCAGGAACTGGATGTCGTCGATGAGCAGCACGTCGACGTCGCGGTAGCGGCGCTGGAAGTTGGCGGCCTTGTCGTCGCGGATGCTGTTGATGAAGTCGTTGGTGAACTCCTCGGAGTTCACATAGCGCACCTTGACGTGGGGATACAGGTTGCGGGCGTAGTGGCCGATGGCGTGCAGCAGGTGGGTCTTGCCCAGCCCGGACTCGCCGTAGACGAAGAGGGGGTTGTACGCCTTCGCCGGGGCCTCGGCGACCGCCACGGCGGCCGCGTGGGCGAAGCGGTTGCTCGCGCCGATGACGAAGGTGTCGAAGGTGTACTTCGGGTTCAGCCGGGTGGCCTCGGCCTCGGTGATGCTGACGAGCTCCTCCGGGCGGGGCCGGCGCTGGCCCAGCGTCTCGGAGTCCGCCATGGCCGGGTTCGGCAGGTGGTGGACGGGGACGCTGGACTCGTGGCCGAGCACGGGAGCGGGCTGCAGCCCCGTGGTGGGCTCGGAGTGGTCGAGGTCGAGCGAGGAGTCGACCGTGACAGCGAGGCGGACGTCCATGCCGAGCTGGGACGACAGCGCCCTGGTGACCTGGTCGCGCACCCGGGTCTCGACGACATCCTTGGTGAAGTCGTTGGGAACCTTGACGAGCGCGGTTCCGTCCAGGAGGCCGGCCAGCCTGGCCAGGCTGAGGAAGGCTCGCTGCTGGGCTGGTATGCCGTCCGCGTCAAGGGCCGAGAGGGTGTTCTGCCAGATCTGAGCGAAGTTCAGATCTGCATCCGCCACTGGTCACACCCCTGAGAGAAGTCGATTGCTGCCCGTTCACTGAGAGGCATTCTGGTCTGTCCACATGCTTATCCACAACCTGTGGGTTACGCCAGTCGGGGCGCCGACCGGACGCTAACAACTCCCGGAGGAGCGCGGCAACCGAAACGTCGAAAATCGTCACGGTCCAGCACAGAAAATGTGACCAGCCCCGGCGTGTCGGACACGTGGCGTGGATCGGCGCTGCTAGACGCGGGCATCCGCGCAGTCCTGATGGTCTGGTTTGACCCTGTGGTGAGCGCTCGCGTACCGTAGACGAGGCCTTGTCGGCCGTTTTCGCATGCCCGTGACGTGAGCGCGGGTCTCCGATTGCGGCCGACTCCCCGGCCCGCCCCGCCAGCCACTCGCGGACCACTGGTCCGAGCAGTTACGGAGATGAACGTGAGCAAGCGCACCTTCCAGCCGAACAACCGTCGCCGGGCCAAGACCCATGGCTTCCGCCTGCGCATGCGTACCCGCGCCGGCCGCGCCATCCTGGCGGCCCGTCGTCGCAAGGGCCGCTCCGAGCTCTCCGCCTGAGGACTCGGGCGTGCTGCCCGCGCAGCACCGGCTGCGTCACGGCGCCGACTTCGCGGCAGCGGTCCGAGCAGCAGGAGGAGCACGATCGGGCTCTCGGCTCATCGTGGTTCACGCCAACCAGACCGACGCGCGTGCGGGGCTCCCGCCGCGGGTCGGTTTTGTTGTCTCCAAAGCCGTCGGGTCGGCAGTTGTCCGCAACCGCACCAAGCGTCGACTGCGCGCCCTGATGCACCAGCGGCTGCCCCTGCTCCCCCTCGGGACCGACGTGGTGATCCGCGCGAATCCTCTTGCAGCACAGGCGAACTCGTCCGAACTTGCGGCGGACCTGGATGCCCTCCTGAGCCGCGCCATCTCCCGGGTCAAGGTGGTGACGCCGTGAAGACGCTGAAGAAGGTGCTCGCGGCGCCGCTCATCGGGCTGCTGCTCTTCTACCAGCACGTGATCTCCCCCATGCGGCCACCGACCTGCCGCTACTACCCCTCCTGCTCGCAGTACGCCCTGACCGCCATCCGCCGGTTCGGACCCCTCAAGGGAACCTGGCTCGCCGTGAAGCGGTTGCTGAGGTGTCACCCCTGGACGCCCGGCGGCGTCGACCACGTACCCCCAGCCCCGACCGCGCCCTGACGGCGGTCACCTGACTCCCCGGACACGGCACACCCCGCCGTGGACCCGGAACCACGGGTGAGCAGCTGCTCACCACCAGAAGTGAAGGACAGCATGGACTTCTTCAGCTCGCTGATCTATCCGTTTGAGTGGCTCGTCGCGTGGATCCTCTACGGCTGGCACGCGCTGTTCTCCGCAATCGGCCTCGACGCCGCATCGGGCGGCGCCTGGGTGCTCTCCATCGTCGGCCTCGTGGTCGTGATGCGGGCGGCGATGATCCCGCTGTTCGTCAGGCAGATCCATGCGTCGCGGCGGATGCAGCTGATCCAGCCCGAGATGCAGAAGATCCAGGCGAAGTACAAGGGCAAGAGCGACCCGGACTCCCGTCAGGCCATGACGCAGGAGACCATGGACCTGTACAAGCGCACAGGTACCAACCCGCTGTCGTCCTGCCTGCCGATCCTGCTGCAGTCGCCCTTCTTCTTCGGCCTCTTCCGGGTGCTCAACAACCTCCAGAAGATCGCCACCGGCGAGATCGACCCGATCGGCCCCATCACCCGCGAGGTCGCCGCCCAGGCGGAGCAGTCGACCTTCCTCGGTGCCCAGCTCTCGGACAAGTTCATCGGCGCCGAGACGCTCACGACCAAGATCGTGGCGCTCCTGCTCATCATCTTGATGTCCGCGACGACCTTCACCACCCAGCGCCAGCTGATGATGAAGAACATGCCGGCCTCGGCGCTGGACAACCCGTTCGCCAAGCAGCAGAAGATGCTGCTGTACCTGATGCCGCTGTTCTTCGCGATCTCCGGCGTGAACTTCCCCATCGGTGTCCTCCTCTACTGGACCACCACCAACATCTGGTCGATGTGCCAGCAGTTCTACGTGATCCGCCGCATGCCGGCGCCTGGCTCCCTTGCCGAGAAGGCGCTGCAGGAGCGGCGTGCCAAGCGCGGCAAGCCGGTGGAGGAGTTCACCATCAAGGGCCTGGACGGAGCCGCGGGAACGGCCGTCCAGGACTCGCCCAAGACCACCGGCCAGCGCCAGCAGCCGAAGCGGAACAAGAAGCGCAAGGGCACGCCCCCGCGGCCGGCGCCGGGGAGCGCCGCCCCCGAGACCAAGCCCACGCCCAGCGCCGACAACTGACCTGACAGCGCGCTGACCTGCGGAAACGCTGGATCCGGCGCCAGATTTTGGGCCCCCGAGCCCCCCTTGGACCTCATGGAGGAGACAGACATGACAGAGCAGAGCGGGACCGCCCCGGTGACTGAGTCCGCAGTCGACGTCGCAGACACCCTCGAGTCGGTCGCGGCCACGGAGACCTCCAGCGCCGCGAACCCCGACACCGGGGACGAGGCCGGCCTGGCCACGGGCGAGCAGAGCACCGAGAGCACCGAGGAGAACGGCGCCACCGCCGAGAGCGGCGCCACCGCCGCGCGCGGCGGGAAGGGGACCCGGGTGGTCGACCTCGAGCGTGAGGGTGAGGTGGCCGCGGACTTCCTGGAGACGCTCCTCGACATCGCCGACCTCGATGGTGACATAGACGTGGACATCGACGGCGACCGTGCGGCGGTGGCGATCGTCGACTCGGACGAGGGCCGCGTCCCGCGTCGGCTGGTGGGCCCCGACGGGAAGGTGCTGGAGGCCCTGCAGGAGCTGACCCGCCTGGCGGTGCAGTCGGCGACCGGCGAGCGCAGCCGGCTCATGCTCGACGTGGCGGGCCACCGGGCTGAACGCCGCGCCGCGCTGGTCGAGATCGCGCAGGACGTCATCGCGCAGGTGAAGAGCACCGGCGAGCAGAAGGCCCTCGAGCCGATGTCCGCCTTCGAGCGCAAGGTCGTCCACGACGAGGTGCTCGCCGCGGGCCTGGCGTCGGAGTCCGAGGGCGTCGAGCCGCGCCGCCACGTCGTCGTGCTGCCAGCTTGAGTGAGGGCTCCGTTTCACGTGAAACAGCCATGAGTGATACCAGCACCCCGGGTGACGGGGACACCACGGAGCCGTCGGCAGGACTGCCGGCGGCTCCGGTTGCTGCTGCCACGATCTTCGGCGACCAGCTCGAGGTCGCCGAGCGTTTCGCGGGCATTCTTGCCGACACGGGCGTCAGCCACGGCTTGATCGGTCCGAGGGAGGTGCCACGGCTGTGGGAGCGGCACGTGCTCAACTGCGCCGTGGCGCACGTCGCCTTCCCTGACGGGGTCACCGTCATCGACGTCGGCTCGGGAGCCGGCCTCCCCGGCCTGGCGCTGGCCGTGGCCCGTCCCGACCTGCACGTCCACCTCGTGGAGCCGATGCTCCGCCGCACGACGTGGCTGTCGACCACCATCGCGGAGCTGGGCCTGGACAGCTGCACCGTCCACCGTGGCAGGGCCGAGGAGTTCCAGGGGCGCCTCCGGGCGCCGTTCGCGACCGCTCGCGCGGTGGCGCGGATCGACAGGCTCGCCCGCTGGACCTTTCCGCTGCTCGACGACGGGGGCACCCTGGTCGCGTTGAAGGGTGACCGCGCTGTGGTCGAGCTCGATGAGGAGCGCCGGGCGCTGGAACGCCTCGGAATGGTCTCGGCCGCCATCCGCACCTACGGCGCCGGGCTTCTCGAGGTCCCCACGGTGACGATGGAGCTCACGGTCGGGGCCCGGGATGCCCGCGACAGGCGAAAGTCGACCCCTCGGGCCCCTCGTCGCCGCGGCTAGCCTCCCCGGTTTGGACCCCCGAGCCACGTACGGTTGGATACCGGGCATGGGCGACGAGGTGACTGGGTGAGCGAGATACGGGTACTCGAACGGGGCTTGGGGTGGCCGGGCCTGACCGGCACCTCCACAGCTCCTCTGGGCTGGCCGGCGGAGGACCGTGTTTCACGTGAAACCGCGGTCACAAGGGTCGGTGGCGGCGTCCCCAACCCTGCGGCCGATCGCGAGACCTCCGCTGCGGGAGACGCAGCCGTAGCCGCCGCGGCCGTTACCCGGCCGGACGCGGCGCAGGACCGGGCGAGGAGGCTCAGTTCCGTTTCACGTGAAACAGGCAGGGACGTCGGGCTGGAGACAGGCATGGACCTCGGGCCGCGAATCGACCTCCCGGCGGCCAACGTCGCGATGGCCGCCCCGACAGTCCCGGCGCCACCGACCGCCGATGCGCGTGTGGTTGCCACCGGACACGAGATCGCGCAAGCAGACCTGTCGCGCGGCGTTTCACGTGAAAAAACAGCCGGCCCGGGGCCAGACGCGGCGCCGGAACCGCAGGGCGACCATGGAGAGAGTGTTGGCGCGCGTGCGGCCGAGGAGGCCCTGGCGGCCGTCGTTTCACGTGAAACGGATGAGCGGGACGCGCTGGCATCGGCCCTGCCGACGCCTGGCGCCGACACCCCGGTGGCCCAGGCCGTCGTCGCAGACGCGCGCAAGCGGATCGCCCTGACGGGACGGGTCTTCCCCAAGCCGGCGCACACTCGCGTGATGACCGTCGCCAACCAGAAGGGCGGCGTGGGCAAGACCACCACCACGGTCAATGTGGCGGCCGCACTGGCTCAGGCCGGACTCACCGTCCTCGTGATCGACATCGACCCCCAAGGCAACGCCAGCACGGCGCTCGGCATCGACCACCACTCCGAGGTGCCGAGCATCTATGACGTGCTGGTCGACGGAACCCCCCTCGCCGACGTGGTGCAGAAGTGCCCGGACATCCCGGGCCTGCAGTGCGCGCCTGCGACGATCGACCTGGCGGGTGCCGAGATCGAGCTGGTGTCGCTGGTTGCACGTGAAACACGACTGGACAAGGCCATCAAGGCCTACATCGCCGGCGCGGACACCCTCGGACATGACGTGCCGGACTACGTCTTCATCGACTGCCCTCCGAGCCTGGGCCTGCTGACGGTCAACGCCTTCGTCGCTGCAGAAGAGGTCTTCATCCCGATCCAGTGCGAGTACTACGCGCTGGAGGGGCTGTCGCAGCTGCTGAAGAACATCGAGCTCATCAAGAGCCACCTGAACCCGACGCTGCACGTCTCGACCATTCTGCTGACCATGTACGACGGGCGGACGCGCCTGTCGGCCCAGGTCGCGGAGGAGGTTCGGGCGCACTTCCCCCAGCAGGTGCTGCGCACCAGCGTGCCGCGCTCGGTGCGCATCTCCGAGGCGCCCAGCCACGGCCAGACCGTGATGACGTACGACCCGAACAGCAGTGGGGCACTCTCCTACCTCGAGGCCGCCAGTGAGCTGGCCGACCGGGGTGCCGCGCTGTGACCACACCAGCACCACCTGATCCTGCACACACCTCCCCCCGCACGTCCCCAAGCATGTCCCTCCACGTCCCGCACCCGTCCCCCGCACGCAATGAGAGAGGCCACCAGATGAGCGAGAAGCGTCGCGCACTCGGTCGAGGGCTCGGCGCCCTGATCCCCAACAGTCCCGCCGGGGATGGGGCAGCCCGCCCGGTCGACGTCTTCTTCAAGGACAACAGCGCTGGCCAGCAGGCGCGTTCGGGGGGCAACGGCTCGGCTTCCCCGGCCGGCACGTCGGTCTTCGGCGGCGCTGCCACCGAGCACCCCACCTCACCGGATCGGTCCACCGATGAGCAGGCCACGGCAGGACCCGATGCCGGGGCTGACTCCCTGGAGGTGCCTGCCACTCCCGAGACGGAGAGTGCCCCCGCTCAGGGCGGCTTGGCGCCGGTCCCCGGCGCCACATACGCCGAGATCCCCGTGACGGCGATCCGCCCGAACCCCAAGCAGCCCCGCACCGTCTTCGACGAGGACGAGCTGGGCGAGCTCGTGCACAGCATCCGCGAGATCGGCGTGCTGCAGCCCATCGTGGTGCGGCCCGTTGCGGTGGACGCCGACGGCGGCTGCGACGGGGACGGCCAGGTCCGCTTCGAGCTCATCATGGGTGA
>Ga0164302_10000344_pt1 | contig 12859 bp, 8 predicted proteins | sample Whisoiple_202_MG_FD_109714 | JGI IMG/M metagenome (GOLD analysis project Ga0164302, IMG submission 109714) | Soil microbial communities amended with pyrogenic organic matter from upstate New York, USA - Whitman soil sample_202_MG | ecosystem: Environmental > Terrestrial > Soil > Agricultural... | reverse complement strand
CGCCGAAAACCGATTCGACGCCCTGCTCTCCCAGGTTGGTGACGGTAATCGTCCCATCGGAAAGCTCAGAGCTCCGCAAGTGTCCGCTGCGCGCGCGGTTGACCAAATCGAGCATGCTCTCCATCAGTTCGTCCAGCGTTTTTTTGTCGACATCGTGAATCGCCGGATTGACGAGCCCGCCTTGGCGCAACGAAATCGCCACGCCGACGTGAATACCTTCGCCTGGCTTGAACGCTTCATCGACCCAGAACCCGTTCAGTTCTGGTGTGCTGCGCAACGCCAGCGCCACGACGCGAATCAGTAACACCGAGTAAAGCAATCTTTTGGTCACGGGCCGTTTGGCGTTTTCCGCAGCGAGCCAATCCAAAGAGCGGCGCATGTCGATAGTCGTCGAGAGATAATAATGCGGAATTTCCCGCTTCGAGCGCGCCATCGCCGCGGCGATCACTCTCCGCATCCCCGCAAGATCCAAACCTTTCGCTGCAACAGTCGGCGCAGAGATCGTCGGAGCTGCCGGGGGTTGCGCCGCTTCCGCTGCCCGCTCGACATCGGCCACTGTAATTGAATGCTCCGCACCTGTGCCGGTGACATGTGATAAATCCACGCCCAGCTCCTGCGCGCGCTTCCTTGCAAGCGGCGAAACGCGTAGCCGCGCAGCTTGCGCCGACTCTGGTGCAATGAAAGCTTTAGTCGACGGCTCCTTTTCCTGCAAAGATGCCGGCATCACCGGCGCAACTGCCATCGGCGACGCTGCGGCCTGCGGGACCGCTTTCTTGCCGTCGCCGCTCAATGTCGCCAACGTCGTACCCACCGGCACTTTCTGCCCTGGCTGAATGACGAGAGACTCGATGACGCCGCTTTCGAAAATTTCCACTTCGATGACGGCCTTTTCGGTTTCTACCAGCGCCACGACGTCGCCGCGCTTGACCGCATCGCCAGGCTTCACGCGCCACTCCGACGACGGTGCCGTATTGCATGTCGGCACCGAGCGACGGCATGCGAAATTCACTCATGGCCTGACCATCCCTCTATACATTGAGTACGCCACCGCAGGATATGGCCGAATCCAGTGCACGTAATAGACAACGTCCAGTTCATTGATTTTCCGTTTTGTGGTTAAAAACTCATAGCATTTTTGCAACCTACCAGCCACGATGCAACAATACGCCCCGGCGATACGCACTGTGTTCTGCATGCTCCAGGGAATGCCAATGCTCGCGTTCACGCCCGGATTTTCTCGCGTGGGCTGCCAGATTTTCGGTCGTGTTTATTCTCCATCGGAGCGATGTTGCCGTGGTGGCGTATCTGGCGAGATGGGCGCCGCGGGTTCTTCTCATTCGCTGGCGGCCGACAAACTCGGCAAAGAAACGCTTGGCAGCCGATCGTAAATGTTTTCTCTCATAGCAACGGAGAGATGATCCTTGCCATGGAGTCCCTGAACCGCAAGGCAACGCTGCGTCTCTGATACTCTGCGGCATCGAATTCGGTACAGTGCAGGAGATCTCTTTCAAAGTCTTGCTCGAGCTCCTTTGCGAGCTGCTTGCTGTAGAGCACCGCATTAATCTCGTAGTTGATGCTGAAACTGCGAATATCGATGTTCGCGGAGCCGATCGAGCAGATTTCCGAGTCAATACTGATCGTCTTAGCGTGTAGGTAGCCCTTTTGGTAGAGAAACACGCGGACGCCGGCATCAACGAGATCGGCGAGATAGGTGTTCCCTGCCCAATCGGGAAGTCGGTTGCCCGAGGGGCGTGCGCTCAGCATGAGCTTGACGTCTATACCTGACAGGGCTGCGGACATCAGCGCTTCGGCAATGGTCGCGTCGGGAATGAAGAAGGGCGACTGGATAAAAACATGCCGCTTCGCCGATATGATCATGAACGAGTACAGTTGTCTGATCGCCGCCCATTGTGAGTCGGGTCCCGATGTGAGGATCTGGACCGGCACGTCGCCGTACATCGGTGCAGTTGCGCTCACCGGGAAATATGCAGCGGCGAACAAGTTTTCTTTGACCGCGTTGTACCAATCAACCATAAACACCGCCTGCAGGAGTGCGGCGCTTTCTCCCATAAGCCGGACCTGCGTATCACGCCAGAACTGGAATCCCTCCCCGCCGCTGATCTGCTCCTGGCCGATGTTCATGCCCCCCGTGTAGCCGATCTCGCCGTCGATCACGGTGATTTTGCGGTGGTTGCGGTAACTGACCGTATGCAGCTCGTAGAGAGGAGAAGTGGGCGTCATTCGGATCCCCGCCGCCTGCATGTCTCTGACATAAGCGCGGCCGACATGCGCCTGCGAGCCTATCGGATCATAGAGCAGCCGCACCTCGACACCGGTCTTCGCCTTGGCGCTCAGGATTTCCTTTAGACGCTCCGTGAAAGGGTCGGCGCCCCAGATGAAGTATTGAAGATGGATCGAGTGCCGAGCAGATTCGATGTCCCTCGTCATACTAGGATAAAACTCGCCGGCGTCTTGTTGAATTTGCACATGGTTGTGCCTCGTCAGCGCGGAATGGGAATTGCGCCGCACCAGCATCATCAGTTTTCTATGGGTGACGCTCTCGGCCTCCAACCGTGCGATCTCCGCATCCTGGCGTGACAACAGCGGCGCCAGAAGCGGAAGAGCATTCGCCTCGATATCCTGCCTGAGGAGCCTCCTCGGTTTACTGAATGCTTTGCGGTCTCTGCCAAAAAGAATGTAGATCAACCCCCCAATTACCGGAGCGAAGACGAAAATCAGTATCCATGCGAGCGTCGCTTGAGGCCGGCGGTTTTCCGAAATGAGAAATACAGTCATCACGAGCGCATAGACAGCAAGCGCCGCGGTCAGAACTGTGTCCACATGGCTCATGATACCTTTGTTTCCTTGTTGCGGGCCTAGTCCGCAGCGGCCGGTCTCAGCAACCGAGACATTGCTCGTTGCTATTGGTCGATGTTAATCAATTATTGAAAGACGCAAGTATAAACTTAGTTCTCTACGATCCGGTCTGTATACGGCAGATCGAACAAGAGAATCTCAGCGTCATCGGACGATGCCGCAACTTGTAGCACGTCTTCTTCGCTGATCGCTGTACCATCTCCTGATCATCGAACGCTAGCGGAAACCCACCGCTTGATTAAAACCGATCCAGCGAAGTATCTTCCCATGATTTCGGATCACCGGCCGGTTCCAGGTGAGTAAATACGGTCGCTCCCGGCACCGCGGCTCGAATATCGCGTTCCACTTGTTCCAGCAGATCATGTCCACGCTTCACCGTCCAATCGCCCGGTACCAGCACATGAAACGAGATAAACGACCTGCTTCCCGCGTGGCGCGTGCGCAATGCATGATAGTGGATGCCGTCGCGTTCGTATCGGCTGAGAACCTCTGTTATCGCTTGATGCTCTGCCGCAGGCAGGGCAGTATCCAATAGGCCAAGCACCGAGCGGCGCAGCAACTTAGCACCGGTCCAGAGAATGTTGATGGCAACTATAATCGCGATGATCGGATCCAGGCGATTCCAGCCGCTAAGAAATACGACGGCGATTCCGACAATGACCCCCGCCGAAGTCCAGACGTCCGTCATCAAGTGGTGTGCGTCGGCTTCAAGCGTGATCGAACGGTACTTGGCGGCCGCATGCAGTAACAGCCGGGCGACCGCAAAGTTGACGACGCCCGCGAGAAAAGAGACGGTAAGACCGGCGCCGACTTGCTCCAAGGCGCGGGGCGTAATCAGGCGTGGAATAGCGGTCCATATGATGCTCGCGGCCGCGAGCAGAATAAGCATTCCCTCGGTTCCGCTGGAGAAATATTCGGCTTTGTTATGACCGTACGCGTGCATTTCGTCGGCCGGACGAGCCGCCACCGCGAGCATCGCAAGAGCCATCAATGCCGCGACTAAATTAACAATCGACTCAAGCGCATCGGATAGGAGACCGACGGATCCGGTAATGTAATAGGCAATCCCCTTCAGCAAGATTGTGGCAAGCGCCGCCACGATCGAAACCCATGCAAATTTAGTAAGGCCGCCTGTGTCCATTCGGTTCCAACAACCATTACCGAAGGCTTTTTCGGTTGCAAGCCACGCACTTCCGATTATCTTGTTGTGAACCGCTGTGGGTGATAGCCGTTGAGCATCGCGGCAGTTCGCCGCGGCGCTTTTGTTGGCATCCATCGGCGATAAGATTGTCGTAACGATGCCTACGATCGCTATTGCGGTTGTCGGTTGACTTTCAGGTCCACGAGAAACGCTCTTTTACGTGAGAACTTTGTGACCTCGCGTATTCGGTGGTGAGGTCAAATTCTTGATATGACTGAAACATCCTTCCGTTCGGCGAAGACTTCTGCCCCTACTAAAACAAATCCCTACCAGCAGCCGGTGGATAAAGTATTAGCTGGGCTGGGCACGGATGCGCGGCTCGGACTGAGTGTGACAGAGGCGCGCAAGCGTCTCGAACGGTACGGCAAGAATGAATTGGCAACAGAAAAACCCGTGCCCGCATGGAGAAAGTTTCTCGGCCAGTTTCAAGACGTGCTCGTAATCCTGCTGCTCATCGCAACGTCGATTTCTGCGGGATTATGGCTTTATGAGCGCCCCACCGCTCTGCCTTATGAAGCGATAGCGATTCTCGCCATCGTGCTGCTCAACGCAGTGATGGGCTATATCCAACAAGCGCGAGCTGAGGAAGCGGTCCTGGCGCTGCGCCAGATGTCGGCGGCACAGGCCAATGTCATCAGAGGCGGCGAGCAGCAAACCATCCCTGCGGCCGAGTTAGTGCCGGGAGACATCGTCCTGATTGAAGAAGGCGATACGGTTCCCGCAGACGCGCGACTCCTCCAGTCGATCGCACTTCAGACTGCCGAGGCAGCGCTAACCGGCGAGAGTATGCCGGTATCCAAAGACATCGCGCCGATCGCCGACACAGTTGTACTGGGTGACCGCAAAAATATGATCTTCAGCGGCACAGCGGCAAGCTACGGCCGCGGCAAAGCCGTGGTCGTGTCAACCGGGATGCAGACGGAGATGGGGCGCATCGCCGGGATGCTAAAAGAAGCCCCCCACGAAACCACGCCGCTGCAACACAAGCTTGACCGCGTCGGCAAACTACTGGGCGTCATCGTGATCGTCATCGCGGTCATCATGATCGCAACCATCATTCTGGTCGAACACGTAACGGCTTTCTCGGCGATCTTCGATGCGCTCATTTTAGGCGTAGCTCTTGCGGTAGCCGCAGTCCCGGAAGGCCTGCCCGCGGTGGTCACCGCCGTTCTTGCTCTCGGCGTGCAGCGCATGGCGAAGCGTAACGCGATCGTCCGGCATCTTGCAGCAGTCGAAACCCTCGGCTCGGCGACTGTTATCGCTTCTGACAAGACCGGCACGTTGACCAAAAACGAGATGACAGTGCGCGTAGTCGCGACGGCGAGCGGGAGAGTAAGATTCGCCGGCACCGGCTACGCTCCGGAAGGCGAGCTGCGCCAAGATTTAAACGGAGCGGTTGCCGAGGAAAAGCAAAAAATAATTCGCGGCGCTATGCGGATCGAACTGGAGCGCGCGCTCGCTGTCGGCGATCGCGCCAACAACGCCGTCCTTTTGAAGCGCGACGGTCGGTGGATAGTACAAGGGGATCCGACCGAGGGAGCGCTGCTCGTCGCCGCGCGCAAAGCCGGCCTGGAGCAGGACGCACTCGATACCAGGTTTGAGCGTGTCGGCGAAGTTCCATTTTCTTCTGAGCGCAAGTTGATGACGACGATTCACACCGATGCGCAAATGCAGGACCGCTTGCTCGTCTTCACCAAAGGGGCGGCGGATGTATTGCTCGCGCGTTGCTCGCGGGAGCTCGTCGGAGAAGACAGTCGAGATCTAACCGCGCAACGGCGCGGAGAAATCCTCCAATACAATGACGAAATGGCCGGAGAGGCGCTGCGCACCCTCGGCGTCGCGTTTCGCTCTCTGCCGAAGGATGCATTCGCGCGAGATGAGGTCGATGAGCGGATCGAACAAGACCTCGTGTTCGCAGGGTTGATCGGCATGATCGATCCTGCGCGCGACGAGGCAAAAGCGGCCGTCGGCCAGGCCAAAGCAGCAGGAATACGCCCGATCATGATAACGGGCGACCATCCTAAAACAGCCGCTGTAATCGCCAACGAACTCGGCATAACTCAAAATGGCCGAGCCGTCACCGGTGCGGAGCTCGAGAAAATGTCGGATGAGACCCTCGAGCGGACAGTTCAAGACGTGTCGGTTTATGCGCGCGTTGCTCCCGAGCACAAGCTCCGCATCGTCAAGGCGCTACAGCGCCATGGCGCAACCGTGGCGATGACTGGAGACGGCGTTAACGATGCGCCGGCTTTAAAGACCGCCGACATCGGCATCGCCATGGGCATTATGGGGACGGATGTTTCCAAAGAAGCGGCCGATATGGTGCTGGCGGACGACAATTTCGCGACAATCGTAGCCGCGGTAGAAGAGGGTCGCGCGATCTTCTCCAACATTCGGAAATTTTTACGCTATCTGCTTTCGTCCAACATCGGCGAAGTGATGACCATGTTCTTCGGCGTGCTGCTGGCGGACATCATCGGCCTGACCCCCACTAGAAGCGAGCCTCTGGCGCTGCCACTGCTCGCCACCCAGATCCTCTGGATCAATCTCGTCACCGATGGCGCCCCCGCGCTTGCGCTGGGCCTTGATCCTGCGGAACCCGGGCTGATGAACCAGCCGCCGCGGCCGCGCGCGGAGGGGGTGATTACCGGTAAGATGTGGGCCGGTATTTTTTTCGTCGGTTTGATCATGGCGGCCGGAACACTGCTCGTACTGAACGCAAGCTCGCCCGGCGGCTTGATCGAAGGCGCCGCCGACATGCGATACACGCAGACGATGGCTTTTACGACGTTAATGCTGTTTCAAATTTTTAACGTCTTCAACGCGCGTTCCGACGAGTGCAGCGCGTTTGTCGGGCTGTTCGCCAACAAGTGGCTGTGGGGAGCGGTTCTGTTGTCGCTCTTGCTGCAAGCGGCGGTGATATACATCCCGTTTCTGCAGCAGGCGTTTTCCACTGTGGAATTGAGCGCGGGCGATTGGCTCTTCTGTCTCGCCATTGCGAGTTCGGTGCTGTGGCTCCGCGAGTTGGGCAAGCTGATCAGCAGAGTAAGAGGTTACGCACGCCAGCCGGAATAGCAAAGAGCAAAGTGGTAAATCGTTCGCATGCGAGCGCAATCGTTTTTGATTTTTCAGCCTCGTTCTTAACCTCTCGCCCTTGCTCTGCCGTTTTATTCCTCTATGCGCCAAGCTCGGTTGGCAGTCGAATCGTGACACGGCCCCGACAATCCTAGAGCCCGACAACTCAAATGATCCGGGTTGCAAGCGGCACGGTTGTTATATCCGCGTGGCTAAATCACACTTCCAGGTTGTAACCCGCTCTCGCCACCGCCCGGCGGGTGGTTTCCATTACAAACGCGTTATCGACGTGCGGCAATACCTTCACTTCGGAGTGATTCTGCAACTGGCGCAAAATCTGATCGGCCTCGGCTCCGGCCAGCTTTTCGCACTTATCGTAGACCCCGCCGTGATCCTCTTCGATCGGGTTATGAACTTTCAAAATCGCGCTAATGGCTGCAGCGATCGGTGCAGTCGGCGACGGTACGAGCAGCGCAACCAACGCACCATGGTCGAGCCTCAGCCTGGCCGCGATCGGAAGTGGGTCGCCGCCGCGCGCTTTTTGTGCTGCGGGCAGAAGAACCTTTTCCTCCATTGCGATATGTTTCAGCAGACCGGCCCGAAACTGGGCGTAAGCCGCGGCATCGATATGCGCCGGGTCAGCCATGGCGCGTTCGAGCAGAGCATCGAGACGATCGTGATCACCGGCAAGGTAGCAGTGAATTTTTCCGGGCATAGAAAATGTCTTTCGATGATTGTAAATCCTGGCAGCGTTGCTGTTATTCAAGTCTTCGCAAAATCTTGTTCGAGCTGTTCATCTCATCCGTAACCACGGAAACGCTTGTACGTAGTTGTTTCCTCCAGTTTGAGTTTAAGATACTCGCCCACCAAAATCGCGGCGGGATAAAGAACCTCCTCCTCCGTTTTCGCGTGCAACATCAACTTTTCGGCGAAGCGCGCATGCACTGACTTTTTTTCTCTTTTCGCTGCCGCGGTTAATCTTTTGAGCGCGGTTATAACAGCTTTGTGCTCGCGCAGCATTTCCGGCAGCTTCGCTCGCAGACGGTCCGTCATAGTCAGGACGCTTGCCATGGTCGGATTGACTTTGCCTCTTGCCAATGACGCTAACAAGCCAATCGGCGGCAGAGCAAACTCTTCTTCTTTCACAAAATGAGGGTGGAGGACCTTCGCGACGGCTTTTGCCGCCTGTGCTGTTTTGCCGCCGGCCTTGGTCGCGCGCACGAGATCAGCGTGCAGCTCTTCATGCTCCAACTTCAACGATTCAGGAATTTTCGGCGTCATATCGCAGCTCCTTGATCTATTTTTTTCGCGCGGGAATGTTACTCCTTGTGCGAAGCTGTTTGAGGTTCAGCATAATGGCCTTCTGCAGGATTTTTCGCAGCCTCGTAGATCCTCTCGACATAATGAATGAACTCCACGTAACTTTTCACATATTCCTGCCCAGCGCTCACGTCATCTCTGCCGAACTTCTTTTTGGCCGTCACCTGTTTGAACTGCTCCCGGACCCCGCTTTGCATTCCATCTGTTAAGAGTTTCAATAGGGGTTCGATCTTGCCGTTTTCAAGCGCTTTATCGGCGGCTTGAATCGCGGACCCGAGATCGCGCCCCGCAGGTTTTAGACCCGTGTAGGGTGCCCCTTCTCCAGCTCGATGAATGCGAACAAGGGTCTCGAAGAAATACGTATCTGCAAGCTCCTTGGCTTGCGGGTTTAATTTCCGAACCGCAAAGGTCTTTTGAAAAGCTTTTTTTATTTCGTCTTCATCCGTTTTTTGTACCCATATGAGAACGAGGTTTACGTTTCCCATCTCCAGCGCCTTCTGGGCAGCTTTGACAACCGGGCCATCGATCCCGTCACAATGGGCAATCGCCTGTTGAGTTTGGAAAAGACCAATCGCGAATAGAACAACAAACAAGGATACTGGGACGATAGATAATTTGATGATCATATATCCTCCTTATCGTCGCCGAGGATTCGATGGCCTGGTCTCGTACATATTTTGCCTCGTTAGAGTTTCGACTAAGGGGCGATGACACGCTTACTTATGCGACATCGCAAATGTAAGCAAAATGGCGCAGTCGGTATGTGCTTTTGCCGTGTGAGCAACTCTGGGCCCGAGCGCTATCAAAGTGCCCGCGGTAACATCCATATCTTCTGTCTCTGCTTAGCCTTAGACATCCACGGATGGTCTGGATACTGACGGACCGGCCACTCGATGGGATGGGAGGACGGTTTCCTTCTTCAAAGCCACAAATGTAATTCACAGCGAGTCTTCCTTGACCAGAGTCTTACATGCACGACCGGTCTTAGAGTCATCGGCAAATTCTCGTAACGCGTCGTCTTCGGCGCCTAGCAGGAAAGTCAAAACTTTGCCCGAAAGCCGACGAGTGCGAAGCACTGAGGATTTCTTTTTTTTCATTGTTCTCTTACGAATTCGATTGAATTTCCCCGTCACTGAATGCGGCGCATGCTTTGTGTACATCAGCTTTTAGGCCGACTACTCTTCTTTGTTGCAGCATGGAGAGTAGAAACCAGGGGCAAGAAATATGCCGCGATGCTGTCTCTCTAAACATGCGGGATTCGTAGATTGCTCGACTTGCTTTCCTATCGTTGAAGAAAAAGCAATCCCATTTCGCATCAATGAGAAAGAGAAATCCATCGCACAATTTTGCTTCTTTGTTTGTAACTAAAACATCGCGCATTCGTCCTCGACTTCGCCGCGCGCGAGCGCCATCAATAGACCGATCGGTGGAAGAGCCGACTCTTCCTCCGCGACGAAGTCTGGCCATAGCTTTCGCAGGTTTTGCCGCCTGCTTTCGTCGCGCTCTAACGCGCTTCGCGCACGGGATCAGGTGCGAATGATTAATACGGCGTTGTCTGCGTGACGGAGCACTTTTTCGGCGACGCTGCCAAGTACCCAATGCTTGATCATCGAGCCGCCGTGAGTGGACATTGCAATCAGCGTGCGCGGTGCTCCCTTACCCATTTCGATGATTGTTTCCGGAGCGTCTCCTTCGGTGGCGGAACAGAACACATCCACTAGACCGCGACTCTTCAGTTGCGCTACCTTTTCGTCCAGATAAGTTTTGGCTTCCCATCTCAATGAATCTTTGAGTCCATCCAGATCGGGATGATATTGCTCGAAGCTGAAGATGATCTGTTTCAGGCTGTATGCGCGTAGGAGCGTGACCTTCGCATGGAAAGCTCTTGCCAATTCGACGACATATAAGAGAACGGATTCGGCCTGGCTCGAACCGTCGAGCGGGACAATGATTGAATCCGGAGCTGCTTCACCCTCTGAAGTGATTTCCTGATTCGCTCTCACTACAAGAACAGCGTTATTCGCTCCATGCACAACTTTTTCGGCGACGCTGCCGAGCAGCCAGCGGCCAACTCCGGAACGCCCATGGGAAGCCATCGTGATCAGCGTTCGATTATCCGCAGCGGCACTTATGATAATAGCGTCTTCGGCTTTGCCTTTTTCCACCGTGTATTGGACGCTGGCCCCGGCGAATGTCCGGGATATTTTCTCGAGATATTTTTCACTGCTTTTCATCCTCTCTTGTATGCGCGTATCGAGATCACGGACTTTTTTAGGGAAACCATCGGCGGCTGTCTCGACAACCGTTATCAGGGTTACCGGTATTTCGAGGGTTCGTGCCAACGCGCGGGCGTATGGCAGAGCTCTTTCCGCGTTGTCGGATTCGTCCAGCGGCACCAGTATCCGGGTAAACATCTTGCCCCTCCTGATTGATGAAAGACCCAATCGCGCCGTGGTCGCAGTCGAGAAATTCTCGAGTACCAGTCTGCGCGGACCTGGAGTTTAGCGCGAGCGCGATACAAAGCACTGCAAAGAGGTCGCCAGAACCCTAAAGGAGCCTCGACAGAGTTTTCGAGTTCGCCGGATCACAACAGTATGCCATATCGAGTTTCTTAGTAACTTCTTGATATTCTGCAGCTCGATAATGACATGGTGCGATTTCTCGTCCGCGCAGTCCTCAGCAAAGAAACGGATCATCTAGTCGCGTCACACCATTAGTTCCGATGCTCTTAAGGAAGACAAGGAGAACAGCACCCGTCCCGATCGCGGCAAAAACGAGAAAGTGCGGCCAAACGACCGAAAGGTCTACTTTCACCGCGCATTTCATGGCTCAGTTGGTTTTTCCGCGGTGCCGTGTCGGCGGAATTCACTACTCATAGGTTCACTACCCGGCGAGCCTCGGCGACGATCTCTGGCACCTGTGGAATCGCCGCATCTTCAAGATGTTTCGGATAGGGCATCGGCACTTCGACGCTGCACACCCGCGCCACAGGAGCGTCGAGCTCATAAAAAGCGTTTTCCATGATTCGCGCCATGATCTCGGCCGAGATGCTTCCCGTTTTCCAGCCTTCATCGATGATCACTGCGCGATGCGTTCGAGTTACGGAACCGACGATTGTCTCGGTGTCCAAAGGCCGCAGCATACGTAAGTCGATCACTTCGGCATCGATCTTGTGCTCGCGTCGCAGCTCGTCGGCGCCCTGCAGCGTTTTGAACAGAGTACCGCCGTAAGTGATCAGACTGATATCCTTACCTGGACGGCGAATCGCCGCGCGCGAAATTTCCACTGGTCCGGCGGCGGCTGCTAGCTCACCTTCCATGTTATAGAGCAGGCCGTTTTCGAAGATCAGCACCGGATCAGGATCTTCGAGCGCGGTCCACAGCATGCCGCGCGCATCTTCGAGGGTCGCCGGAGTCAAGATTTTGATACCCGGTATATGTGCGTACCAACCTTCGAGACTGTGCGAATGCTGCGCGGCCAATTGCCGTCCCGCGCCGGTGGTCATGCGAATCACGAGAGGAATGTTGAATTGACCGCCAGACATATGCAGGATCGTCGCAGCGTTATTGACGATCTGGTCGAGGGCAAGGAGACTGAAATTCACGGTCATGATTTCCACGATCGGACGGGCCCCGCCCATCGCCGCACCGATGCCCGCGCCGACGAATGCGGACTCGGAAAGTGGCGTATCGCGGATGCGCTCGGGGCCGAACTCATCTAACAAACCCTTGCTCACCGCGAAACAGCCGCCGTAGCGGCCGACGTCTTCACCCATTAGAAAAACTCGCTCGTCGCGCAGTAGCGCATCGCGGATGGCCGCGCGCATCGCTTCTCGATAAGTGATCTTAATCTTTTCCGCACCCATAGCTTTCACGCTGTAACCTTTGAAGCGCTCCCAATACGACATTCCTCCCCCTCGACGGGGGAAGGATAGGATGGGGGTGCTTGCATACCTGCGAAATTGATGGCGACCCTTCTTTCATCCTCCTCCCCTTGCGGGGGAGGATGAAGATGGGGGTTCCGAATAAACAAATTTAGTCAACTCCTCTACTGGCTCCCAATGCCCCGCCTCGGCAAATGCCACCGAGGCGTCAATCTGGCGCGCAACGTCCGCTTCCAGGCGAGGCCAGTCTTCTTCTTGCCAGATATTCTGCTCCTTCATGCGCGCAATGAGCTTTGGAATTCGATCGCGCTTTTTCCACTCCTCGACCTCTTGTTTGTCGCGGTAAAGCTCCGGATCGTACATCGAGTGAGCGCGAAAGCGGTACGTGCGGTACTCGACAAAATGCGGCGCCACCCGAGCGCACGGCAATGGCAGCGCGCCGAGTCGCGTCTTCAACCGCCAGCACGTCCATTCCGTCCACCGGCCAGGCAGAAATTTCGAAT
>Ga0164302_10000343_pt1 | contig 12867 bp, 14 predicted proteins | sample Whisoiple_202_MG_FD_109714 | JGI IMG/M metagenome (GOLD analysis project Ga0164302, IMG submission 109714) | Soil microbial communities amended with pyrogenic organic matter from upstate New York, USA - Whitman soil sample_202_MG | ecosystem: Environmental > Terrestrial > Soil > Agricultural... | reverse complement strand
CAGCAGCGCATTTTGCACCGCCTCCTCAAACCCCTTCGGCGACGAACCAACTATTTCAATCTTTTTGTAAACGTGATCAGGCATGCGCTTATTATCTGCCGGAGAATCCCGCACAACAAAAAGCGAAGTCCAGCTTACGCGCGTGTGCCCACTGGCTGTTCGTGGTGCTCTTCGCCTCTCCCCTTTACGTTAGGAGGCGAGGATCGAGGTGAGGGGTTCGACCTGGTCGCACGTGGTCGCCTCAACGAACCCTTACCCCTCCCCTCTCCCTGGCGAAGGAGGACTTGGGTCGCTCCATCACCAAATTTGCTTTACAAGTGCCTCGCGACTCAGGCAGCCTCGCCGCGTGCGAAAACCGGTTACCGCCTGTGTTTTAGTCTTGGCTGCTCTCTCCTGCGTACGCGCTCAGGAACAGGAAAAAAAGCTGGTGGACCGCCTGCTCAAACCGGACATGACGCTGCACAACGATGCGCAAAACAAAAAGTTTACTGCCGACGGGTCGGCCTCGATAAACAAACGTGCAACTGTTGGAACATTTTACATCCACAAGAAACCGAATCAGAAAAGTTATTCAGCGACAGGACAATTCTCGGCGCAAGAATACAATTCTCGGACTTTCAACAGCGGGCGGAGCGCATTCAACACTTCGTCGCAGCACGCGATGGGAAATTCTCGGGTTGCCTACGCAACTCAGACTGCAAACGGCACACGCGACGCTCAGGAATCTGATAAGAAAGGTCCGGCTCGCGGGTATGCACAGACCCGTCCCTTTCTGGACGAGGGCAAGAGCCAGAAATCGCTCAACAGACAAAATGCGCCGCTCACGATCGAGCAGGTGCGAGAGTTGTTGAACAAAAACAAGTAGTGCACCGCCCAGGTGCGCTATTCTGTTACCATGCAACCAGAAGAGGCTCTGGCGTTCTTAAAACAAGGCGCGGCGCAGATCATTAGCGAACAGGAGCTGCGCGACAAGCTCTCGCTCGGCCGGCCGTTGCGGATAAAACTCGGTGTGGATCCGACGACCTCGGACATTCACCTCGGGCACACGATTGTTTTACGAAAACTGAGGCAATTTCAAGACCTCGGCCATCAAGCCATCCTTATCATCGGCGACTTTACCGGAATGATCGGCGATCCGAGTGGTCGCTCCGTCACCCGGCCGCACCTGACGCATCAGGAAGTGATTGCAAACGCGGCGACCTATCGTGAACAGGCCTTCAAAATTCTTGATCCCGCTCGCACCGAGACCGTTTGCAACGGCGACTGGTTCCGGGTGATGTCTTTCGAAGACGTCATTCGCCTGAACAGTCGTGTCACGTTGCAGCAATTATTGCAGCGCGAAGACTTCAAAGCACGAATCGATCAGCAGCAATCCATCCGCGCGCACGAAATTCAGTATCCAATCATGCAGGGATGGGATTCGGTGATGGTAAAAGCCGACGTGGAACTCGGAGGGACAGATCAGCTTTTTAATATTTTGATTGGACGCGACTTTCAAAGAGAGGAGGCCATGCCGCAGCAGGTCGTTCTTCTCTTGCCGATTCTCGAAGGGCTCGATGGCACGAAGAAGATGAGCAAGAGCCTTGGCAATTTTGTCGCCATCAACGAGTCCGCCTCGGACATGTTCGGCAAAGTAATGAGTATCTCCGATGAATTGATGGCGCGTTATTATCAATTGCTCCTTGGGCGCGCACCGGCGGCCGGCATGCATCCGCTCGAGGCGAAAAAGCAACTCGCCTTTGAAATTGTGCAGACGTATCACTCGTCTGCTGCCGCTCAAAAAACGCTCGAGGAATGGAATACGCGCTTCAGCAAACGCGACTTGGAACATGCGGACTTGCCGGACCTACATCCCGATAAGCATTCGGATTTCGTCGATCTCGTCGGCCAAGCGTTCCAGAAGGCGTTCGGAATCAATAAATCGCGAACACAGGTACGCCGTTTAATCGACCAGGGTAGTGTTCAACTTGACGGCGCGAAAATCACCGACCCGAACGCATCAATCCCACTTCGCGCTGGGCAAATCCTCCGCTTAGACAAGACCCACGCAGTGCGAATCAAGGAGAAATGAAAGAACGAGAGGTTTTGAGCCTCGCGGTCTTAAAAAAAAGACGGTTGCCGATCTCAGGCGGTGGCCGTTTGGAGCACTGGCAGGACGCGCTCGTGATCCAAATAGCTGGCCGCGATGCCTTCGAAATGCGCGCGAATGCTGCGCAGTTCGGCGGTCAGAAAGCTGTCCACAAAATGTAAACGCCGGTCGAGCCAGGCGAACAGTTTGTTCTTGATCTCGTAGTGAACGGCGAGTGTGACTTCCGTGCAGTTTGGGCGAATCTCAGCGAAATCAACGATGCCCATGAGGGCAATGTTTCCGCCCGCGGACTCGAATGCATATTGGTCAGACGAATCGCTGTCGACCGATAGAAGCACGGTGTGCGCCTCAAAACCGAATGGGCCGCGAAAGCTGAAATCGACGGTTTTGGATGATGTTACTGTTGCACGCGTCACCATTAGAAACTGACGCCGATAGGATTGAATGCTGGCCAGACGAGCTTTGCACTCCGGCAACGACTGGCTCATGTGTAGGGTTTTTTGTAAGAGCATAATATAATAGGGTTTTTCTGACATACTTTTAAGCAGCAGCTATGCCAGACCCTATCGCCGGGCACAACCAAGTCGGTTATCCCGAAATGTGTTCGTTTTATTTACAGTCCTGTATCAGCTCAACACGGTGATTGTGTAGCCGACTCAAGCATAAGTCGCCAGTCCACCGGCAGTTCCGTAAGGTTTTCTCCTAGTCCCACGAGCAACGGAACATCGAGGATCCGCTTGAGAATATCGGCATTCGTCAATGCCGCTATGTCGCTCGTTGTTTCGGTGCTGTTCAACACAAGACCCACACACTTGAGCTCGTGTGCAGCAACGCTTCGGACAGTGAGGGCCGCGTGGTTAAGACAGCCTAACCGGTTTTGCGCGACCACAACAACCGGCAGCTTTATAGCCACCGCCAAATCGCTGACAAAGTAATCTGACCGAATCGGCACCAGCCAGTCACCTGTTCCCTCGACAATAATGTGCTCAACGCGTTCCCGAAGAGCGTGAAAGGCAGCGAGAATCTTTTCGATATCGATGGTCACTTTCTCCGTAAGACTGCCCACGATCGGCGCCGCGGGTGTTTTTAACCAAACGGGGTTCACTTCATCGATTGTCACGCAATCACTACCGGCTGCCAGAAGCGCTTCGGCATCACGACGATCTCCGCAACAAATAGGCTTCATCCCAGCGCAGCGCGCACCCGAGGCGCGCAACAAGCGCAAAAGCCGCGCGGCAATATGGGTTTTTCCAACGCCGGTGTCTGTTCCGGTAATGAAGAGACTCACGCCACCTTTGTAGACGCGACGCCCTCGTCGCGCGCTGGCGCCCGATAATGCGGCGAGGGCGCCGCATCTACGCCTGCGCGACTGGCACTGATCGTTTGCATCATTGACCGGAAGATCTTCGCACCATCGGCGCTCCCGAGCCGCGCATCAGAGGCGCGATCAGGATGAGGCATCAAGCCGAAGACATTCCGTTCGCGATTGCAGATGCCAGCGATGTTTTCGATTGAGCCATTCGGATTGGCTTCTGGAACGATTCGGCCCTTTGTGTCCGCGTAGCGCAGAATGATTTGTTGGTTCGCGTTTAGATCGCGCAACGTTTCCGGGTCGGCAAAGAAACAGCCTTCGCCATGCGCCACAGGCAGACGCAGAAGCGTCCCTTTCGGACAACCGTGAGTGAAGGGCGAATCATCTACTTCGACTCGCGTGATGACCATGTCGCACACGAAGCGCAATGAACGATTGCGAACCAGCGCGCCGGGCAGCAGACCAGCTTCGCACAGAACTTGGAATCCGTTGCATGTGCCGAGCACGAGTTTGCCCGCGCGCGCGTCGCTAATCACGGCTTTCATGACTGGTGAAAAGCTAGCGATGGCCCCACAGCGAAGATAATCACCGTAGGCAAATCCCCCTGGAAGCACGATCGCATCGAAATCGTCGAGCGACGTCTCCTTGTGCCAGACGTACTCGGCGCGCAATCCGTCCAAGCCATTGATACCCTCGACACAATCCTGATCGCAGTTCGAACCCGGGAATTGGATTACAGCAAATTTCATTCGTCGATCTAATGCGCACGGGCGCGCTGCTCAGCGTGATAATCGTTGACCACCAGGCAAGCGTGAATGACTCCCGGAATCCAGCCAAGCAAAGTCAAAATCAGACTTAAAAAGAAACTGGCGATCCGACCGGTCATCAACACCGCCAGCGGGGGCAGCACTATGCAGAAAAAATATCGCAGCGCTTTCATCACGAACTCTTCCTCTTCCGCTTAGTCTCAGTCTTCCTCTCTTCCTGCTTTGCTGATTCCTCTTTCTGCAGCTGGTAATCTTCGATCACCGGATTCGACAGCAAATCGCTACAAAGACGATTCAAACGCGATTCAAGATCTCCGTTTTGTCCCTCAATATCGATCTCCATGTATTTGCCGATCCTCACGCTTCGCACCTCTGGCATTCCCAGGTGCCGCATCGCATCCCGAACTGCGCTGCCTTGCGGATCGAGCACGGCTTCCTTTGGCATCACAATCACTTTTGCCTTCACCACGTCACCATATTTGCGCGGGGGCATGCGACAAGCGCAATCCGTGGGAGAACTCCACTATTTGGCGACGCACTTACTTCAAAATCAAAACCTCGAGCGCTCCATTGCGCCGGAGCACGTTCACTCCTACGTCACCTTCATCGTGTCTGGTGAGCAGAAGATCAACTTGGGCATCCCCTACTTTCAGATCGCGAATGATGACCTTCGGAAGAAAGGCCGGCAAGACTGGCTTCGAAAACGTCAACTTTTGTTCGGGAGCCGACACGCTCAAGCCGAGACAAGCTTCAAGTAAAAGAAAGACCGCACCCGAGGCCCAAGCCTGGGGATTACAGGCTACGGGGTAGAGTGTCGGAGATTCACCAGCGCGCCTGGGGAAGCCGCAAAATAGTTCCGGCTGACGATGCAGATCGAAGAAAAGACTGGCGTCGAGCAGACCTGCGAGGACCAGCGCGGCCGACTCCTTTAATCCATATCGAGCAAATCCAGCAGCAATTAACGAGTTATCGTGCGGCCAGACCGATCCATTGTGATAAGACATGGGATTGTAGCGCGCCTCGCTGCTAGCCACTGTACGGATGCCCCAGCCGGAGAACGATGTTTCGTCTGTGAGCGTAGTCGCTACACGGCGCGCGTGCTCTTGCGTCGCGACACCCGCGAAAAGACAGTGCCCCGCGTTCGAGGTTCGCACTTTGCAAGGCTGCTTCGTTCCATCCAAGGCAAGGGCGTAAGTAGAAAGGTCATCACACCAAAACGCTCTCTCGAACTGGCGGCGGAGCGCTTCTGCCTGTTTTGACAACTCGCGCGCGCGTGTAGCGTCTCCGAGCATCTTCGCAAGCTCACTGGCCGCGGTCTTGGCGGCGAATACATAACCCTGCACTTCGCAAAGCGCGATTGGTCCTTCCGCAGAAGCGCCGTCCCTGTGGAAAACCGCATCGTCAGAATCTTTCCAGCCCTGATGGATGAGCCCGTGTTTCGCTTTACGAGCGTATTCCACAAAACCGTCGCCATCTGAGTCGCCATAGCGATCGATCCACTCAAGCGCGCGCTCGATATTTGGCCAGATAGACTCTGTGAAGGCACGGTCGCCGCTGCGCTTGTAATATGCTCCGGCGAGCATCACAAAGAGCGGCGTAGCATCAATGCTGCCGTAGTACCGCTTAAACGGAACCTCTCCTAGCGTGGCCATTTCATCCGCGCGCATTTCGTGTACTACCTTGCCGGGCTCTGCGTCCTGCTGCGGGTTGTGCGCGTCAGCCTGGCTAGCTGCCAGGTACGCCAGAACGCCACGCGCGAGAGAAGGGTCAAACCACAGAGACTGGAGCGCGGTGATGATTCCGTCTCGTCCAAATACCGTGCTGAACCACGGAACACCGGCGTAAGGATACGGGCCATAGGGCGTTTCTGTTCGCATCATGTGGAGATCGGCGAGCGAACGGTTTAGCCAATCGTTGAACTGTTCATTACCGGTAAAAATCTGGGGTTCTTGGGCGCGCATGCGTTCGAGTGCAGTCGCCGCCTCCTCCACGACGCTTTCGTAGCAGGGGCTGATTTCCTTTCGCGAATCGCCATCGACTTCGCACGCAATCGCGTAGCGGTAGCTGGCATCTTTGCCCGCCTCCAGCCGGATTTGAAACGTCGCTATGGACTCGTTCAGCCGAGTAGGCGGTGGATCGAAAACGATCCGTGTTCGGCGAACGCGATTGTCCAATCCTTCGTACGCGATCACAAGCCCATCCTTGGTAACCTCCGTTTCCAAGCGACGACCGCGACGTTCTCGTTTCATGCCGCGCAGCTCGAAAATGTCGGCAAAATCGGCATCGAATTCGATTGCGAAGGAGACATCGACGGCTGCGCGTCCGTAATTGTGGATTCGAAGCCGCTCGTGACACGTTTTCTCCCATAGAATCTTCGAGCGAAACACGTGCAAGGTTCCTCGCGGAATCATTATCTCGCTGTCGCGCCAGGCATCGGGGTTCGTGGCGTCTACCGCCATCACCGCGTTGTCTTCTCTTACGGTGGAACTGAGCAGCAGCGGACGGTCCTTTCCGAGTTTTAATGTTAGCCGCGACAAAAACCGAGTGTCCTGATAGTAAAGCCCAAGTTCACCGGTTCCGAATGTCTCGATGTCCCCAAACCGGTCGAACACAGCGAAAGTGTCGCCCTGTTTCAATACCCGGGTGCGAACGTCGACGCGAGCGGACGACGAACGAATATAGAATTCGTTCCGGACACGGATGACTTCTCTGGCCATTTAACGCGCGCACCTCCAAACGGTCATGTTGTTTGCTGTTTGAAATTCTTCGCCTCGATCCACCTGGATCAAAAGCACAAGCGCCCACACGACAGCACGCTTGCAGTGTTCCTTCTTCAACCCTCGCGAACGACGTCGGTCGGCTTCTTATCTTCGCGCAAGGCAAGGAAAACGGGTGCACGCAATTTTCCATCACGCGTCCACTCGGCGAACTTGATTTGAGCGACAAACTTCGGATTCACCCAGTGCATCTTTTTCATCATGGAAGGCGTGATCCCCAGTACCCATTGCCCGTTTTGTCTTGATGGCAGATCGACGAAGGGACAATCGTCGCGCGCTTCTTTTTGGAATTTCTTGTGGAACATGGATAACGATTTTGCAGTGAAGCCGGTGCCGACTTTGCCGGCAAATACCAGTTTGTTGTTCTCGTAATACCCAACGAGGATCGCGCCGAAATGTTTGCGCGCGCCCTGCGGTGGCGTGTATCCGCCAATGACGAATTCCTGTTCGTTGACACATTTGAGTTTGACCCACGCACCGCTTCGGCGGCCGGGTTCGTAAACCGAGTTGTGCTGTTTGCCGATAAGCCCTTCCAGGCCGCGACGTTGTACTTCTTCGAGCAGCCGTTTGGCATCGCTTCCGATCGCGCCTGAGTAACGAATCGGATCACCCGCGTCCGCGCAGAGTTTTTCGAGCACATTTTTTCGAGCTTCCAGCGGAAGCTCGATCAAGCTTTTCCCATCAAGTTGGAGCAGATCGAACGCGTAGAAGTAAATGGGCGATTTGCGTCCTTCCATCTCGTGCGCTTGCAAAAGTTGAAAGGAAGAACGGCCTTCGTCGTCGACAGCAACCACTTCGCCGTCGATTACGCATTCGCGAGGAGACAAATTCTCAATCGATTCGACAATCTCCGGGAAGCGCCCGCTTAAATCGTTTTGGTTTCGCGACAGTAATGAGACTTTTTCATCTTTCTTCACTGCGATCAGGCGAATGCCGTCAAATTTGAGCTCATAAATCCAATCGCCGGCCACCGAAGGTTTCTCAACCAGCTTCGCTTTCATCGGCTCGATGAAGCGCGGCTTGGCTGAGGGCAAATCTGCGATCGTAGGGCCGCTCCGACTGCCTGTCTTTCTGCCAGGCAGGCGACCCGCCTTCGCCGACGCTACGGCGGGCAAGTGCGCATGCCCTACAACTTCACCGTTTGCTTTTTTTTTAACCGCTTCTCGGATCCGCGCCTTGAACTTCGATGTCGCGCTGTGATCCGTTTCGCGATTAGACTCCCATTCGGCATCGCGCGCCTCGGCGATTTGTTTCATCGTACGGCCAGTCTTTACCGATTGATCTTCGAGCTTGTTCGATGGCGGCTTGGTGTCGGCGCCCGTTTTCAGGATCAGCCACTGATTCTTTTCGTCATCACGACCGCGGATTCGCACGAGTGTCCATTCGCCATTCGTCTTTTCACCGTCGAGGACGAGATGAAGCTTGCCTTCGCGCAGCGATTTCAGCGGCTGTTCACCGTAAACGTAATAAGTCCCGTTGTCCCACACCATCACTGTGCCGCCGCCATATTGTCCCTCCGGGATAATCCCTTCGAAGTCCTCATATTCAATCGGGTGATCTTCCACTTCCACGGCGAGATGTTTTTCGCCTCGCTTCCAGGGAAGTCCTTTTGGTAGCGCCCACGATTTCAGCACTCCTTCCATCTCCAGACGGAAATCGTAGTGCAAACGCCGCGCAGCATGTTTTTGAATGACGAAACGCGATGCGCCTTTAACTTTTTTGGGTAGCGGTTTCCCTGCAGGCTCAGCTGTCTTCCTGAAGTCGCGTTTCCGTTTGTATTCGATCAGTCCCATTCCGTTAAAATTAACCACGGATCGCGTCGCTGCACGCGAAGTTCCAGCAGCAGCATCAACGGCCTAGTTCGATCTTGCTTTGCAATAACGCGTTGAGAACAACGCGTTTCCCCTACGCTTCGCTTGGAAGCGGCTCACCAACGAGATAACGGACAAATCGCCGGATGACAATGTTTTCGCCCAGCTCGGCAATCTTCGCATTGAGTAAGTCTTTGATGGTCACGTCGGGATTTTTAATGAATGCTTGTTCAAGCAGGCAAACGGTGCTGTAGAATTTTTCGAGTTTTCCCTCGACTATCTTCTCCGCAACGCCGTCCGGTTTGCCCTTTACCTGGGCTTTGTAAATCTCGTGTTCGGCTTCGATGAGATTACCGGGAACTTCGGCGCGGCTCACGTAAAGCGGATGCGCTGCAGCAATGTGGAGCGTGATGTCCTTTACGAACTCGCGGAAATTCTCGTTTCGCGCCACAAAATCAGTCTCGCAATTCACCTCTACAAGCACGCCGACCTTACCTTGCAGGTGAATGTAGGAAGCCACGATGCCTTCCTTTGTTACGCGTGCAGACTTTTTGCCAGCGCTGGCGATTCCTTTGGTCCGCAAAATCCCTTCCGCTTTGGCCAGATCACCGCCGCTTTCTACAAGAGCGCGCTTGCAATCCATAAAGCCCGCATTGGTTTTTTCGCGGAGTTGCTTTACCAGCTGTGGATCGATTTCTGTTGTTGCTTTCATCGGATATGAATCTTGGCAGCTTCGCGCTGATACAACGCAAAGGTGGTTCAGGCGGAAACGCCGGCCATTTCGACCTGCTCGCGAATGCGCGCTTCGTTGCTTGCCGAAACGATAGCGTCCACGAGCTTTTGCAAAATCACACGGATAGCGCGGATCGCATCATCGTTGCCAGCGATTGGGTAATCGATGACGTCGGGGTCCGCGTTGGTATCTACGATGGCGACCACTGGAATTCCAAGCCGTCGCGCTTCATTAACGGCGTTTTGCTCGCGGATTGTGTCGATCACGACGAGGGCATCTGGTAGCTGCGACATTTCAAGTATTCCCTCGAGATTGCGCCGCAGCTTTGCGGCCTCGCGGTTAAGGGCGGCCAATTCCTGTTTACCCATTTTTTTGTACTCGGGTGACTGCTCGATTTCTTCGATGTACTTCAATCGGCCAATGCTCTTTCGAATCGTAGCGAGATTCGTCAACGTGCCCCCAAGCCAGCGCTGATTCACGTAAAATTGCCCGCAAGCGAGTCCCGCCTCTTTTATCGCTTCCTGCGCCTGCTTTTTGCAGCCGACGAATAAAATTTTGCCGCCGCGTCGCGCCACCTCCTGGAGAAACTCCGTTGCCCGCCGAAGCTGAAGCACCGTCTCGTCCAAATTGATTATGTAAATCTGATTGCGCTGTTCGAAGATGAACGGCTTCATCTTCGGGTTCCAACGCTTCGTCTGGTGTCCAAAATGGACGCCAGCTTCCAATAATTCAGGTACTAATTCTGTCGTATCTGCCATAAGCGAAATCCCCGAAAGGGAGCTTCCAGAGCGGGACGATGAACATGCTACGGCACACGCAGGTGCGCAACCTAAAATTCAGCTCTCCAATTACCCTTGTCAGGTGCTGTGTTGAGACCCGTAATGACGCGACTTTGAATATCGATGGTCAGCGCCCGTCGAGGGTTGACCCGCCGGGCGTGTCCTCCTTCCGAGAAGGATGTGGACTAGCAACAAGATGGGCGAAACCAGGCCTACACCGAGATGAATCCAACTCGTCCACGCACGCAGTGCTTCACCACCAGCATAATAAAGGCCGTAGCCTGTGATGGTCAAAACGGCGAACGCACTAAGAAAAACCGATCCGTTTGCTCGATTCCGGCGTGCGCGCCATGCGAACCTCACGTGAACACTTAGGAGCATCCCGATCAACACCAAAACGGCCATCGCCGCAGCGCCATGGATTCTCATCGCCCAGACTTTCCCGCTTGTCTCAAAATCGCCAGTCGACCAAAGATAATTCCAATATGCCCACGCCACTCCGCTCAAGAAAAGTAGTGCCAACACGGCGTACAGAGAATATTTCTGCAAGCGCTTCAGGCGAATCGAATCCGGTCGGGGGTGTCGCATAATGAATGAAATATCCACGATGGCGCACCATCGCGCTCGAGCAACAATGCATCTGAATGATACTGCGCTAGCAAGTCCGCAGCCTTTTCACGCAGCGTAAAGACGATTTTGGTCAGCGCATCCGCCACCATGCATTCTGCAGCCGCCACGCTGACGCTGATTAGGTCCCGTCCAGACTGACCGGTGCGCCCGTCAAGCAACGGCCCCACATACTTGCCGCGATATTTTCGGCGCTCGAAATAGACTCCGGAAGTTGCCATGGCGCGCTCGCGCAGCCGTACCGCACCGGCAATGCGTGTGGGCCAGGCTGGATGGCGCAAGTGAACAAATTGCGAAGCCGACCCAAATGCTCGCAGATCACCTCCGGCATTTACAATTCCGGCTTTGACGCCATTATTTTTCAAAGCCTCAACGGCCCGATCAACGGCAAAGCCTTTGGCGATGCCTCCAAGATCGACAATCAACGGCCGGTGGAATCGAACGTTGCGTTTGTTGTCGAGAACGATGTCGCGCCAGCTCCCGCCACTGCCAAACCGTTTACCAAGTTTCGGAAGATAGTCCCACTTCACGAGTTGTCGGCCAATCGTAATGTCGAAAACGCCATTGCTTTTGCGTGAAAATTCCTGCGCACATGTCAAAACGCGCCATGTCCACGGATGAACAATTACACCTTTTGGAAATCCATCTCGATTGATCCTCCAGACGTCGCTTCCAGAATCATGAAAGCTCATCAGCCGATCCACGCGTTGAATTGTCGCGAAAGCGCGATCGATTGCGCGATGCAGGTCCGTCTCATCAGCGCCCCGCGCCGTGATGTCAACGAACGTGCCGAGCAGCGGTCGCGCCCGCCGCGCTTCACTTGAGGCAAACTTCATAAGTTGCGAGGACGCGGCGCACGCCTTCCGTCACGTGCCGACAGGAAAGCGTCGCACCGCTGATGTTGGCAATGCCCTCATTCAAGGCGAAGTGCGAGCGCGCGGTTTTGCCGACAAATTGTTTGCGCCAATCGGGATTGCGAATTTCGCCGCCATAACTTTCGCGGTAATTGAGGATTTCGATCTGTTTGACCCTGCCTTCCGGTGAAAGAGCGACCGCGTAATCAATCACGAGATGCTTGCCAATAACGTAATCGACAATAAAGAAGCCTTGCAGTCTTTCGCCTTTCATTGCGCGCCAAATCTCCTGGCCGCGCAGAAGTTGTTTCTCTCCGCTGGCGGCTTCAATTGCCTTGACTTGCGCGGGCGTGAATTTGACATGCGCAGCAACGAACTGATTGGCCTCCGGAAAACACAATTTCTGCGCTTGAGAAACGCTCAGGTATTGCACCGCGTACGAGGGCAACGGCACCGTCACACTGATGGCGGTCGGTAAAATCCAGCGTGGAATTTGAGTCATGTTGCGAAGTGTACGGTCTCGTTTAGAAAAAGAAACCGACGGCGCCGAGCAGATGGTCGGCGCGCGGCGAGTCCGGTGCGTCGTCCAACGCAAATTGGTAATCCAGTTTCAAAACCACCTGCGGAGTTGGGAAAAGGGCCACGCCAACGGTGTGAAATTGCCGCTGACCCTGACCGGTTGGTAAGTTCTCATCGATTCCGGCGAATCCGCCCGTCTGCAAATTCTCGTAAGTGTAGCGATAAAACGGCACCAGCTCCCAGCCGTTGTGCACGTAGTCGCTAAGATCGATATGATACGCCGCTTCGAGCGAGAAACCCCAAAGATGTGTACCCACATTATTGTCCGAATCGCCATCGTTGTTCGCGCGGAGATTGCGCGGTGTGCCGATGATCACGTCAACCACTTCACCACGAAACTCGAAACCGGTTCGCGGCACACGGTAACGCACCTCGGTGTCGAGCATCGTCACGCTATTATGCCCTAACGAATGCCCGTCATCGCCATACGCACCGCGCGGCGTGACGTTCGGGGTAAAGAAAACACTCGAGCTGCCATTTAAGCCGGGGACAAACGGAGGCGTGTAACTCAGACGCAGCGCGAAGCCAGGCGCATTCTT
>Ga0164302_10000342_pt1 | contig 12867 bp, 14 predicted proteins | sample Whisoiple_202_MG_FD_109714 | JGI IMG/M metagenome (GOLD analysis project Ga0164302, IMG submission 109714) | Soil microbial communities amended with pyrogenic organic matter from upstate New York, USA - Whitman soil sample_202_MG | ecosystem: Environmental > Terrestrial > Soil > Agricultural... | reverse complement strand
CGAAGTCAAAATCCGAGAATACATCAAGCATCGGCTCGAACGAGAACAACAGGTCATTGCGGCGCTCCGTCAAGGACGCGAAACCATCGGCGATGTCACTCAAACGATTTATGTCGATGTTTCCGCCGCGTTGCGGCGAGTGGCCGAGTTCTCCGTGCAAGCACACTTGGAAAAGCTCATGCGTGAAGGTCGAGTCAAGCAGGAGGGGACGCGCTACCGGCTAGTAAGCGAAAATTGACGGGCGAAGCGCGCTGATTCAAAGGGCGCTACCATCGCTTCGGGTTCGATCTCCAGATCCTACCACGCCTGTTTGGCTAATCGCGTCAGTTGATTCGCCCAGCTCCCCATGGCTGAGACAACCGGACCGCGCGCCTGCAGAAGCCAAGCGCGGTTGGCCCCTCCCATTGGCGATCAGCGTGAGGTCTTTGGTTTGTTGGATTGCCTCGAAGCGGACTTTTTGCCGGCGTTCCAGAACGTCTTCATAGGCGTGCACAAATTTCCCGGTGTTCAATTTGTCATGCCATGAACTGAATAGAAACAGCGATACCGGTGTTCGTTAAGCAACTATTTCTCCATGATGATGACCGAATACCCCGCTTGACTGACTTGCTTCGCGCGTTGCTCGGCGGCGGCGCGGCTCGAGAAATTTCCGAGGTGCACCCGATAGTAGGTATTATCCTTTCCATTCACGGGGCTGATGGTGACTTCCCCGAAAGACTCGGCCAAACGGTCGCGCAATTGTCGAGCATTTTCTAGTTGCGCAAAGGAGCCGAGCTGCAAGGTGTAGTCAAGGGAGCTGCGAATGGAGCGAATGCGCGCGGGATTTTCGATCACTTCTATTCGAACAAGCGCGGTTCCCGCTCCAATGATGCCGAGGGCTTGAGCGGCGGCGTGGGAGAGATCGATGATGCGCTCTTTGGCAAAAGGACCGCGGTCATTGATGATCACTTCCGTGGTGCTGCTGTTTTCCATGTTGGTGACCAAGACCCGAGTGCCGAGCGGCAGAGTCTGATGCGCCGCGGTGAATTCGTTTTGATCATAAATGATACCGCTCGCCGTCGCCCTGCCATGAAAACCGGGACCATACCACGACGCGATTCCGATTTGGCTTAGCCCGATGTCGGGCGAAGGTGCGCGGACTTTCGCTGGGGGCACCGAACAGCCGAGGACGAATAAAAAGAGAAAGACAAATTCCCAAGCAGGAATCCAACAAAGCCGGTAACGAGCGCTTTTGTCCTTCGAGCTGAGCGCGAGCGCACGTAACATGGCGCAGAGTATATCGGAAAGCCAGCTCGGAAAAAAGTAAATAGCCCGAGTTGTTTCAGCTCACGCAGTGGCATCGAGCTCGATGTATCCGGTTTACCCCACAGACGGTTTGTGTTACGGTAGCCGGTGATTTAACGGGGAAGGTTCGTATGTCCGGTCATTCTAAGTGGAGCACGATCAAACATAAGAAAGCTGCCAAGGACGCGAAGAAGGGCAAGCTCTTCACCAAGTTCATCAAAGAAATCACTGTGGCTGCGCGCATGGGTGGCGGTGATTTGAACTCCAATCCACGGCTGCGAACCGCGGTTCTCACCGCGCGTGCGCAGAGTATGCCGACCGAAAATATCGAGCGCGCCATCAAAAAGGGTACCGGCGAGCTCGAAGGCGTCACCTATGAAGAGATTCAATACGAAGGTTACGGCCCCGGCGGGATCGCCATCATTGCGCAGGTCTTGACGGACAATAAGAATCGGACGGTTTCCGAAATACGCCGGCTTTTCAGCAAACACGGCGGAAATTTGGGCGAGAGCGGCTCGGTGGCGTGGATGTTCGACAAGAAAGGTCTCATCACCGTCGAAAAAGCACAGGTCGACGAAGATCGCCTGATGGACGTGGTACTCGATGCCGGGGGCGAGGACGTGCGCGACGAGGGTGACATTTTTGAAGTGGTGACCCAGCCGGAAGATTTCGAAAAGGTCAAGGATCGGTTGGACCACGAGAAGATTAGCGTAGCGAGCGCGCAATTGACGCTGTTGCCGAAAACCACCGTCGACGTGGACGCCAAAAATGTCGAGCAGGTTTTAAAATTGAGCGAAGAACTCGAAGATCATGACGACGTGCAGAGCGTCGCGGCTAACTTCAACATTCCCACCGAACTGATGGACAAGGCAAGCTAAAGGGCCGATGCCCAAGAGCAGCGCCAAACCGCTCCATCGCGAAGTCATTCTCGGCATTGATCCCGGCTCATTGATCACAGGCTGGGGCTTGATTGAACTGATCGGCACTCAGCTGCATCATCTTGCGCACGGCACGATCGCGGCGAGCGCGGCCATGGCTCTGCCTTCACGGTTGAGCCAGATCCACACCGGGTTACGAGCTATTATCGAGAGCCATCAGCCCGCTACCGTAAGCTTGGAGAAAGTGTTTTTTTCCCGGAATGCTCAAAGCGCACTTAAATTAGGGCAAGCCAGAGGGGTGGCATTACTCGCGGCAGCGGAGCGTCAACTGAGCATTAGCGAGTACTCCGCCGCAGAAATCAAGCTCGCCGTCGTTGGTTACGGACGCGCCAGCAAAGAGCAGGTGCAAAGAATGGTGAGCGCGTTGCTGTGTTTGCGCGGCGCGATTCGCGCCGATGCTGCCGACGCGCTGGCGAGTGCCATCTGCCACGCACACCGGCGGAGTTTTCAAGATCTGGTCGTCCGTTCCTACGGTCGGATGAAATCCACCAGCTGGCGCGACTATCTGGAAACCGCTTCAGAGCGTTAGCACGTTCCCGACGATCCATATGCTTCGTTGCGCTTCAAAGGCTTCGCTGCAAGCTCCTGAAATTGCGCCTCGGCTCGTTTATCGATCGAGCGCCGTGGGTTTCCATCTTTCTGAGAGGCCTGCAGTCGACGTTTTTACTGAGACTGGCGGATGCCATGGTTTTTTGCCGCGCTTCGTTCCGCTTCGTTTACCGACGTGATCGCGCAAATCAGCGGGGCGCTGGCCCAAAAGATTCCCGGGGAAGTCATTGTCGATGTCGGCGGCATGGGCTACCAGATTTTCATTCCGTTGAATGTTTTTTATCGACTACCGGAAATTGGCGCGCCGGTCCATTTGCAGATTTACACTCATGTACGCGAAGACGCGTTGCAGCTTTTCGGCTTTAGCGATTTTGCCGAAAAGCAAGTGTTTCTGCTTCTCATCGGCGTCTCTGGAATCGGACCGAAGCTCGCAATCAATATCCTGTCCGGTATCCCTGCCGAAGAACTGGCGCGTGCGCTGCGCGAGAGTGACCACGGGCGTTTGCTCGGCATTCCCGGCGTCGGCCGCAAGCTCGCGGAACGCATGATCGTCGAACTGAAGGACAAGCTGACGACGCTTCCTCCGCCTCCGGCCGACAGCGCCGCGGCGGAACCCGGCTCGCAGCTCTTATTGGACGCGGTTTCGGCGCTCGTCAATCTGGGTTATAAAAGACCTGACGCCGAAAAAGCCGTGCGGGAAGTTCTGAAGCGCGGCACGCTTTCACTGGAAGGCGTATTAAAAGAAAGCTTGCGGCTTTTGAGCCCGTGATCGCGAATGGGTCGCGTCTGATCATGGCAGCCATGCTGAGTGGAACAAAACTCGATGAGGATCTAAGCTTCGACGTTACCCTGCGGCCGCGCGGCTTCGACGAGTACATCGGCCAAGACGCCGTCAAAGAAAACCTCAAAGTTGCCATTGCCGCGGCTCAGGCGCGGCGCGACGTTCTCGACCATATTCTTTTTCACGGTCCGCCCGGGCTAGGCAAAACATCGCTCGCGTACATCATCGCGCGCGAAATGGGAGTCAATATTAAGGCCACCTCGGGACCCGTGGTCGAGCGTCCCGGTGATCTCGCCGCCCTGCTGACAAACCTTGACGAGGGGGATGTTCTGTTCATCGACGAAATTCACCGGTTGAACCATATCGTCGAAGAGGTGCTTTATCCGGCGATGGAGGATTACCAGATCGATATTATGGTCGGCCAAGGGCCGGCGGCGCGCTCAATTAAGTTGCCGCTCAAGCGCTTTACGCTGATCGGCGCGACCACTCGCTCGGGCCTTTTAACCTCGCCGCTGCGCGACCGTTTCGGTCATATCCACCGTCTTGATTTCTATGATACCGAAGCGCTGGCGAAAATCCTCCAACGCTCGGCGGCAATTCTCAGCGTGAGTGAAGAAGCCGAAGGCATCATGGAGATCGCGGCACGCTCACGAGGCACGCCGCGCATCGCCAACCGGCTGCTCCGGCGAGTGCGCGACTACACTCAGGTTAAGGGCAACGGCACAATCACCAAACGGCTCACCGAGCAAGCGCTCAGCATGTTGGAGGTCGACCGGCTAGGATTGGATAAGATGGACACCATGCTGCTGCTCACGCTCATCGACAAGTTTGCCGGCGGCCCGGTCGGAGTGGAAACTCTGGCGGCAGCGATCGGCGAAGAGAAGGACACCATCGAAGATGTTTACGAGCCATTTTTGATTCAGGCCGGGTTCATTCAACGCACCCCGCGCGGACGCGTAGCGACGGTGCGTGCTTATGATCACTTCAACCGGCCGCAAAAGGAAGGGACGACAAACCTGGCGCGAAAGCAACCCACCTTGTTTTAGTTGCAGAGGGTGTTCAGAATTAAAGCAAATGGGGTGATTGCCCATGACTGGCTTGGGTAAGACGTTGATCTTGATCGGCATCGTACTGGTGGTCGTCGGCGCGATATTTTCTCTCGCTGGCAAATTGCCGTGGTTGGGGCATCTGCCTGGAGACATCACGATCCAGCGGGAGCGTTTCACTTTCTATTTTCCGCTGGCCACTTGCATCGTCATCAGCATCATTATTTCCCTTGTTCTTTATTTTTTTAGAAGGTAAAATTTTTTGTTGTCCTGCCAGCCCTCAATCGGGCGCCTATGGAAGCCGTAAATCCCGCCGCTGTCGCGCAAAGCCTCAAACTCGAAGAGAACAAGCGCCGCAAACGCGAAGGCATCGTCATACTGGTCACGGCGCTGATGGTTGCCGCCCTGATCTTTTTCGAAGTGCAGTTGCCGGATGTCGCGCCGGAATACTCGCTCGGCGGTAATGTTGTTTTCTTTTTACTGATCAACATCAACATTATCCTGCTCGGCTTGTTGGTCTTTTTGGTCGTGCGCAGCTTGGTCAAGCTCGTTGTGGAGCACAAACGGCGCATGCTCGGCTCGCGCTTGCAGGCGCGGTTGGTGCTGGCCTTCGTCGGCTTGTCCATCGTTCCGAGCGTGCTTTTGTTCATCATTGCGGGCGGATTGTTGCGGCGCTCGTTTGATCGCTGGTTCGATTCCAAAGTCGAAAGCGCATTGCAGGGTTCTTTGGAGATCGGCCAAACCTACTACCAGAACTCTGCCAACAACGCGATTTTCTATGCGCGCCAACTGAGCCAGAGAATCACCGAAGAAGGGCTGGTTAACCCTTCTCGAGTCGCAGAGTTGAAAAAATTCGTCGAGAGTAAACAGCATGAATATAACCTCGGAACCGTGGAGCTTTTCTTGCCTGACGGTCAGCCCCTCGTCGTAGCCTTCAACCAACAGGTCCCCACCGGAGTCACGCTCAAGCCGGAAAGTGAATTTCTGAATCGCGCATTGCGCGGCCTCGAAGTGACGCGCACCGAAGCCTTCGGCGACGGCGATGTGATTCGCGGCGGCGTGCCGGTGTATGCCCGCGACAAACGGATCGTCGGTGTGGTGGTCGTGGATTACTATGTGCCGAAAAGTATCTCCAAAAGAGCGATCCAGATTTCCCAGTCCTATGAACAATACAAGTTTTTGACTTTTCTCAAGGCGCCGGTGAAGAACAGTTATCTTCTCACCATGCTTCTGATCACCTTGGTGATTATTTTTGCTGCGGTCTGGTGCGGCATTTACTTATCCAAGGGCATTATAGTGCCGATCCAAAAACTTGCCGAGGGAACTCACCAGGTGGCGCACGGCAACTGGGACTATAAGATTGAAGCCGGCGGAGACGATGAGCTCGGCGTACTGACGAATTCGTTCAACCAAATGACCGCCGATTTGAAGCAGATCAAGCTCGAGCTTGAGCGGCGCGGCACCGTGGTGCAAACCTTGCTTGCGAATATCGCGGCGGGCGTTGTCTCGGTCGATCCCGCGGGGAAAATCACCACCTGGAACAAGGCTGCGGAACGAATTTTGGGCGTTCCGGCGGAGCGCGCGGTGGGCAGATATTACCATGACGTGTTTCGAGCGGAGCCGCTGCGCGCCATCCGTGAAATCGTCGACAGCGTAAAGAGCGGCGCGAGCGTCGAACAGGAGATCAAGCTGTCGCTCCAGGAGCAGTTACGGAACGTGATGGCCTGCGGCGCGACGCTGCATGATGACGATGGCTCGATCTTGGGCGTCATGCTGTTTTTGGAAGACATAACGCAGATTCAAAAGGTGCAAAGAATGGAAGCCTGGCGCGAAGTCGCGCGCCGGATCGCGCACGAAATCAAAAATCCGCTGACGCCGATTCAGCTCTCCGCAGAGAGACTCCGGAAACGCTACGCCACGGTGTTGGTGGAAGACGGGGCAATCCTCGACAAGTGCACGACCACCATTATCCAACAGGTCGATGAGCTGAAAAAGCTCGTGAACGAGTTTTCGCAGTTCGCCCGCTTGCCGTCAGCTCGGCTCATGGCCAGCGACTTGAACGAGATCATTAGCGAGGCGCTGGTGCTATTCAAGGAGGGCCACGCCGGCGTTGACTTTCAATTCCGGCCGGGGACGATTCCCGAATTGGAACTGGATCGTGAGCAGATCAAACGCGTCTTGATGAACCTGCTGGATAACGCGGTGGCCGCGGTGCAGGGGCGGGGAGCGATCACGCTCGCGACCAAATTTGAACCGGAGCGCGCTGTGGTGACGTTCGAGGTCAGCGATAATGGATGCGGCTTCGCGCCGGAAATGAGAACCAAAATTTTCGAGCCGTATTTTTCGACGAAGGAAAATGGCACGGGTCTTGGCCTGACGATTGTGAGCCAGATTGTCGAGGATCATCGTGGCTACATCCGGGTGCGGCCCAACGATCCTCAGGGAACGCGGTTTACTATTGAATTGCCGGCGGGGATGAACGCGCGAGTTCACATTACGCCGAAGAACGCGCTACACTCGTTATAATGGGAGGATTGGTGCAGGAACCGGCGACACAGAAAACCATTTTGGTGGTCGACGACGAAGATGGGGTGCGCGAATCCGTGCGCGAGGTTTTGAGCGACGAAGGTTATCGAGTCGTCGATACCGCCGATGGTACTCAGGTTCTGAGAATCATCAAAGAGCAGCGGCCCGAGCTCGTGCTGCTCGATATCTGGATGCCTCAGATGGATGGTATTGGGCTCTTAAAAGAGATCAAGAGCCAGAAACCGGATATCAATGTCGTGATGGTTTCGGGCCACGGTAATATTCATACCGCAGTGACCGCGACAAAATTCGGCGCTTTTGATTTTATCGAGAAACCCGTTTCTCTTGACGGGTTGCTATCGACAGTTCAACGTGCGCTCGGCGAAGCCCCGGTACCCGGCGGAAGAACGCAACCCGGCGCGCGATCCAAAAAGGTTCGTGCTGGAAAACCTGCCGTAGTCAAAACAGCGGTGGGACAACGGATCAAACAAAAGACACTAGCGAAAAGTGTCGTCCTCTCCGGCCAAGGTCTTCACTCCGGGGTTAAGACGGGTCTCATTTTGCATCCGTTACCTGCGAACAGCGGCATTCTTTTCACCGGCATCTCCGGCGATGTCACAGTGCCTGCGCATTTGGACTACGTCGGCTCGACCGGATACGCGACTTCGCTCCGATCCAAGGACTATGCCGTCGGCACGGTGGAACACCTGCTTGCGGTATTGCACAGTTATGGGATCAGCAATCTGCTGATCAAAGTACAGGGAGAAATTCCGATTCTGGACGGATCGGCATTGGAGTTTTGTGAGGCGATCGACGAGACCGGTGTCGAAGAGCAGAACGAAGAAGCCGCCGCTATCGTCATTGACCGAGAATATCGGATCGATGCGAAAGACGGTCAATCGATCCGCATTGAGCCGGCGGACAGTTTTTCAGTCCGCTACGTCTTACGTTATCCCCAACCCGTGGGCGAGCAGGAGCACCTATACGTGTCTCGCGGCCCGGAGTTTTTCAAAGCGGAGATCGCGCCAGCGCGCACCTTTGGCTTTCTTAAAGATATCGCGCAGCTGCAAAATATGGGACTTGCGAACGGCGGGCGACTCAGCAATTTTATTTTGATCGATGATGAAAAAATTGTGAATACTCGACTTCGGTTTGAAAACGAATTTGCCCGCCATAAAATTCTGGACATATTGGGTGATTTCTACTTGCTCGGTCGGCCGATTCTTGGCGCGCTGACAGCAATAATGACCGGCCATTCGGACAATATTGCGCTCTTGCGCAAGGTGCGCGAAGGAATGGAATTATAAGCGCGCTGCCGCACACTCTATGGACGCTCACTTTCCGCGGTTATTTACTGTTGATGAAGCCAATGAATTGTTGCCGAACGTGCGGGTGTTGGTGGAGCAGATTTTAGAAAATATCCGCCGGCTCAAGAGCGCCAGCGAAACGGTGATTCGAAAAGAAGGGCTCGATCCGGAGACGCCGAATCTGATGAATCGACTGCGTGACGACAGTGAGATCGCCAAATTGATTGGGCAGGTGAAGGGTTGGGTCGAGGAGATCAATAGCTACGGTTGCATTTGCAAGGGCGTCGAGCAGGGGTTGATCGATTTTCCCTGCATGCTCGGCGCGGAAGTGGTCTTCCTCTGTTGGCAAATCGGCGAATCGAGCGTCAACCACTGGCACCGCATCGAGGATGGATTTGCCGGTCGCAAGCCGCTGCTCGACAGCGAAGCGGTAAAACCGGACAGCAAAGTTTCCTACCATTGAGCCTTCAATTGCCGGTCGTGCCGCGCATGAGAGCGTGCTCGAAGCGCGCAAAGTCTCACCTCTCCTCCTGTCGGCGGTCAGATGCTTTAGAGGAGTTTATCTGAAAAAATCGAACGGTTTCAGAATGCATTGTGAGCCGATTTCCTTTACGCCTTAGCAACTTTTTATTGTAGTCACAGTTTTGGCTATGAACTCGGTAGCGCCTTCTAAAAAAGCCGCGTTGTCTTCGCGTATCAAAGAAGAAGCGCAGCGATTGGGCTTCGGACTTGTGGGAATTTCGCCGGTGGCACCGCCGCCGCACGAGCAGTTCTTCGCTCAGTGGCTCCGCACCGGTTTCGCCGGAAAACTCGATTACATGCAGCGCACCGCGCTTTTACGCCGTGATCCGCAGCAACTTGTTCCCTGGGCGATTTCGGTCATTTCCGTTGGGCTCAGCTACAATACCAATTTTCCCCGACCCCACCCCTCTGCTCAGAAAACCGGCTGGATTTCGCGGTATGCATGGGGAGATGACTACCACGATTTGATGCGGCAGCGGCTCGAGTCTCTCCTCAACCGAATTCACGCTTTGCACGGACATTCGCTCCAAGGTAAGGCGTTTGTCGATTCCGGGCCAGTTTTGGAGCGCGACTTCGCGGGAATCGCCGGGATCGGATGGATCGGCAAGAACACCCACCTCATTTCTCCCAAGCAGGGATCTTGGTTTTTTCTCGGCGAATTATTCGTTGACTTGCCGCTGGCTTATGATCGCCCGATTCGCGACCGTTGCGGCCGCTGTGATTTATGCATCCAAGCCTGCCCCACTGGAGCATTTGTCGGACCCTATGTTTTGGATGCCCGGCGCTGTATTTCCTATCTGACCATCGAGCTCAAGGATTGGATTCCGCGCTCGCTACGGCCGCTCATCGGCAATCATATATTTGGTTGCGATATTTGTCAGGAGATCTGTCCGTATAATGCGAAGGCTCCCACGAGTTCCGAGCCGGCCTTTGCGCCGCGCGCGGGGCTTTATGCACCGCAATTGATTTCATTTCTGGCGCTCGATGAAAGAGAATTTCGCCGACGCTTTTCCGGGAGCCCGATTTTACGGGCGAAACGGCGCGGTTTTTTGCGCAATGTCGCCGTTGCGCTGGGAAACCTCAAAAGTACGGCAGCCGTGCCAGCGCTGATCGGGGCCTTGGCTGACGATGAAGCGCTGGTACGCGGCCATGCCGCCTGGGCACTGGGCGAGATCGGGTCTGCCGACGCGATTGCGCCGTTAGAGCGAGCGTTGGAAAGTGAACGCGACAGCGAAACAGCCGATGAAATTCGTGCCGCGATTGTCGCATTAAGCGATGCCGACCGCGATGGAGTTCCCTAGACCGCTGCCTTCTCCAAAGCATCCAGTAAGATCTTCGGGATCCGAATAATCTTTCCGGTGAGGTCCGTGCAGGCGTGCTCGGTCATCCCGCTTGCGATTGTCGATCGATCGCTGTCGCGCCAGAGCACATATTTAAACGTGAGCGAAGCGCGCCTGCACTCGCACAATTCGGTTTCGATTTGAATAAGTTCATCGTAGCGGGCCGATTCTACATAACGACAACTCACTTCCACCACGGGGAAATGAAATCCCTGCTGCTCGATGATCGAATAGGGCAAGCCGATTTGTCGCAGGAACTCGGATCGGCCTTGTTCAAACCAACGCAAGTAATTTGCATAATAGACGACGCCCATTTGATCGGTGTCGCCGTAAATCACGCGATAGGAAGTGATTTTTTTGACCGGTGAGTTTTTCATCCCAAAGATCCTTCTAGTAATTTCCCGCGCTGTTCTCAACGAGCTCGCCGCCGGCTTTACCTTGACAAGCGAAACTGAATTATGATTTAAGCTGATAAAATTATCTTTAGCGAAAACTATCGAGCTTCCGAAATAGTTGAGTTCCGAGGAGGATCCGAATGAACAGTTCAGTGACAACGATTTTCTGGCCGCTCAGCGTGACGCTGATGACCGTGCTGGCAATCGCCTGCAGTTCGGTGGAGGAGAAACCGGCACCCACGCCGGCAGCCTCGGCTTCCAAACCCGCGCCCGCTCCGGCTCCGGCGCCGGCACCCGCGCCGGCGAAATCGGAACCCGCCAAGGCAGCAAAAACCAAAGCCGTCGAGGTGGAGGGTGTAATCAGTGCGGTGGGCCAACGAACCATAACATTTCAACTCGAGCGCAAGGGCAAAGTTCGTGAAGAGGTTGTGGGCGTCGATGATAAGACGAAGATTGAGAAAGGCGGGGCCAACGTCAAGCTGGGCGATCTACAAGAGACCGACCAAGCGCTGATCAATTACGAACCGGAAGCTTACACCCCCGCAATTGCCATCAAAGTCACCGGTAAGGGGCAAATCCAAAAGGTTGGAGGCGACGACTAGGAGCGATATCTGTCTGCGCGATCTGCGCCGACAATTTCCAAGTCGAAGGACTGATCGTCCCGCAGAATTCTAAACGAGATCCGTTCCCCCGGGCGCTTTTTCCACATTTCCTGATAAAGCTCCTGGCGCGAACGGATTTCTTTTTTATTGACCGTGAGAATGATGTCGCCTTGCTGCAGACCAAACTTCGCGGCGGGTCCAGTCGGCCCGACGCCGCCGATGACGACATGCCCGGCCATAACCTCCGGATAGATGCCAAGCCAGGGTCTTTTGGGACGGCTGCGAACTTGCCCGTACTGCTTCAGTTCCCGTTCGTAATTCCGATAGTAGTCAATGGGAATCGCCAGCGAGAATTTCCCAACTTCGCTTAAATTCAAAGATACGATGCCGGCCAATTCGCCGCGGAAATTGGCCAGCGTGCCGCCGCCGAAGCCGGGATTGGACGCAGTGACCCTAATTGTTTTGTCGATCATGTATTCCCACTGGCCGTCATAACCCTCGACGGACGTTACATAACCACCGCTGACCCGCCGTCCGCTTCCACCGCTGCTGGCAACCATCACTACGGGCTGGCCTAAAGCGATCGAATCGGCCGGCGCCAGCTTGAGATAGGGCAAATTTTGCGCGGCAATTTTGACCAGCGATAGTCCGGTTTCTTGATCTTGAGCCGCTACTTGGGCCGGATATTGCTCGCCGTCTGGTAAGGTCACGGTAATCGAAGATGCGCCGACGGTCACGTAGTGAACCGTCAGGATATAACCGTCAGAGTCGACGATCGTGCCAGAACCAACGCGCTCTGAACCCAGATTGCTCGCTGATGGATGACTTTCCGGAATATTAACGTGAAGATCCACCGTGGCGGGTAGGATCGAGTGAATCAAACCGATATGGCCGTTCAAAACGCGACTCCTTCGGCGTCGTGGAAATATGGCGGATTGGTAGCGTCATCATTGTCGCCGGAAAACAGTCTGCCCTGCCACGTGTCGCGACTTTCGAGAGCCTCAAGGATGGCGTTATGGACGCCGAGTTTGTCAATCGACCATTCCGGGGCGACGGTGATAGCGCGGTAAGTTTCGCCTGACAATCGATGGATGATCATATTCGGATTCAAGCGCTCGAGAAAATCCACTACCAAGGCGACGTACTCGACGCGGCTAAAGAGCGGCACTTGTCCGGCTAGGTAAAATTTTTCCAACGGCGTGTTCTTAATCACATGGAGGTTGTGCAATTTGATTCCGTCGATCTTCAACCGATTGAGTAATTTCGGCGTTCTCAACATGTCATCGCGGCTCTCCCCAGGAAAGCCGAGAATGAGATGGGTGCAAAGCCTTAGCTCGCGTGCTTTGGCGCGCTCAACCGCGTCGATGAATTCCCTCAAGCCATGACCGCGATTGACCCACGCGAGCGTACGGTCGTACATGGATTCGAGTCCGATCTCGAGCCAAAGATAAGTTTGTTCCGCTAGATCGCGTAGCAGATCGAGCGTCTCATCGGCAAGGCAATCCGGCCGCGTTGCGATCGACAGTCCGACGACGCCGGGAAAGCGCAACGCCTCCTCGTAAAGCCGGGCAAGCTTG
>Ga0164302_10000341_pt1 | contig 12871 bp, 13 predicted proteins | sample Whisoiple_202_MG_FD_109714 | JGI IMG/M metagenome (GOLD analysis project Ga0164302, IMG submission 109714) | Soil microbial communities amended with pyrogenic organic matter from upstate New York, USA - Whitman soil sample_202_MG | ecosystem: Environmental > Terrestrial > Soil > Agricultural... | reverse complement strand
TTTAAAAAATATAAATTATTTAAAGTAATGGAAAATGGCAAGTCTTGGGTTAGTTTTAAACAAATTATTGCTTTTCATGGAATTTCGAAAAGCACTGGACGACGATGGATATCCAGTAATAAAATTATCAAACAAAGAAAACCAAGAAGTCATTATCTTTATTTATTACCTTCTCCAACCACTTATAAAGTTGAAGAATCAGCCAACTTCTTTCGTAAAAAAATTGCTTATTGTAGAGTTAGCTCTATCAAGCAACAGGATGATTTATCACGACAAATCGCCTTTTTTCAATCACAATATCCAGATCATGAAATTATTAAAGATATTGGCTCTGGACTTAACTTTAAAAGAAAAGGATTACTTAAATTATTGGAATTATCAAATTCAGGATTTGTTCAACAAGTCGTGGTTTCAAGCAAAGACAGACTTTGTAGATTTGGATTTGAACTTGTTGAATGGATTTTCTTACAAAACAATACAAAACTCTTGGTTCTCGAACAAATTAATAAAAATCCAGAACAAGAATTCACGGAAGATATTCTTAGTATTTTACAAGTATTTGCTTGTAGATGGAATGGTAAAAGAAGATACAATTCCATTAAGAATGAAAAAAATAAAAATAAAAATTAATTCAATACAAAAAAAGACATTTAATAATTGGAATAATCATAGTAGATTGTCTTATAATAAAGCAATTAATTTAATTAATGAATCTAACAACAATTGTAACGATTTTAATTTAAATTATTTTAAACAAAGATATCCAGATTCTAAAGTAGAAAAAATATCAGCAAATAATAAATATAGCAAATTAGATTTAAGAAATTTAATAACTCCTGTATTAGTTAATTGTAAAAATCCATGGATCTTACAAACACCAAAGGCAGTTAGAGAAGGAGCTGTTTTTGAAGCATATTCAAATTACCAGAGCGCTTTAACAAATTATAAAAATGGTAATATAAATCATTTTAAATTAAGATTCCAATCAAAGAAAAATAAAAAATGGTCACTAACTATTCCAGATGATAGTATACATATTAAAAATCCAAAAAGTATTGGAATATATGAAGAAAAAACAACAAATTTTAGAATTAATTTAACAGAAGAAATAAAAGAAATAAATAATGAATGTAAAATTCATTATAATGGTAAAGACTATTTTTTTTGTGTACCATATAAGCTAGAAAGAAGAAGTGAAAGCCAAAGTAAAGATTGGTTTTGTGCATTAGATCCTGGATGTAGAAAATTTCAAGTTTTATATAATGCAGATGAAGATAATTATATAAAAATAGGAGATACTGCAAGTGTAAGATTATATGATTTGTTAAAATATCTAGATTTTTTATTAAAAAAACCAAAAATTAACAAGAAAAAGATAACAAATTTGCGAATAAAGATTGAAAATTATCAAAAAGAAATGCATTGTAAAGTTAGTAAATATTTATGCGAAAGCTTTAATAATATACTAATTCCAAAGCTAACAAGAAATAATGATATTGTTAAATTAAAAAAAAGGAAATTAACTAAAAGTGTAGTTAGAAAAATGAATGTTTTAGGACATTGCAAATTCATAGAAAGGCTGAAAACCAAAGCTGAAGAATATGAAGATGTAAATATAAGAATAATAGGAGAGGAATATACAAGTCAAACATGTTTAAATTGCAAAGTTTTAACAAAGACAAGTAAGGAGATTTTTAAATGTAAAAGTTGTAATTTAAAAATTGATAGGGATGTATTAGGAAGTACAAATATTCTGTTATTTAATTGGTAAAAAGCCAAATTTCCTGAGTAAGAAGTAAAACTGCTTAATGGTAGATAGTCCCAGCATAGATATATGCTGCTTTTGTTAAAATATGTTATATACATTAAATTGGAAAGCATATTTTAAAGTCCAAATATGTATTCATTTTTTAATGAGTACATATGGATACAAATGAACTATCGGAATGTTAGACACTGATAAATATAAAAGAAAAACAGCAAGCCAATTAATAAAGTTGATTTAACAAAATTTTATTTATTTTGTTTATTAAATATTAAATGCCAATTAAAAATAATAAAAATTTATTAGCACTTGAACATTACATGGATTCTGCTAGAATAAAAAAATTTGGAAAAAAAGACTTGAATATTCTTCTTGTATTAGTTCCTGAAATGGAATCATTTGTAAAATCAAAAAGAAATCAAGTTACAAATTCTGATATAGATGACTTTGTTACAACATGGATAATTAAAAATTCTAAAAAACCAACAAAAAGTAGAACTATTTAATAAAAATAAATTTTTATTTTTTAATTTTTATTTGCATGGAAGTTTTCCATTAAACTTTTCAATTTATTTATTTGAATAGGTTTTAATATTGTTTCATCAAAAATACCTTTTTGAATTTCTAATCCAGATAAACAAATAGTATATGGTTTTGGATTAACATTATTATTTATATATTCCATAACCTGATATCCAGTTACAAAAGGAGTTTTAATATCAATAAAAACAATACTAAAACTATTTACTTGAAGTGTTTCTATACATTCTTTCCCATCTTGTACCTCAGTAATATTAGAATAACCTAATTTTTCTAATTGTTTTCTAAGGATTTTTCTATTAAATGGATCATCCTCATCTATTAATATTTTTACATTTTCATAAATTTTGATTTGTAAATTAGATTCTCTTAACTCTTTTTTTATTAAAGTTGCTTGAATTATTGATAATAATTTATTTTCATTTACAGGTTTAACAAGAAGATGGTTAAATAGATTAGTTCCTATTTTATTTATTTTATCTCCTAATGAACTTAGAGCTATTAATGGTAAATCTGGTTTTAATATTTTAATATGTTCAGCTAATTTAACTCCAGTAAATCGTGGCAGATAAATATCAAGTAATGCTAAATCAAAATGAATATTATTTTTAATATAAATTAATGCTTCATCGCTTGTTGAAACAGGAAATGGAATAATACCATATTTTGTTAATATACTTGAAAGTGTTACTCTATTTGTAATATTGTCATCAACTATTAATATACTTTTATTTTTTAATAACACAAGATCAATTGGTGCTCCTTCTTCATATGATTTTTCAGATAGTATACAAAATCCAAATTTAGTTCCAGTTTCTTTTGAACTTGATTCTAACCATATATCACCATCCATTAATAAAGTTAATTCTTTACAAATTGCTAAACCTAAACCGGTTCCTTCATTATTTCTCTGGTCAAATTTGTTAAATAATTGAGAATAACTTTTAAATAATTTAAAATTTACATTTTCATTAATTACATGGTGTTGTGATCCTGTATCTTGAACTGTAAAATAAATATAAAATTCGTTTTCTTGTAAATATTTACTGTTAATTTCTTTATCTCCAGTTAATTTAATTTTTGTTATTATTTCTCCTTTTGGATTTGAAAATTTTAAAGAATTTGTATATAAATTTATTAATATTTGTTGAATTCTAAGTGAATCTCCTACTATAAATTCTGGAATATCAGGATCTATTTCATATGACATTTTTATTGTTTTCTCATTTGCCAAAGATGACATTATTGTATGAACAGAATTAATAATTTCATGCAAGTAAAATGATCCTTTATGTAATTTTAATTTACCTAATTCTAATTTAGAATAATCTAATATATTATCAACTATATTTATTAAATTATTACTTGATTCTTTCAACATTTCCAAGTAATTTATTTGTTCAGTATTCATAACTGTATCTTGGAGCAATGAAGTAACACCAATTATACCATTTAATGGACTTCTTATTTCGTGACTTAAATTTTGCATAAAAGTATTTTTTATTTCATAACATTTATAATTACTTTCTAAAAAAACTATGTATTCTTCATTTACCTTTTTTACATTAATTAACAGGTCTAATTTATTATGATTTAAATTTATTATGTAACTGTAATCAATTATATTACTATCAAATTCTTTTTTAGTATTAATTCCTTCAAAATTTATTATATCAAATATATTTTCATATTCTAATATATATTTAAATTTAGCATCACTATGTATGTGAATATTAGTTTCAAGTATTAATCCTGATTTGTCTGTTTTTATTATATACAATGGAATGTCATTTATAGTTAAATTATTCATTTAATTAATTTAAATAGATAAATTAATTTTCTAAATAGTTTTGGTTACAAAAAAATTAGTTTTATTAAAAAATTAATAAAACTAATTAAAGAAATTCGTTTAAAGCTTCAAGTGCAAATCGTCGATGGCTAACACAGTCTTTTTCATTTGGATCCATTTCTGCAAACGTTTTAAATCTCATTGCAAAAATAGACTCAAATCCAAAATTATTGTTACTTGCGTTACTTCTAGGTTCTACAATGTTTCCATATGCAGATCTGCAAACTGTAATAAAATTGTCATTTCGTGTATTTATTTTTTGTAAAGTATAACAACATTTAGCTTCAACTGCAGTATTTCCAGTTGAAATAACTAATTTACTTAAATTATCTACACCTACATTTTTAAGAGTGTCTTTAATATAAGGACCAGGCATTCCATAAAGACCTTCACAGTGTAAACTAACGTCTTCAGTAAAAATTCCATCAAATTTATTAGCAAAAATAGAAAACATATATTCACGAAAAATTTTTTTTGTTTTATGTATACTTATTTCTTCTGGTGTACCTTGTATTTCATCAACTTCAATTTTTAGTTGTTCAATTTGAATATTAGGATTAATTTTTTTTAAAATTCTTGATACTTCTTTGAATTTAAAGTCATTACTTGTAGCAAAATAGTATCGTTTCATACTTTACTTTAATTTTTATTTTTTAAATCTAGTATTTTTCATAATTTATAGAATCATGATAATTTTCCAAAGTTCGATATCTTTTTATATAATAAATATAATGGTTAATTTTTATAATATCATTTTCTAATTTTTTATTTTTTATGTCAATTTCATTTATTTTTTTATCTAAATCAGTTTTAAATTTATTTATTATATTTATAACTGCATTATTAGATGTTTGTAAAGATTCGTTATTATCTCTTTTTAAATTGTAAATACTCGAATTTTGTTTTTTTATATTTTTATATCCAAGTATTCCAGCTCCTGTTAAAGCTATTCCTAATGTTCCTAATGCTGTATTAGTTAGTGTAGAACTACCTATATTTTTTTTTGGATTAACTTTAATTTTAGATTTAACTTTACTTTTAACTTTAGTAGAAGCCATTTATTAATTAACATATAAAAAAAATAAAATTAATTTGTAATTATTTTATTAGTATTAATATTATGGTAACTAAAACTAAAAAGTTAACAAAGATTAAATCTAAAAGTAAATCTACAAAGTTACCAAAGTCAACAAAACTAATTGAATTAACACAAAAACAAAATGGATTATCTAAGCTTTCTTTAATTGGATTATCAAGTATTGCAGGAGCAGGACTTTTGGGCTTAGGTACTTTAGGTGCTTTAGCAAAAAGTGAATTATTACCATATATAAAAGAAAATTATGGTGAATATGCATTTGGATACAAAAAGGAAAAACAACAATTTGATATAGATTTTGAACATCTTATTAATAAATATCCTAGTTTAACTTTTAAATTTTATATGAAAAATAATCTTATTAGACTAAGACATAATTACATTGAAGATAAAGAAAAGATAAGAGAATATAATAAACATGAAGAAATTCAAATTTTAACTCTTCAAGATTATATAGAACAACCAAGTTTTAAACCATTTAGATCAAGACCAAGATTTTATAGTTTAGATAATTTAAACAAAAAGTAAAAATAATATTAATAAATTTATTAATATTATTTTTTAGTCAGAGTCAACTTCAAAATCTAAAGTTTCATTATTTTTAACTTGAGGTAATTCTAATGTTACTGTAGCTTGTTTTGAATTTGAGTAATTCTTAAAAATACAATTTGATATTAACTCTTTATAAGTTTTCCGTCGTTTGTAATACTGACTTTTGAAATATGAAAAATCATCATATATATCAACTATAATTGGTGTTATTTCATGTTTTTTACGATAAATTCGCCCAATTGCTTGAGTTATACTTGTTCTACTTGTAGCAAATAATAAACAATTTAATTTAGCTAATGAAAATCCTTCTGATGCTAATTTATATGTTGCTAATAATATTTGACTTTCTTTTGACTTTAAAAGTTCATCGCTTTTCATTTTTCCAATAAATAATGCAGAATTTACTAAATGTTTATGTAGATACTGCAATTGACTAATACGATCACTAATAACTAATACATTTCTATCTTTATTTTTTGTTAAATCTTTCAGTATACTTACAATTAAATTACTACGTGCAGTGTCATCAGCTATATTAGAAATCATAGTTGAACATGCTGGTGTCTTATTGTCTCGCAATGTTACTGTAATACTAGAAGGACCTTTGTATTTATAAATATGTATTTCAGTTTCATCTTTTTTTTCCTTTGAAATATTAGAAAATAAAACAGGACCTGCATACCAATGTAATAATTTTTCAAGTTTGTCTTTTCTTGCTAATGTCGCTGTTAACCCAAATATTACCTTGGGTCTGATCTTGAATATGATCTTTGAAAAAACTTCACTCGAGAAATTATGGATTTCATCTAAAATTAATAAATTTGCAAAATAAAAATTATGAAAAGTTACTTCATCCTTTATTGTTATTGTTTGTACCATTCCAATAACAATATCTTTGTCTTCAATATCAAAAGTTTTTCCTTGAATTGTTCCTATTCTTGCATCTGGAATAAATTTTTTAATCTCAGACTTCCATTGAACCATTAATTCAATCGTATTAACAATAATTAATGCTTTCATTTTGGAGTGGCATATTAACTTGAGTGCTAAAACGCTCTTGCCTACCGCTGTTTGTAGATTTAAAATACCTCCACCAAATGGTTTGTCAAATTCAGCTGCGCTTACATTAAAGCATTCTTCTTGAGTTCCAGGTCTTAATGTAATTACATTGGTATTGTAATTATCAGTAAATTCATTTTTAACTTTTGAGAAATTTACTTTGTAAGTCAAATTAAAGTCGGTAATAATGCTTAAAGCATAGTAAATAGGAATAATAATACCTATACCTGAAAGTACTTTGTAAACTTTAAAAGTTTTTACATTGTACTCGTTAAAATCACTAAATGGAGAAACATTTAGATCAGCTTTAATTTTAGCTATTAATTCTGTTGTTAATAAACTTTTTGGGATAAAAAATCCTTGATTATTAATTTCACATTCCATTTAAATTACTTTTATATTCATAACTTTAAATATTATAATATTTTTTGTGGATTAGAATACATTAAATATAGTTTTTTATAAATCATAATGTAATGCAAAAATGTAATGCAAAAATGTAATGCAAAAATGTAATGCAAAAATGTAATGCAAAAATGTAATGCAAAAATGTAATGCAAAAATATTATTTAATTAAAATGGAATAATATTATTATTTCATTTTAATTTTTTTGGTATTTTTTTGGTATTTTTTTGGTATTTTTTTGGTATTTTTATAATTTTTTTGGTATTTTTATAATTTTTTTGATATTTTATCTAGAGCTAATGTTGATACATTTATTTTCCTCCAATTATTTAACAACATCTCCTTGAACTGCATAGTTCATTGCATCCTTTGTATAACCTTCAATTCTATTTATTTGTAAAAATTTAACAACTTCCAAGTGACCATTTTCAGCTGCCAAGTCTATTGCATATGTTGTACAACCTTCAGTCCGCTCCGCATGTAAAAATTTAACAACTTCCAAGTGACCATTTTCAGCTGCCAAGTTCATTGCTAATTTTGTGCATCCTTCAGTCCGCTCCGCATGTAAAAATTTAACAACATCTAAATGACCGTTCATAGCTGCAAAATCCATTGCATATGTACTGCAACCTTCACTTCGATTTATATTTAACCAAATTACAACATCTAGATGACCATTTTCAGCTGCATAGTCTATTGCATCTTTTGTACAACCTTCACTTCGATTTATATTTAACCAAACTACAACATCTAGATGACCTTTTTCAGCTGCCAAGTCCATTGCATCTTTTGTACAACCTTCACTTCGATTTATATGTAACCATTTAACAACTTCAAAGTAACCAAAACGAGCTGCAAAGTTCATTGCTAATACATTACAACCTTCAGTCCGCTCCGCGTGTAAGTATTTAACAACTTCTAGATGACCACCTTTAGCTGCATAGTCCATTGCATCTTTAGTACAACCTTCAGTCCGCTCCGCGTGTAAAAATTTAACAATATTAAGGTGACCGTTCATAGCTGCATAGTCCATTGCATCTTTAGTACAGCCTTCACTTCGGTTTTCATGCAAAAATTTAACAAGTTCTAAGTGCCCAAAATAAGATGCATAGTTCATTGCATATTTAGTACAACCTTCTGTTCGATTTTCGTGTAAGTATTTAACAACATTTAGGTGACCATATTCAGCTGCATAGTCCATTGTATATTTAGTACAACCTTCTTTACAATTTATATGTAAGTATTGTACAACATCTAAATGACCATATTTACATGCCCATTTCCATGTATGATTTTTTGAATTGTATAATTTATGAATTATGTAATTATTCAATTTTAAAGATACAGCTAATTTAAAGTCAACAGATTTAATAAGAATTTCATCAAAAATTTCATTTGGTAATTTAGTTTGTTTTTGTATTTGTGAAAATAGTGTCAGGTTCATTTGAAATTTTGATTAAAATTCAAATTAAAATTAAATTTTTAATTTCTAATTAAATTAATTGCCAATTAATTTTTGAGTGTTCATCAATTTCTTATTGTTTTTAACCCCTTTATTATCCCAAATGCAATTATACTTGCTCCAGCTAAACTTCCAATGTTTGCACTTGGAACCATTACACGTCTAAAGAAACTTGGATCTTGATATTTATTTATATTTTTAAATAAATCATTGTCTATACTTGAATCTTTAATTAATATATCAAGTTGTTTAATTAAATTTAATCTGAATTTTAATTTAAGATCTTGGTCCTGAAGATATTTTATTAAACTAACTGACTTATTTTTAGTAGGATAAAATACACTCTTGTAATTAAAAACTTCAAGTGTCCATCCTCTATTAAATGGTAGTCCACATTGACCTCTAAATCTTAAAGCTCGCCCTTGAGCTTGAATCATATCTGATTCATTTAACTGATCTTCAAATATATGACAATATTTAACATCATAAAGATCAATTCCTTCTTTAAATCCTGAATCCAATATAATGAATCTTATTTTTTCCCCATGGATATTTGATGGTCGGTCATTGAATATTTTTAATGTTTCCTTTGTTGTAGCAGGAGTAGTTGGTGTATTCCATAAAGCAGTACTACTTAATAACGCAACTTTAGAATAACTTTTAGAATAAATAAGATCTTGATCAACTATAATTTTAGACCCTACTTTTTTATTAACTAATATATAACCACTCGCAACAAAAGCAGAAGCAATAACTTTAGACCCATAACCATTTGTAGCACTAGAATAAATATAATGTTTAAACAATTTTCCATGTTTATTATAGTCACTACGATCAAGAGTTTGTATATTTTTTAATAATTCTAATAACTTGGGGCTATTAGCTTTTAGTGTAAATAAAAAATTTTCAGGGTCAAATTTGCTTTTATCAAAACGATCAGTCATTCCTATACTAGAAAAATTTGTAATCCTTTGTGCACATTTTATTGTTTTTTCCATTTGTTACTATTAATATACTTTAATAAAATAAAATTTAAAGTAAAAATAATAAAAAGTAATAAATGTATACACTAGTAAATACTACTAAGTTTTCTATTAAAGAATTTTTAAATTGGAATGAATTATTAACTACAATTGAATCTGAATATTACTTGACTAACAATATTAATTCACATACAGGAAAAAATTACATTGAAATTTATAATGAATCTAATTCACTTTACATTATTGGACTAAGCCATTTAGAAATTGATTACATTCAATTAAAATTTACTAAAAAATAAAATAATAAAATAATTTTTTTATTTATTAATAGAAATGAGCAACGCTAAACTTAATTTTACATTACCACCAGACAAATTTATTCAACAAATAAATTCTACCTTTAAACAATACAAAATACCACCAATTAAAGTATATAAAGATTGTGGTACCCCTCAGGCTAAGTCATTGTTTGATAAAATATTAGGTAAAAAAGTTAGTTCAAGTATAGGAGGTAAATTAGTATTATCAAATCCGCAACAATTTATTAGTTCTTATTTTACCCCTAGTAATCCTAATGGGTTATTAATTCAACATAGTGTAGGTGCAGGTAAATCCATTACAGCAATAAATTTATTTAAACATTTTGAAAAACTTGGATTTAATACTATTTTTGTAACAAGAACAACATTAAAAAAGGATATTGACAAAGCAATTGACTTGTTACCATTAAATGGTACTTTAGCTAGATTTTCATATAAACAGATTTCTAATATATGTAGGAGAAAAGGGCAAAATTATATCAAATTGTTAGAAAAAGCAAGAAAATTAAATGCATCTACAAATGATCCTTTTTATAAAACTTTAATTATTATAGATGAAGCTCATAAATTATATACAAAAGATCTTAAACCTCAAGAAATGCATGATGTCAAAGCAATAGAAAAGATGATATTTGAAAGTTACAATAATAGTAAGGAAAATAGAAATAGAATTGTATTAATGTCAGCAACCCCAATTACAGAAGATCCAATGGAAATAATTGAACTTTTTAATTTAATAATTACAGATCCAAAGGACCGATTTGATATTATAAATTTTAATTCCGATCACTTGAATGGAGATGGAGAATTTTCAAAAAACGGGATTAATAAGTTTAAATGTAAAGTTAAAGGATTAATTAGTTTTTTAGATTTATCACGTGATCCAAGTAAATTTGCAAAAGTAAGATACACAGAGGTATCAGTTCCTATAAGTGAAAAACCAGATACAATTAATAAAAGTTATTGTGATGATAATTATAAATTATGTAAAAGTATGCGTACAGGAAAAAATAATCCGCTTTGTAAAATTGACTATGAAAATTGTAAAAATTCTTTAATATTAAATAAAAAATATATAAAAAGTGCTAAATTTCAAAAGGACTATCTTTCAAGTAAATGTGGAATTGTTTTTGAGTACACTTAATTTAAATAATAAAAATTATATATTTACAAAATGATTAGACGATCTTGTAACAATTGTAAAATGTTATTTTATCAACATCAATTAATAAAATCATGTAAATGTGATATTTATTGTTGTAGAAAGTGTCAAGATGATTTATTTGAACCAGCATTTATAAAAATGAATAAAGAAATTTACGTTAAACAAAATAATGAATTCGTAAAAAGTGAAATGGAATTATTTCAAAGAACTATTCAAAATAAAGTTTATTGTAATCATTGTGAAATTGATTTGGAATACATATAAATTAATTAAAAAATAACATATTGTTATTTTTTAATTTCCGTTTTAGTTTAATTCTAAAGAAAGTCCCATATAGATAAATTTGGGTCTTTAATTTCTATTTCTATTTTTTCTTTTTTAAAAATATTATTCCCAGAATAAAGATAAATTTCATTTAAAATTTCAAGTAAATCTTTTTTTACTCTTTCAATTTGTTTAACACTTTTAGATGCAAAAATTAAAACATTACCATTTGCAAATATAGAAATTGAATTTTGATATTCTTTTCGTTCTACAAATTCTTTTGATTTGTATTCTATTAAATTTAAATTCTTGTCATAATAAAAAATAACTTGAATAGCAGGATATTTTCCATCTAAAATACACGAAGAATTTAAATTATATTGTTCAATAAAAATATTATTTAATGTTTCTCTTTCTAACAGAATTTTTTTTTTAGTTGAAAAATTTAACTGAAAATTTGCATTAATATTTTTTAATATATACAATGGTTCTTTATTTTTAAAATTAAACATTACTTTATAAGGAATTACAATCGTGTTACTCGTGTTACTCGTGTTACTCGTGTTACTCGTCATTACAACTGTTTCAGTTCCTATTTCGTATTTTTTTTTATCTAAAATAATAAATGTATTAGGATCTTCAGTAATGGTAAAAGAATACTTTATGTAATCTATATTTTTTCGTTTATATGAAAAAGTAAACAATATATAACCGATATTTTCACCTGTTTTTTTATCAAAAATACGTTTTTTAACAGTTTTTAAATTTGTTTCATCCTTAATTATATCTTTTTCTAAAAACAAAGTATTATTACGATGATAATTTATAACTTGAATTCTTTCAATAAAATTTTTATTTTGGATATTTATATAGAAATCAGATCCTTTTTTTTCGTCAATAACTTTTTTTTTTTTTATTTGCAGCTGTATCATACTTCACGACGATTTTATTTAAATATTTCTTTGAGAAAGCTGGATCAATATCATAGTTATTAAACACATTCAGGAAATTTCCAACCGCATCGATTCCCAGCAAATTGAAAGTAAAATACACGACTTGGTCCTTAGTACGCCATATTTCACTTGAAACCGGAAAATGAATTTGTTTTATCTGCAGTGTGTCGAGCAATTCAAGCTGCGATTCCTTGGTAAGCATGAGGTCGAGACTGTGTATGCGCCAGTCACCTTCTGTAATATTGATCGTTCCTGAAAACAGTGGCTCATATTTTCTTCTCGGTATTACCTGGATTTTATTCACCTCTTTATTGTCGTCAAAAAAAGAACCGAGATAATGGAATTTATAAAAACCCAGAGCCCCATCTGCAATAGGCGACACATAACCACGCGGTGCAAACGCGTCGGTCAACACATTTACATTGTTCTCATAAAAATTAATGAACGTTGGAAAATT
>Ga0164302_10000340_pt1 | contig 12887 bp, 9 predicted proteins | sample Whisoiple_202_MG_FD_109714 | JGI IMG/M metagenome (GOLD analysis project Ga0164302, IMG submission 109714) | Soil microbial communities amended with pyrogenic organic matter from upstate New York, USA - Whitman soil sample_202_MG | ecosystem: Environmental > Terrestrial > Soil > Agricultural... | reverse complement strand
TTTGTAATATAGATAATATTTACAATCTTTGCATTGAAATCTGTTAGCCCCTTTATCAATTACGTCTCCTGCATCATATTGAAGGTTTTTTCCTGTCATTTTTATATAATATTAAACGGTATCACCTGGTACCATGCCTGCTCCTTTAGCAGAAAAGAATTTCGAAATCCCGTATTCGTTGTTGATTTCTCCTTCAACAAGATGTCATTTTTTCTCATCTCCTAGATTAAATTTACATTTTGCACAACTCTCTCCTGAGACTGGTTTCCCTTCAAGTTCCTGATAGCCAGCATCATGTTTTGAGATCTTCTTCCCTTTTTGTATAACTTGCAAAAGTGCCATATCTGCAGGCGTTCTATCATGCTCTTGTTGTTCTCCAACAGACTTAGCGATAGCCGAATCTTCAACACTCATCAGTGATTCTATCTTTTAACTTGGTCTTAATTGCTAATTAGCATTTAAAAAGTCTAATATAAACATCTCTTGCTAACTCATTCCGATCATAATGGGAAATCTATGCAGATAGCCTGCCTCTCAAGTTTATTGAATTTTCTGGGGAGTTCGCACGGTTTTGCTTCCTGACCTCTATTCAAGTTATTTTAACTACATATTATGACGGGCGTGATGCATAATCTTAAATATGCCCAATTCCCGACATTTTTCAATTGTCTGCAAGTGCCGATATCCGACCTTCTGCTCCAGAACATATCTCGTTTAATGCGTGGAAAACTATTCTGATATTATCAGGTACTATAGTGATATTTCTCTATCTTAATACCGCAATGTCACCATCACTTCCAAGCATAGCTCAGGACTTTCAAATTTCTCAATCTCTTGCTTCTTGGGTAATGACAGCATACATGGTTTGTGGAGCTGTCATGACTGTGATTATGGGGAGATTGTCGGATCTGATCGGTGCCAAAAAAATGCTAATGGTAATGATGATCTGTTTTACCGTGGGAACTATCTTGGCGCCTTTTTCTCCTAATATATCGGTTCTTCTTGCTCTCAGTGTACTGCAGGGAATAGCCGTCGCTAGCACCCCAATTTCAACTAAATTGATAAGAGATCAAGTCCCAAAAACTAAATTCCCTATTGGTTTGAGCATATATCTCGCGGCTTATTCTGGCGGCATGGCACTGGGGGCTGTGCTAGGACCTGTTGTTGCTGCAGGCCCAGGATGGCAGGGTAATTTCTATCTCTGTGCTCCTATAGCAGTAGTTTTGTTATTTGCATGCTGGAGGTTCATTCATGCAGACGAGGGTAAAAAGATACAAGAACATGATCACATTGAACAAAAAGCTTCAAGCGACATCCCTACGAAGGATAAGAAGCAGAATAAAAAGCAACGTATAGACTTTATTGGTATTGTAATATTGACTGTGACACTCGTCAGTTTTCTAGTAGCAATAACATTTAGTGGATCTCTTGCTACAAACTTGCTAGCGTTTCTAGTCCCTCTCATAATAGGAGTTATTTTTCTTATACTATTCTTAATTGTGGAGAAGAGAATAAAGCCTCCGATAGTGAACTTGAAGTTAGTTTTTCATCCAGTTATTTTTACTGGGAACATCATGATGCTGATGTTTGGTATTTTACAGTATTTTGTCATAACAGGCATACCACAGTTGGGGTCTGCTCCTGTCCCGTCTGGGTTAGGACTGGACCCGATCCACACTGGACTTCTACAATTGGCTTTTGGATTGTCAATGATGATCTTTGGACCAGTTTTCGGATTGTTGGTAGCAAAAAGAAGAGGGCTCAATTTAAAGTTGCTGGTACCTGGTATAGGAATTACCGCCGTTTCATTCTTGTTACTTTTGTTTTTCCACTCTTCATCACAAGGTATTAATGGTAGCCTCTTTGTTTTTGGTATTGCTGGAGCACTCTTACCAAACACGTTAATCAACACGACTATTTCATTTACGCCAAGAGAATATACTGGAATCTCTTCAGCTATTACAAACATGATGAGGATTGTAGGAGGTGCAATAGGCCCAGTCGTGACAACTGTAATTCTAACATCTGTCACGATCCCTATTACCGTTGATAATGTTGAGAAAAGCTACCCTAGCCCTATGACATTTAACATTGTTTTTGCACTCGGGCTTGTGATGGCAATTGTATGTGTCATTCTAGCTATTAGAATGAGACGCCTTGCAATAAAGATGACGCCATTAACTGTCAAAGATGTGACATGAAAATAACAAGAGATTATATCGTGATTACTACGATATAGGTTTGAAATATTATCGTACGGCTTTCGTTCATAATACCATCTCCTAAATTATTCACCAATTTCCCATCTTCCTTTACTTTCTTAGATACGTCAGTGTCAGAATAGGCCTGTGTGATACACTATCTGCGAAATAGTTAATTATGTATTTTCGGATCAAGGAATCAATCAATACTCTATCCACATTTTACATTTATTTTAGCTTGTACTCTCGACATGCCGACCCCAACGGAATTCCTAAACTCCTTTCTTTGCATCTTTAATCAAATAAAAATTGAGTCAAAAGTTCAACGAGATGTACTCCCTTTAAAAGGGATCTATCATCTGCCATTGGGCAACAGGTTTGATGCGGTCCAAACCATCTCGCTGTAAGATACTTGAACCATCAGGCGATAGTAAGAACTTGACAAAAGCTTTGGCTCCCATTAGATTTTGGTACGTATTCGGTATTATAACAGAAAAATAGATTGGTTCACCGTGGATTATTTGACCACTAGGCAAAATATATGTAACTGTTTTATAAAGATTAGAAAAAGACGGATTGCCAAGATTAATCTGAGCGGGTATCGTTATATAGCGAAGTCCTCTTGCTATTGCTTCATGTTTGTATGCAGCTATTGCATCAAGATGGCCAGTCTCCAGAGTGGTTATAAGAGTTTCCTCTGGAAATAGTTGTTTTGGATTTTTATCCTCTCCTAAGACTCTTTGTTTAATGGTATCATCCTTGTAATATGAGTTAGCGAGTTTGGACATGATTACTGTATAGTATCCTTTCGGATCTAAATCAGGATCCGTCCTTCCAAACTTGAAGCCTTGTTCAGATAAGACCTGATACCAGGGGATAAGTCCCTTCTTTGCCTTATCTAAGTCTGCATGAAATCGACTGGTAGGCAAATATGCAATTACCATTTCCGCCGATGCGAATTTAACTAATCTTTGGTCGGGTGATGATTTACCTTTAATGCTACTAGTCGAGTCGATCAGTTTGTTAATAGGAACTGTACCTGCACTGACAAAAACATCTGGTCTTCTCTGACCATCTATTATCATATTTGCAACTTGTAATGAGCCTCTTCCTTCTCCAGTATATATGTAACCTGTTCTAGTTTGAAATGCTGGACCGAGATCTTCTTCAAATATCTTTGCAAGTGAGCCTGCATACATAACAAATACTTTACCGTTTTGATCTGAAGATGAACGTTGCAGTGGAATTGCATGGCCATTCTTTACTGGTGTTGACAATAGTATCAACGCGAAGATAATGAGGGCAGCACCAAGTATGCCTGTAGTCCTAGATTTATAACGACAATTATTGTAAATTAGTTTTATTCTCACAATTCGCTCAGCATACGAAGAATAGATACTATTCTTTAAGCCTTTTTTGGTTATCTTGAGTTACTCTCCTCCCAAGACATTAACCGGAGAAAAATCTGAAATTGCTTATTTGTAATGACCTAAGGTCTAGAGCAAAAATTGTTTATATAGAGTTCCTTATCCAAACTTCAATATTATCTCTTAAATATGGATATCTGCCTTATATAACATATATGTACACTTTATACATTTCTAGTCGCGTAAATCAAATCTGTATAGGAGTGAAATGGATTTTGTTATTTGAATTATATTTAGCAGGCTGTTTCAAAAATCAAATAAGAGATTAAGTCCATATTCTATTATCTTGACGGGCAGAAAAATGAAGTCTATTTTAGTATATACATATGGTGATCCTTCTTAGGATTTTTTATCTTAGGTGTACTCTTAAGGTCGGTCTAGTCTCTACGAAGGCTGCTACTAATCGTAGACTGATTCCAAATGCTATGCATAACGGTATATTCTTCCGAACATATTCGCCTTATTATTCATCACATGTCTTAGATATAATTCGTAGGAACTCTTCAAAACTATATTAAATTCATATAATGCTATTATTTTCGATAAAAACCTAGATATCGTGTTAATTAGTTTTGAATATTATATACAAGAATAATTATTAAAATTAGGTTTATTTTCTACTTTGAAAATATTTAGATAAATTCAATAAAAGTATAATAGACCGATTCGACAATATAATACTAACGTCGAAGCCGACTGATCGAAAGAGAGGAATGATCCATCATACAGATCTGCATTGTGGGTAAAGGCCCACGATGTCCTAGGAAATGTATGGCTGTCATCATAGAGAAATAGGTAGTCGCTGATTCCAAACGATTGGCGAGGAGTCCAACTCTGTGAGGGTAAGGGCAAACTACGGGGCTGTCTGGATCCTAAATGTCAGTCCTGGATAGAAAGCCACATATCTTCGAGAATCGGTCGGTTTATGTTTTAAATAATTTGCTGTTGTTTTTGGCTGCCTGTAATACTGTTGCATTTTCAATCAATTAAGTTGTTGTATAAGGCTTCATCTATTCACATTATTTGTAAGCAACATTTCGGTTATTCGAGCCCAGTTAGAGTATAGGAGAAGGACCTTTTCTAAGGTAGATGGCTCTATCACTGTAAATTAGCATTGTAAATTATCCCGCCATCATTAGTCGATGGTAAGTAGATAGACTCGAAAAATTCCTTCTTGATTTGTCTTAAATGAAATGCTTCATTATGATGAGGTACTATGTACTCACTAACGTTATATGATGCTCCTATTGTAAATGTATGCTTGTCTGTTGTTTCAAGGTTGTAGAAATGTATAGTTACATTATCGCCCTTAGTGGCAATCAGCACATTTGGTAAAATGTATCTGCTGGAAATCCTAGTTTAGTTTCATTTAGTCAGTCGTGTTTTACAGTGAACAAGTAGAATGTTATATCGCCGGAACTGGAAGGATTTTGATTAGTGGCCATGGTAGTAGTGGAGTTTGGGATCGCCCGTGGCATCGGACTCCTGGTCGCTATCATTGGAAGACAGATGCAACCATACTAACCAAATGTAACATGTGAAGTCTACTCATTAGTACTTACAATTTCTATAATTCTAAATTGAGGCTACAACAATATTATAATTAACTAATTTGGCGAATAATTTTCCAAATTCATGCAGGAATTATTATAAAACTACCGTTCGTATGTAGTATCCTTCTGATGACCTCACTAGTGTTCACTTTCTCGGGTATACAAAATACCTATAATCTAGTCATATTCATCAAATAGTCTTGATTTTAAAGCGATATTTTGCCCTCAAAAAAAAAGAATTGTTTGAAATTTCATTCTAACGCATTTATAAATACGAAGAGCCAGGCATAATTGTATACCAATTACAATTATATTCTGACACCTAAACCATCAGAAGAAAGTTTTATTTCTTAATTTGCTATTTTACTATAATATGAACTACCATAGGGCTACAGTCATTACTCTGCTATGCATTTCAATAATAGGCGTAATTGCAATTCCATTTGGAAATCCGAAATTGATTTATGGATCTATAGCATTAGAGCTTTTATTCATTATTCTAACATATCTAGTCTGGAAGGAATCCAGTAAGGCGTTATACGCATGTATCCTAGTTGGATTTACAGTGATCATAGGTAACAGCCTTGCTCCACCGCATGTCCATCTTATGACGACATTTGAAAAACCGATAAATGCGGTTGTATTGATCGTCGGCGGCTATGTGTTGCAAGGATTGTTGATAGTATTCGGTTTGAAGGCAATAATGGAGAGGCGCTCACTCCATGTGTCAAGTTTCAATAGATAGATAGTGTATAAAAGTGAAACTAAAATAATGGCGCGGAAAAGAAGATAATCTAAATTCTGGAGTGATCTTAATCGAACCTGTGACACTTAACACAAACGTATTAATCTTAATCTTTTAAGGCTTAATGATATTGGCTTATTTCAAATCATCGTCTGGGACATTTTTTCGAAGGGTCTCTAGTAGTCGAATAAAAATCCTTGTTTATATGATGTTTTACTAGTCTATAAAATTTTAGATATAAGAAAACCTATTTGAAATATTGATGATATATGATAATTGCTTGATAATGAATGCTACACTTAGTTCCAAACCTCAAATTCATGTTGAAACAACACCTTTCCTAGTAGACAACGTATACAGAAAATTATATAACACTATCTCATCATTTCGAAAAATTACCAATCGACCACTTTCAGTATGTGAAAAAATTTTGATTGGGCACCTGGACCGCACCATGCTACCCTACAAAGATGACAAATTGATTCCTGGTACAAGTTATGTTCTTCTAAATCCTGATAGGGTTGCCCTACAGGACGTTACAGGACAAATGACAATCCTGCAATTTATGCAGGCCGGTCTAATGCAAACTGTTGTCCCTACCACGGTTCACTGTGATCACCTGATTCAGGCGAGAGTAGGTAGTGAATCGGATACGCAGGCCGCTATATATGAGAATAATGAAGTCTACCAATTCTTAGAATCTGCTGCAGCTAAATACGGATTAGGCTTCTGGAAACCCGGAGCGGGAATCATTCATCAAGTAGTTCTTGAAAACTATGCATTCCCTGGAGGTCTGATGATAGGAACTGACTCACATACTCCAAACGCCGGAGGTCTCGGGATGGTAGCTATTGGGGTAGGCGGTCTAGATGCGGCTGAAGTAATGGCTGGAATGGCTTGGGAATTATTATATCCAAAACGTATCGGAGTGTATCTAACAGGAGAACTGAGCAAGTGGGCCTCTCCAAAAGATGTTATACTTTATGTGGCATCCAAATTGACTGTGTCAGGGGGAACAAATGCTGTAATTGAATACTTTGGGCCAGGAGCTAGAACGATTAGTTGTACAGGAAAAGCTACGATTACAAACATGGGAGCTGAAATAGGAGCTACCTCCTCGGTATTTCCATACGATGAAAAGATGGACACTTATCTTAGGGCTACTGGAAGAGCAGAAATAGCAAATGTTGCAAATAAGCATATCGACCTACTAATCCAGGATCCAGAAATAGAAGAGGATATATCTAAGGATCGAGAAAATTCAAAAAAGTATTTTGATCAATTAGTTGAAATCAACCTATCTGATCTCGAACCATATGTTGTAGGTCCTCATACTCCTGATCTTGCAAGGCCTATTTCAAAGATGGCAGATGATGTAAAAAAGAATAGCTACTTGGACTCAATTTCGGTAGCGTTGATCGGGAGCTGTACAAATTCATCATATGAAGACATGTCCCGTGCTGCTGACGTAGCAGAACAAGCACATGCCAGAGGAATTAAAACAAAAGTGCCATTGCAAGTAACTCCAGGCTCTGAAATGATTCGAGCTACTATCGAAAGAGATGGCCAGATGGAGTCACTAAAGAAAATCGGTGCAAATGTCCTTGCAAATGCTTGTGGTCCATGTATAGGACAATGGAGGCGGCCTGAACTAAAGAAAAATGAACCCAATACAATCGTCACATCCTATAACAGAAACTTTCCAGGACGAAATGATGGAAAGAGAAATACTATGAATTTTATCGCTAGTCCGGAGCTTGTTATAGCACTCGCGCTGGGAGGAAGGCTTTCTTTCAACCCCATTAATGATCAACTGAATGCAAGCGATGGAACCAAGTTCAATCTTATTCCTCCTAGGGTAGCCCCAGAAATTCCGCAATCTGGCTTTAAAGATATTGAAGGGGTTTATCTTCCACCATCAATAGAGCCCGAAAAGATTGAGGTAGTTATTAATAACAATAGTGATCGATTACAAAAACTGGCACCATTTCCAAAATGGGATGGTAAGGATTTCGTAAAATTACCAGTCTTGGCCAAAGTAAAGGGAAAATGTACCACCGATCATATTTCACCTGCTGGGATGTGGTTAATGTATAGAGGTCATCTAGATAAGATTAGTGATAATTTGCTTCTTGGTGCAGTCAATGCCTACGATGACGAGGAAATTGGAACTGGCAAGAATATTCTTAATGATAAGAATGAATCGTTTCCACATATTGCTAGAGATTACAAGAGCAGAGGTCTAAAGTGGATAATTATAGGGGACAGAAATTATGGCGAAGGTAGCAGCAGGGAACATGCCGCCATGACACCGAGATATCTAGGATGCGCAGCCGTGATAGCAAGAAGTTTTGCCCGAATTCATGAAACTAATCTCAAAAAACAGGGTATACTCGCCTTGACTTTTATAGATCCATTAGATTATGATAAGATTCTGGAAGATGATAGGCTTAGTATATCAGGTTTAGAAGGGCTCAAACCCAAGCAACCTGTTAGATGTACGCTACATCACAGCAGCGGTCTAGATGAAGTCATACATTTACAGCATTCATACAACGATGATCAATTGAGATGGTTTCGGGCAGGTTCTGCACTCAATTTACTTCGTTCAATCGACATTGATTGATCAACTCGAATCAAGTCCTTTACCGGCACAGTCTAGAATGAGAACTGATAAAGCTATTAACCAAAAGAAAGGAAGAATTAAATCCTGTAATCTAAAATAGATTGGTTACTCATGGGTTTGAGACTGTACTTTCACCGAACAAGAAGCAATTCCTAGTGCGATCAGAACATCGTAACATCGTAAGATCGAAATTGACATAGTTAGGTAGAAACAAAGTTATATGAACTCATAAGAATTACTCCTTGTATAAGAAATTGTATCTCTCGCATTGTACAATATTATTTATTATGCTATCCGTGGCTCTAGTAATTACTCCATCCTATCCTAATTTTTTCCAAATATTAAAGGCGCAAATGAATATGTTACCATCATCCATGAATATGTCGGCACCAATAGATTACAATTCGACAAAGTTTGTTACTTATAAAAACCCTATTTTAGGAATCCAAATTTTACATCCAATATCTTGGAAGCCCATCGAGAACGTAACGTCTAATGGTCATATCGTTGAATTCATGCCAGCAGTAGAAAACGAACATCAGCAACTAATGCCGTTCGTAACCTTGTCAATTGAAAATATTAGTAGTAAAAATAGTGATTTGAAGTCCTTAACCAATCAAAACTTACAGATTGCAAAGGGATTGCCTGGATTTCACATGATAAATTCTGGTAGTCTAGTACTTTCTGGAGTTCCTGCACACAAAATCATCTACACGTTCTCTAGTCTAGTACCAATGCCATCAGAATTCCAATCAATGAATATATGGACTATAAAAGGTAACACTGCATATACAATATCATATTCTGAGGCAAAATCTGAATACCTCAAACACCTCCCAGCAATAGAGAAAATCATCAGATCCTTTGTAATAGTCAAGTGATTCTAGTTGGAATTTACATAGATAGATAATAGTTGATGAATATAACACTACGCTCACAAGAAATCAAAATATTAAATAAAAGTAAAATAAATTTAAACTAGAACCAGATCCCATCTATAAAACATGTAGCTCAAAAATTCGAATTACTATGCTGCTAATGAAATGTTAGCCAGTAACAGAAAATCTTCCTCACAGACAATTTACCCCTCATAGAAACACGCTATTGATTTTATACTAAAAATTAGTTTCCAACTATCTCGTCCAGAATAAGAGTTCATGCCCCCAACATTTCGTTAGCTGAATGCAACCATTGATGGATCAGGCTAGAGGGAAAACTATATCTGTATAAAGTGTGTTGCGTACATGTATATCTATACGTATTGAGATATAATATAGTAAAGCGTCTAGGTTCAGGTGGCTTTGGGGCAGTATATGGAGTAATCGGAGAAGACAACAACAAGTATGCATTAAAAGAATTAGAAAATTTCAATAGTATCAACAAAGATCGCTTTGAGAGAGAAATAAGAATTCTTTCACAACTAGACCATCCAAACATCGTCAAAATTACTCAGTGGAACGTAGGCGGTGACCCTCCTAATTTTACACCGTATTATGTAATGGAATACTTGAGTGGCGGTTCACTTAGAGAACATATGGATGAAAAGTTTAGTCGTGGAGAACTATTTGAACCGAGGTGGACAATTAACAAAATAATCTTGCCTATATGTAATGCTTTAGCACAGGCTCATAGCGAGAAAATATACCACAGAGACTTAAAACCAGACAACATTATGTACACAACTCCTAATAGATATGAAATCAAAGTTACTGATTGGGGACTTGGAAAAGATGTTAAAAGAGAATCTATAGCATTAACTGCGGCCCTAGGAGAGCTTGGAGGAACACCAATCTACTGCGCACCAGAGCAGTGGTTTGGACGAGATACTGTGGATGGCCGTGCTGATATATTTTCAATAGGGGTAATATTTTATGAAATGCTTACTTCCAAAAAACCCATCACCTATGAAGATAACAATAATACTCTAGAAAAAATGGTTGTACAACCCCCATCAACTTATCGTTCGAACATCACCTCTAGATTGGATCAATCAATCAAGAAAATGATGGAAATTAAACCGGAGAATAGGCATAATTCGATCTGGGATTTGATCACAGAAATCGAAACCCTACCTGAGAACTATTCATGAAAAATTCATGAAAATAATGTATAAATAGAAAGGTAATTTTTAGAACATAATGGATCATGATGAGTATTCTAGTTATCTAGCATTAAAAGCGAGTTCTAATATAGTCGGCTCATTATTTTAGTTTGTTCTTAGATATGGCTTTGGTAACGCTGATCTGATTAAAAGTACTATATAACATATCCTTTACACTGGTAACATACTCTGGTAACATATTCAGATCAGCCTACTCAAGCTTCGCTCATTTTCTTATTCTATTTCAGATAATTATTGACCTTGCTATCTACGAATCTGAAAGCATTGGCGTCTAATGTGATAGCTATGGTGCATCTCTGGCCATCCACATATCGTTATTATTCCTAAAAAAGTCTGTAATTTTCAACTGTTCTCTCTTACTTCTGTACATCTTACTTTTTCTTTTCCATTCATTCTTAGATAAAGATAGACTAATACATGCAAAGGATAAGGCTTGTTCAAAATTCTCAATTTCTTCTGCCTGCCCTTCAAACGCCCGTCTGATGCCTTCCCTAACCTGCCAGACCCCTACAGGCATAACGTACTCTGAGTGAATTTCTCTTAGGACTAATGCCGCAGCCTTACGTTTCGCTTTGAAAAGATGCTCAGCTACACTCAGTCTAGCAGCAAAATATGCTCCTGCTATAGAAGGATAATGATCAAGACCATTTGCATTTTCAAAGTCTACTCCGACCTGCATATTTCCACTATTATTATCATACCATGCCTCTTGCATTTCAAAACTCCAAATTTCATCTGGAATCAATATTATAGAGTAATAGTTGCCCAAATGTGCATACTTGTAGACCTTGAAGAGATCGATAATGGAAAAGGTTTCAATTTTTTTTATTAAATCAGCTGATATGACATCATCAGTAGCAGAAATACTCCATCTCGTGGGTACCAACCTACGATTTTTTTGCAGTCCTAACATACCAATACTTAAGACTCTATGGATACTGCTAATTTCGACGCCGTCCTGATATAGATTTATTATACCTTGAGCTGCCGATAAATCTTTATCATAATAAACATCTTCTATTCTTTGATCGACTGAGATTGAGGATGAAGTTTTAAAACTTTTCAAGGGTGCAACGGGACCAAAAGAGACCGAGTCAGTATCTAAACCCAAATCTTTTTCCTGCTCCAGGTCTGTAATCGGTACCTTTTCAAATGTTGCTTCACTTTCAACTGATTTGTTTGTCATAGCAACTTCCTGCAAAGATTCCACATATTTTTCACTTATATTATGAACATTGACTGTTGAAACTCCTCGCACCAGAGACAACCTGTAATTCACAATCTCCTCTAAACTTTTGCCAAGCCACATCTCTGGTTTATCGAGAATTGTTGTGTCTCCATGAATGGGTGGCATCATTGGTCCGGCTTTTACCTTGGGGTAACCGTAGCGTCCAACAAATACTGAAGGTGGTGTGGCACCAGAAAGAGTCTTTAACGATAACTTTGCAGAATTATCATTAAGGAATTGAATCCAATTTCTCTCTAATCTGGCTTTGATCTCGTTCGCGGTAGCCAAATCACTCTATATTATATCAAGAACAGAAAAGTTATTTGAAGATATAGTGTATAAACATAGATCATAAGCTTACAAGTGAAAAAGGCAAGGAAGGGTGGGAACTATTATTCTGACAACTTTCGTATTGTTCGCATTAGTGGCATCCACCATGTCTTGTTTAAGCAAAATCGAGAATAGCGGACACTTACTATAGTAGGAAATTATGGATTTATCTGCCGTCTGTATTGAGGTGTTCTTTATATTCTGAAATTTATATTCTGAAGGTGTTGCCTGAAGATTATGATATCAAGAAGAAGATGAAAAGATCTCCATTCGTTTAATCAAAGTCTCACCTACCCTCTATAAATGGTGTATCGGTAATTATTACCTTCCAATTATACTTAATAATCAGTAGTATATTAATGATTATTATGCGACACTTGCGGCACATTGTAAGAACGGAGACGTGCAAAATGGACCAACGGATAATGGCAATATAACCTCAGATTCTGCGCAGCCATCCACTAAAGTTAATCCTCAGAGTGAAGTAGAAGCCGCAGCAACTCGAATAGAGTCAATTACCGAACATCCAAAACATGAATATGATAAAGATCCCAGTACAGATGTGGCTTGTAATAATGGTTCTATTGATAGTAATGATAAATTAGGTAATGAGGTTAATGAAAAAGAGACGTGTCCGTCTTCTACACATGTCGCA
>Ga0164302_10000338_pt1 | contig 12912 bp, 8 predicted proteins | sample Whisoiple_202_MG_FD_109714 | JGI IMG/M metagenome (GOLD analysis project Ga0164302, IMG submission 109714) | Soil microbial communities amended with pyrogenic organic matter from upstate New York, USA - Whitman soil sample_202_MG | ecosystem: Environmental > Terrestrial > Soil > Agricultural... | reverse complement strand
GTGGTGGGTTATGGTGGCAAGACTATCAATACCCTTCGCCTCTGGGAAGCAGCGGCATCCGATTATTTTGATTTTCAAGAATTCAGCAGCGGGGATTTCGTCGGAGCGCTAGCCGAAACACTCCAGGCCGAATCGCTGACTCGGGTGCTATACCCCGACGACCACACGGCCAAGGGACAAGGACTGCGCTTTGTGCAGGAGTATTTTCTAGTCGCCAGTTCACTGGCGGACCTCGTCCGTCGCTTCCGCAAGACCAACACAAACTGGCGCACACTACCCGACAAAGTTGCTATTCAGCTCAACGATACGCACCCGACGATGGCGGTGCCGGAGTTAATGAGGATTTTGCTTGACGAAGCACATCTAGGCTGGGACGAGGCTTGGGACCTTACCCAAAGGACTTTGGCTTACACTAATCACACGCTACTGCCGGAAGCTCTTGAGAAATGGCCGGTCATCTGGTTTGAGCGGATGCTGCCTCGTCATTTGGAGATTATCTACGAAATAAATCGCCGGCTCATTGACGACGTCCGAAGACGCTTTCCCAAAGATGAGGGACGTGTTCAGCGCGTAAGCCTTGTAGAAGAGGGTGCCGAGCGCAAAATTCGCATGGCCAACCTTGCCATCGTCGGCTCACATAGCACGAACGGCGTAGCAGCTATCCATTCTCAATTGCTGCGCACAATGACGGTTAAGGATCTAGCTGAAATGTTTCCTGAGCGTTTCAGCAACAAAACCAATGGGGTTACGCCCCGGCGCTGGCTGCTGATGTCAAATCCTACGCTATCGCAAACGATTACCGAAGCCATCGGAGAGGGCTGGGTGACCGATCTCAGCCAGTTGAAAGAGCTCAAACCATTGGCCGGCGACCAAGCGTTACGTCAGGCTTTTCTAAAGGCTAAACGCCAAGCGAAGCTGCATTTTATCGACTGGTTCACACGGACTACCGGTGGGAAGGTGGACCCGGATAGTATCTTCGATTGTCAGATCAAACGCATACATGAATACAAGCGGCAACTGCTGAACGCGCTTCGGATCTTAGTGCTTTATGATCGGCTGCGTAAGAACCCGAATTCTGAGGTAACGCCGCGAACTTTCTTCTTCGCCGGGAAGGCGGCACCCGCTTATCAGCTGGCCAAGATAATCATCAAGTTTATCAACAACCTCGCCGGTATTATCGACGCCGATCCGATCGTCCGGGGACGGCTGAAGGTTCTATTCCTGCCTGATTACAATGTTTCGATGGCAGAGCGGTTAATTCCTGCTGCTGATGTTTCCAATCAGATTTCGACAGCCGGTTACGAAGCCAGTGGCACTAGTAACATGAAGTTCATGATGAACGGGGCGTTGACAATCGGCACCCGCGATGGCGCGACTATTGAGATGGCAGAAGAAGCGGGCGAAGAGAATTTCTTTCTTTTCGGCCTGACAGCTAAACAGGTGGAAGACAGTCGTAGCTGGTATAAGCCCCAGTGGCATTATGACAATGATCCGGAGACGCGCGCCGCATTGGACCTAATCTTTTCCGACTATTTCAGCCGCAATGAGCCAGGCGTCTTTGCTCCACTGCGTGATGCACTGCTAACCCACGGCGATTACTACATGCACCTGGCGGACCTCAAGTCCTACTTGGAGACGGACGAGAAACTGTGTCACCTTTACGCCGATCCAGCCTCATGGTCTGGTAAGGCGATCTTAAATGTGGCAGGTTCAGGAAAATTCTCCAGCGACCGAACGATTGCAGAATATGCAGCCGACATCTGGGATGTAAAAGCATGTCCCGTCTCCTAATGGCTACTGCTAAGAAGGAGGAATAAACCTCGTGCCAATCTCTCCACTTGCGGGCAAACCGGCTCCAAAAGAACTGCTGGTGGATCCCACTCAGCTTAAACACGAATATTATGAGCGCCGCCCCGACTTGGGAGATCCGAACCAGATGGTAAGCTTCGGCACAAGCGGACATCGAGGCTCACCGCTAAACGGATCATTCACCGAAGCGCATATTCTGGCGATTACCCAGGCCATTTGTGATTACCGGCGCAGTCAGGAGTACGACGGCCCCCTCTACATGGGTAAGGATACCCATGCAGTGTCCGGGCCGGCTCAGCGCACCGCACTTGAGGTACTGGCAGCAAACAAAGTAGAGACTATCATCCAGAGAAACGACGGCGTCACGCCGACGCCGGTCATCTCGCGAGCCATTCTCGTTTATAACCGAAATCGTAAAGAGCACCCGGCAGACGGTATTGTCATCACTCCTTCGCACAATCCGCCCTCGGACGGAGGGTTTAAGTACAACCCGCCAAATGGCGGACCGGCTGACACCGACGTAACACGATGGGTTGAGCGCCGGGCCAATGAATTGTTACGCGATGGAGCTGGTATCAAACGCATGCCATTTGCAGCGGCAATCAAGGCGGACACAACACACCAGGAAGATTTTGTGGTGCCCTATGTCGAGGATTTGAAAAACATCATCGACATGGACGCGATCCGCAGCGCCGGTCTAAAACTGGGTGTAGACCCGCTTGGCGGTGCGGCCGAACCTTATTGGGAGCCAATCAACTCCATCTATCACTTGGACATACACGTAGCGAATACAACAATCGATCCTACTTTCTCCTTCATGACTGTGGATCACGATGGCCAAATACGCATGGACCCGTCGAGCCCTTATGCAATGGCGCGTCTGGTGGACCTCAAAAATCAGTATGACGTCGCTTTCGCCAACGATCCAGACTCAGACCGGCACGGCATCGTTACGCCCTCCTCCGGGTTGATGAATCCCAATCACTTCCTGGCTGTAGCCATACGCTATCTGCTAACGCATCGGCCTAACTGGCCGGCTCACGTCGCGATAGGTAAGACCCTGGTCAGTAGTAGCATGATTGATCGTGTGGTGCAGAAGCTTGGGCGCTCGCTTTGTGAGGTGCCGGTGGGCTTCAAATGGTTCGTGCCAGGGTTGTTCGATGGCTCGCTTTGTTTTGGCGGCGAGGAAAGCGCTGGAGCAAGCTTCCTCAGGAAGGACGGCACCGTCTGGACGACCGACAAAGACGGCCCAATCATGGACCTATTGGCCGCGGAGATCACGGCGCGGATGGGCAAGGACCCGGGCGAGTTATATCAAGAACTAACAACTGAGTTCGGCACGCCATACTATACGCGGATCGATGCGCCAGCGACCCCGGATCAGAAGACGCGGCTGCAAAAATTGTCGCCTGACAACGTTGCCACTGATACTCTCGCTGGCGAGCCGATCACAGCCAAACTGACTTCCGCCCCAGGTAACGGCGCCCCGATTGGCGGGCTGAAGGTTGTGGCCGCTAACGGCTGGTTTGCGGCCCGGCCTTCGGGCACCGAAGATATCTACAAGATCTATGCGGAGAGCTTTAAGGATGAGAGTCACTTGGCCGCGATCGTGCGGGAAGCTCAAGGAATTGTGACCGATGCACTGAGATCGCCTGATCTCGCTCTTCAGGAACAGGAGGGGCGCTGATGAGCAACGACAGCGGCCCGAATCTTCCGCCATTTCCATCGTCCTACCGCGCCTCTGGCTTGCTTTTGCATGTTACGTCATTGCCCTCGCCTTACGGTATTGGCGACGTGGGACCAGTCGCGATCGCGTGGATCGATCAACTTTGCGACGCAGGACAAAGCTGGTGGCAAGCCTTGCCCTTGGGCCCGACGGGTTACGGCAACTCTCCTTATCAATCGCTGTCGTCCTTTGCCGGCAACATGCTTCTGATCAGCCCGGACTGGCTTATCGAAGATGGCTTGTTGCGCCCTGGTGATTCCGTGGCACCATCATCCTCTCCATCGGCCGTCGATTATAACACGGTTATACCCTTCAAATACGAGTTGCTCGAGAAAGCCTGGACCAATTTTGTTAGAGGGGGATCCGCGGAGTTACAAGTTGCCTTTGAACAGTTTTGCCACGAGCAGGCCCACTGGTTAGATGATTACGCACTTTTTCGATCGCTGAAAATCCGGTACAATGGCGCTTACTATCTCGACTGGCCAACGGATTTGGTCCAGCGTGAGCCGAAAGCTTTGGCCCAAGCCCAGCGTGATCTGGCGCACCAAGTCGATCAAGTTTGTTTTGCTCAATTCCTTTTGTTTCGCCAAGCGGAACGGCTTGAGAAACACGCCAGAGCCAGAGGCATGCGTTTGATTGGCGATCTCCCCTTCTTTGTTTCTCCAGATTCGAGTGATGTTTGGGCTAATCCGGAACTATTCCTGTTAGATGAGAAACGGAGCCCGCGCTTCGTTGCTGGCGTGCCCCCGGATTATTTCAGTGCTCAGGGTCAGCTTTGGGGCAACCCTGTCTACAACTGGGACGCGCTGCAGCAAACTGGCTACCGTTGGTGCATCGAGCGTTTGCGCGCTCTGCTCGCCCACGTAGACGTCATTCGTCTGGATCATTTCCGCGCGTTCGCAGCGGCGTGGCATGTTCCGGCAGGAGCAACTACCGCCCAGTCTGGCCAGTGGGTGCCGGGCCCGGGCGCTGATTTCTTCAAGGCGGTAAAGGAAGAGTTAGGCGGGCTACCGTTCATTGCCGAGGATTTGGGGTTGATCACGGCAGACGTTCTTGCGCTCCGCGATCAGTCTCAGGTGCCTGGCACGCGTGTCCTCCAATTTGCCTTTGACGGCAATTCGGAAAACCCATACCTCCCTCACAACTACGCCTCAAACACGGTCGTATACACCGGGACGCACGACAATCCCACCAGCCGTGAATGGTACGAAGAGTTGCCACCGTATCAGCGGCAGAATCTGTGGCATTACCTCAACTTACCGCAGCGCGATAGTCACGAGGTCGCCTGGAAGTTGATGCATCTGGCGTGGTCGTCGTCGGCTGCGCTTGCGATCGCTCCTCTACAAGATCTTCTCAATCTCGGGACAGAGGGTCGAATGAACGTCCCCGGTCGTGCCGAAGGCAACTGGACCTGGCGTTGTACCGAGGAGTCGTTGTCGATGGCTGATTTTCACTGGCTGCGCGATCTGACCACAAGCTCAAACCGCCTGCACATGCTTCCAAATCCGGCAGTCGAAATGGCGGAGGCTGCAGTATGAAACGGAGTTCCATCGTTTTTCCAGTCGATGCCAACAACAGATCGCTGTGCGTGGCTGATCAACGTTGGGCTCAATTCGTTAGGAGGTAACAGAATGAAAGCAACACAACTGCTTCACAACCTGGGTCAAAGTCTGTGGCTCGACAACATTACGCGCGACCTGGTTAAAAGCGGCACACTCAAGCGCTATATTGACGAGCTTTCGGTAACGGGGCTTACTTCAAACCCCACTATCTTCGACCACGCGATTAAAAACAGCAGCTCGTACGATGCAGCGATCGGCAAAGTACTTGGTGAAGGTGAGTCCGGGGAGAAGCTGTTTTTCGAGCTGGCACTCGAGGATTTGACGCGGGCGGCCGATCTGTTTCGACCGACCTTTGACCGTACTAACGGCGTTGATGGGTGGGTGTCATTGGAAGTGTCGCCTCTGCTTGCTCACGACACAGCTAGCACTCTTGCCGCAGCTAAGAGTTTGCACGCGCGTGCCGGGCGCCCAAACCTGTTAATCAAGATTCCTGGAACTAAAGAGGGCCTGCCCGCAATCGAAGAGTCTATTTTCGCCGGTGTCCCTATCAACGTCACATTACTGTTTTCACGCGAGCAGTACGTCGCAGCGGCTGAGGCTTTTTTGCGCGGCATCGAGCGACGCATCGAGGCTGGACTGCAAACCGACATCGGCTCTGTAGCCTCAGTCTTCGTTAGCCGTTGGGACGCCGCAGTCGCGGGCAAGGTGCCCGCCGTGTTGAATAACAAGCTCGGCATCGCAGTGGCAAAGCGCACTTACAAGGCCTACCGCGAACTGCTGGGCTCACCTCGTTGGGAGCGGATCTATAACGCTGGAGCCCGTCCGCAACGCTTGCTCTGGGCCAGCACAGGAACCAAGGATCCCAAGGCATCCGATGTGCTATACATCAAGGCGCTTGCTGCGCCTTTTACAGTGAACACCATGCCCGAGGGAACTTTGAAAGCTCTCGCCGATCACGGAGATATTAGCGAAATCATGTCTGCCGATGGCGGCGATTGCGAAGCGGTGCTAGACCAGTTCGCCGCGGCGGGCATCGACACCGGTAAGTTGGCCGCAAAGCTCCAGGATGACGGGGCCAAATCGTTCGTCAGTTCCTGGAGCGATCTCATGGAGGTTATCGCTTCCAAAAGCGCAACGCTTGCGAAGGCGAGCTGAATAGATGAAGCGCTCGATGAATGTGCTGGTTGTTGATATAGGCGGAACTCACGTAAAGGTCCTTGCCACCGGCCAAAAGGTTCATCGCGAGTTTGATTCCGGTCCAACTTTGACGCCAAAGCAAATGGTTGCCGGCGTGAAGAAGCTCGTCGCGGATTGGAAGTATGAAGCGATTTCCATCGGTTATCCCGGTCCAGTTCTTCGGAACAGGCCGGTTTCTGAGCCATGGAACCTTGGCAAAGGATGGGTGGGCTTCGATTTCGAAGCAGCTTTCAAATGCCCCGTCAAGGTCGTGAACGATGCAGCAATGCAGGCGCTCGGGAGTTATAAGGCTGGCAAGATGCTGTTTCTCGGTCTGGGAACCGGCCTTGGATCCGCCATGGTTGTAGATGGCATCATCGAGCCGATGGAGTTAGGCCACCTGCCTTATAAGAAGGCAACGTTTGAAGACTACGTCGGGATCCGAGGAGTAAAGAAGTATGGCCAGAAAAAATGGCGAAGCTTTGTCACCGACGTCGTGAAGCGCCTGATTGCCGCCCTCGAGCCTGACGATGTAGTCCTCGGAGGAGGCAACGTAAAGAAACTGAAAGAGCTACCTTCTGGTAGCCGTGCCGGTGACAATGACAACGCATTTCTAGGCGGATTTCGCGTCTGGCAAAAAAACAGTCGAGATAATCGCTCCAAATCCGAAGGAGTGGTTTCAAAAGTCGCGAGAAGAAGGAGAAGATAAGCGGTCGTGCACAAACAGTTCCGAGTCCGTGTTTCGATTGTGATCGTCATTCTTTGCTGCTCAGCGGCTATGGCGCGTTCTCAAGATACCAATGAAGCGTCCGCCGGCACGCGGTCCCTGGCACCGCTGCCGTTTCAGTTGATCCTGCCGCGCGAGCATCTGCTGGGAGACTGGTACGGCACGCGCACATGGCTCGAGGACCAAGGTATCGTCCCAACGTTGACCTTCGTTACCGACTCTTTGGGTAACCCGAGCGGCGGAAACGACCAGGGTTTCACGACAGCCAACAATCTGGGGCTCGACCTGAATTTCGATTTGGAAAAACTGTGTGGCTTCGAGGGTGCCTCGCTTTTACTCTCGATGTCATACCGCTTCGGCGGCAGCCTATCGGCGAACTACATCCACAACGTCTTTACTGTTCAGCAAGTCTTCGGCGGGGAAACGTTCCACGTCATCAACATCGCCTACCAGCAGAAACTATTTGATGATCGCGTCGAACTCCGACTCGGCCGCATCGCCGCTGGCGACGATTTTCTCGTCTCGCCCTATAACTACGTCTTCGTACAAAATGGCTTTGATGGCAACCCAGTCGGGATTTTCTTCAACTCCCCCGGTATGACCGCCTATCCCAATGACACCTGGGGAGCTATGGTCAAGGTAAGACCTACCGCGAGGACCTACATCATGGGTGGCGTCTACAACGGTGATCCGTCCATCCGTGACAACAGTAACCACGGCGTGGATTTCTCGATGGATGGACCGCTCTTCGCAATCGGGGAGATTGCGTATCAACCCAACAGCCTGCCGGGTGATCGAGGCTTGATCGGTAATTACAAGGCCGGTTTTTGGTACGACAACAGTCGCTTCAGCAACTTCAACACCGGCGAATTTGAGCGTGGAAACTGGGGCTTCTACACCATGTTTGATCAAGTTCTTGTTAGATTCGGAAAGCAAGGCAGCCATCGCGGCTTTGGCGTTGCCGGCTCGTTCTTAGTGTCGCCCGATCAGTCCGTCAGCCAGATGCCCTATTTTTTTACCGCTGCTCTTGTCACGCGCGGCATCTTCCCATCGCGTCCGGTAGATATAATCGGATTGGGCGTCGTCTACGGTCATTTCAGCGATGATTTGCAGGACTTTCAGCGGCGGGCGCAACAACTGGATCCAAATGTTGGAGTGCAATCGCATGAGACGGCACTAGAGTTGACTTACCGAATGGCTTTGCTCAAGAGCGCGCTCTACTTACAGCCGGACCTGCAGTATGTCTTCCGGCCGGGCGGTACCGGCCGAATTTCAGACGCGCTCGTCCTTGGTGCTCAAGTCGCCGTCAATTTCTGAACTATGATGGTCGCATCATTCAGTCTTTTTCCCATCGACCAAGATTCTCTGAAATTTTGACGGTGAAAAGTTTAAGAACAATAGAAGGGATGAGAATTCGGAATGGATAATGCCGTTTCTCCAGCGACGCTCCACGCCGGGCGACATAGTTCTGCTTATGTAATCGCACTTAGCTGCGTAGCGGCGATCGGTGGCTTTCTTTTTGGTTTCGATAGCGGCGTCATAAACGGGGCCGTCGACGCCTTGGCGAAGGCGTTCGGTACGCAAGCGGCAGGCACAGGCTTTGCCGTGGCTTCGGTCTTGCTTGGCTGTGCCGTAGGTGCTTTTTGCGCAGGCACGCTGGCCGACTCAATCGGCCGGCGCCCGACCATGCTCTTGAACGCGATCCTCTTCCTGGCGAGCGCTGTGGCGACAGGAGCTGCTAACTCGGCTGGGGTTTTCATTGCGGCGAGGGTTGCCGGCGGCATAGCGATCGGCGCCGCCAGCGTATTGGCCCCGATGTACATCTCGGAAGTGGCTCCCGCACACATACGCGGCCGCCTGGCCTCACTGCAGCAGATGGCGATTGTGACTGGGCTGTTCTGCGCCTTTTTGAGTAACGATATTCTGGCCTGGCTCGCTGGTGGAGCTAGCGCGATATTGTGGGCTGGGGCGCCGACCTGGCGCTGGATGTTCTGGATGGAAGCCGCGCCGGCAGCCGCGTTTCTCTTGGGTATCATGCTAATCCCTGAGTCGCCGCGTTATCTTATCTTCCGTGGCAAGCCCGAGCGAGCACGTGAAATCTTCGCGCGCATAGGTGCCGATGCCGACAAACTGGTGCGGGAAGTCGAGGAAAGCTTGAAAGGGGAACGTCGCCCGCGTTTGTCGGATCTTATCATTCCAGGCACGAGACGGATCGCTCCAGTTCTTTGGGTGGGCGTGGGTTTGGCTGCTTTTCAGCAATTTGTCGGTATCAATATCATCTTTTATTATGGCGAAATCCTGTGGAAAGCAGCAGGGGCAACGGAACAATGGGCCCTCCGTATTAATGTGCTCACCGGCTTGGTTAACATACTGGCAACGATCCCCGCCATCATGCTCATTGATCGTATCGGCCGCAAACCGTTGTTGTTAATGGGATCGGTTGGCATGGCTCTGACCCTCGGCGCCATGGCAATTGTATTTAACACGGCCAGCACAGGTCCTGACGGGAAACCGTTGCTCAGTCATGTGGCAGCGGTGTGGGGACTAACCGCCGCGAACCTCTACATCGTGGCGTTCGCTATGTCGTGGGGGCCAGTCATGTGGGTGCTGCTAGGCGAGATGTTTCCCAATGAAATGCGGGGAGCCGCTCTTGCCATTTCCGGCGCCACTAATTGGGTGGCTAACTTCTCCGTTACCGTAACTTTTCTGCCCCTGTTAAGCGCAGTCGGTCTCTCGGGCGCTTACGGGCTCTATGCCGTAGCCGCAGCGATCTCACTTCCATTTGTGTGGGTTGCTGTGCGTGAGACAAAAGGCAAGACGTTGGAACAAATGAAGGAAGGCAGCTGAGATTGCGTTCGCCTTGTTTGCTTATGAGCACTGACGTGAAACAGATTTGCTTCAGCGTTTTAAGCACCGCCAGGATCGAGCGTGCGCCGGTGCCTGTCCCGTTAGAAGACGCCATCTGCAACATGGAGGTGATCGACGCCATTGTTGCCTCCGGCTGCAGCGGTAGCTGGGTACGGCCGAGGACGGCTTACATTGAACCTGACTTAGAGCGCGAACACCGAACGAAAATCCAGAACAGTCGCGATGATTTGCTGCTTCATGCCAGGTGAAGGTAACGTAAGTTAAATGTGCAAACGCGAAAGGAATTAACTGAAAGGAACTTGAAAATGCAACAAACAACAACACCGGTTACTGAGCGTGGCGCATGGAAAAAACTCGTCGCTCATCATCAAAAGATTCAAGAGCTGCATCTGTGCAAACTCTTTGCAGATGATCCCACACGCGGCGAGCGTATGACGATCCAGGCCGTCGGCTTATACCTGGACTACTCGAAGAATCGCGTCACCGACGAAACCTTGAAGTTGCTCACACAGCTCGCAGATGAGTCGGGATTGCGCGAGCGGATTGACGCAATGTTTCGAGGCGAGAAGATCAACATCACGGAAAACCGCGCAGTGCTGCACGTGGCGCTGCGCGCGCCGAGAGGGACATCGATCGTTGTCGATGGCGAGAATGTTGTAGCACAAGTCCATGCTGTCCTCGACAAGATGGCAGACTTCTCCAACCGCGTGCGGAGCGGCGCGTGGAAAGGCTACACAGGAAAGCGCATTCGCAACGTCATCAACATTGGTATCGGCGGATCTGATCTCGGGCCGGTCATGGCCTATGAAGCATTGAAGTATTATAGCGATCGAAGCATGACATTTCGGTTCGTTTCCAACGTAGACGGTACCGACTTCGCTGAGGCCGTTCACGACCTGGAACCGGCAGAAACGCTTTTCATCATTTCTTCAAAGACTTTCACGACCCTCGAGACAATGACGAATGCGCGCACCGCTCGCGAATGGTCGCTCGCGGGCCTCGGAGGCGATGAAAAGGCAGTCGCCAAACATTTTGTGGCGGTGTCGACGAATGCTTCGGAAGTGGCGAAGTTCGGCATTGATACGGCCAACATGTTCGGGTTCTGGGATTGGGTCGGCGGGCGCTATTCGATGGATTCGGCCATCGGCCTTTCAACGATGATTGCGATCGGCCCGGATAATTTTCGCGCCATGTTGGACGGCTTTCACCAAATGGACGAACACTTCCGCACAACCTCCTTTGAGCGTAACCTGCCGGTTCTCATGGGGCTACTGGCTGTTTGGTACAACGATTTTTTTGGTGCACAGACTGTTGCTGTCCTTCCTTATGAGCAATACCTGAAGCGATTCCCGGCTTATCTCCAACAACTGACAATGGAGAGCAATGGCAAACATGTCACACTCGATGGAACGAAGTTATCATGCGATACCAGCCCTGTTTACTGGGGCGAGCCGGGAACCAACGGCCAGCATTCCTTCTACCAATTGATCCATCAGGGAACGCGACTCATCCCTTGTGATTTCATAGCGTTTTATCAGACGCTAAATCCGCTAGGCCGGCACCACGATATTCTCCTTGCGAATGTGTTCGCCCAAGCCGAGGCGCTGGCTTTTGGCAAGACCGCAGAGCAAGTCAAAGGGGAGGGCACGCCGGACTGGCTCGTGCCTCACCGAGTCTTCGAAGGCAACCGTCCGTCCAACACAATTCTGGCCGACCGACTCACTCCCGAAACTCTGGGTAAACTAGTCGCCCTCTACGAGCACAGTGTCTTTACACAGGGCACGATTTGGAACATCGACTCGTTCGATCAGTGGGGTGTCGAACTAGGCAAGCAATTGGCCCAGCGGATTATCCCGGAACTCGAGAGCAAGGAGAAACCTACTCTTAACCACGATAGCTCAACCAATAATCTGATTTATCATTATCGAAAATCGCAGAACGCAAATTGAAGGAAACGTTATGAAATCGATCGGCTTGAACGAACAACAACTGGAAAAGATGAAATCGCATCCCGGCTTCATTGCCGCGCTGGATCAAAGCGGTGGCAGTACGCCAAAAGCGCTGGCTTCATACGGAATCAAGGAAGGTTCCTGGTCGAACGAAGACGAGATGTTTGCGCTCGTACACGAGATGCGCACCCGCATGATTACGAGCCATGCCTTTAACGGAGAGCGAATCATCGGCGCCATCCTCTTCGAGAACACCATGGACAGGGATATCAAGGGACATCCGACGCCTAACTACCTCTGGAACGTAAAAGGTGTGGTGCCATTCCTAAAAGTGGACAAGGGCCTCGAGGCTGAAAAGGAGGGCGTCCAACTGATGAAGCCCATGCCCGCACTGGCTGCACTACTCGAGAAAGCTAAATCGAAGCGCATCTTTGGAACCAAAATGCGCTCAGTTATTAAGCAAGCCAACGCAGCAGGGATCAGAGACATCGTGAACCAGCAGTTCGAATTGGCGGCGCAGATCATCGCCGCCGGACTGATGCCAATCGTCGAGCCAGAAATCGACATTCACTGCCCGGAAAAGGCGAAGGCCGAAGGATTACTCAAGGCAGCTATTCTCGAGAAGCTCAATGAACTGCCGCAGGGTCAGATGGTCATGCTCAAGCTGACGCTACCGGAGCAAAACAACTTTTACGCCGATTTCGTCAAACATCCCAAAGTTTTGAGAGTGGTAGCGTTGTCGGGCGGTTATTCGCGGGATGAAGCCAATAACCGCTTACGTCGCAATCACGGTGTTGTGGCGAGCTTCTCGCGGGCCCTTGCCGAAGGACTATCGGCTCAGCAATCCGCCGCTGAGTTTAATGCCACTCTGGACAAATCCATTCAGAGTATCTTTCAGGCATCCAACACTTAGGCTGCGCGCAGCAACGTCAAATAAGACAAGAAGGAGTAACTATGCAAATCGGAATGATTGGACTCGGCCGAATGGGCGCAAACATGGTTCGCCGGTTATTGAAGAATGGACAGGAATGCGTGGTGTTCGACCGTTCACCTAATGCGGTCAACCACCTCGTCAAAGAGAAAGCAAGTGGAGCT
>Ga0164302_10000335_pt1 | contig 13014 bp, 11 predicted proteins | sample Whisoiple_202_MG_FD_109714 | JGI IMG/M metagenome (GOLD analysis project Ga0164302, IMG submission 109714) | Soil microbial communities amended with pyrogenic organic matter from upstate New York, USA - Whitman soil sample_202_MG | ecosystem: Environmental > Terrestrial > Soil > Agricultural... | reverse complement strand
CGGTTCGGCATATAGGGCACCCGGGGTTCGCTTCTCCAGCCACATCATCACGCCGCCGGCCCCGCGACGTCTCGGTAGGGTCGGCGCATGGCGGACTTCGTTGGGGCGGTGGACCAGGGGACGACGAGCACGCGCTTCATGGTGTTCGACCATGACGGCAACGAGGTGGGCAAGCACCAGCTCGAGCACAAGCAGATCCTGCCCAGGGCAGGCTGGGTCGAGCACAACCCCATCGAGATCTGGGAGCGCACCCAGACGGTGATCGGGTCGGCGCTCACACAGCTGCGGCTCCAGGCGAGCGACCTCGTGGCACTCGGGATCACCAACCAGCGCGAGACGACAGTGGTCTGGGACAGAAAGACGGGTCGGCCGCTCTACAACGCCGTCGTCTGGCAGGACACCCGCACCGACCGGATCGCCGCCGCGCTCGACCGCGACGGTCGCGGCGAGGTCATCCGGCAGCGGGCCGGGCTGCCACCGGCCACCTACTTCTCGGCCGGCAAGGTGCAGTGGATCCTGGAGAACGTCGACGGGGTCCGCGAGGCCGCCGAACGCGGTGATGCGCTGTTCGGCACCACTGACTCGTGGCTGTTGTGGAACCTGACCGGCGGCACCCGGGGCGGCGTCCACGTCACCGACGTGACCAACGCCAGCCGCACCATGCTGATGGACCTGCAGACGCTCGACTGGGACGAGGAGCTGCTCGGCTTCTTCGACATCCCCCGCGCCATGCTGCCGACGATCCGTCCCTCGTCAGACCCTGCGCTGTACGGCCGGACGACGCCCGACGGCCCCTTGGGCGCGGAGGTCCCCCTGGCCGGAGCCCTCGGCGACCAGCAGGCGGCCACGGTCGGGCAGGTCTGCTTCTCCCCCGGCGAGGCCAAGAACACCTACGGCACCGGCAACTTCATGCTGCTCAACACGGGCGAGGAGATGGTGCACAGCGCCAGCGGACTGCTCACCACGGTGGCCTACCAGTTCGGCGACGCCAAACCCGTCTACGCGCTCGAGGGGTCGATCGCCGTCACGGGCTCCGCCGTGCAGTGGCTGCGTGACCAGCTCGGCATCATCGCAGGCGCCGCCGAGGTCGAGCAGCTCGCGGCGCAGGTCGAGGACACCGGTGGCATGTACTTCGTCCCCGCGTTCTCGGGTCTGTTCGCCCCCTACTGGCGCTCCGACGCCCGGGGCGCCATCGTCGGGATGTCCCGCTTCAACACCAACGCCCACCTGGCGCGGGCCACGCTGGAGGCCATCTGCTACCAGACCCGCGACGTGGTCGATGCCATGGCGAAGGACTCCGGGGTGCGCCTGGAGTGCCTGAAGGTCGACGGCGGCGTCACGGCGAACCGCCTCTGCATGCAGCTGCAGTCCGACATCCTCGGCGTTCCGGTCTCCAAGCCCGAGGTCGCCGAGACCACTGCCCTGGGCGCCGCCTACGCTGCAGGTCTGGCCACGGGGTTCTGGAAGGACACCGACGAGCTGCGGGCCAACTGGCACGAGGCCGAGCGCTGGGAGCCGCGGTGGACCGACGAGCAGCGCGCCAAGGGGTACGCCGGATGGCAGAAGGCCGTGCAACGCACCCTGGACTGGGTGGACGAGGACTGAGGGGACGAGCATCCGCATGAGCAGCGCACTCTCGCCGGAGGCGAGGCAGGTCGCCATCGACACCATGGCCTCCGGCGAGGAGCTCGACGTCCTCGTGATCGGCGGCGGGGTCGTGGGCGCGGGGGCCGCGCTCGACGCCGCCACCCGGGGCCTGCGCACGGGCCTGATCGAGCAGCGCGACTTCGCCAGCGGCACCTCGTCGCGCTCCAGCAAGCTCATCCACGGCGGCCTGCGCTACCTCGAGATGCTCGACTTCGGCCTGGTGCGGGAGGCGCTGCGCGAGCGCGGCCTGATGCTCACCAGGCTCGCGCCCCACCTCGTGCGGCCCGTCCCCTTCCTCTACCCCCTGACCCACCCGGTGTGGGAGCGCCTGTACGTCGGGTCGGGCATCGCCCTCTACGACACCATGGCCGCCACCGCAGGCCAGGGCGCCGGGCTGCCCCGGCACCGACACCTCACCCGTCGCCAGGCCCACCGCCTGATGCCGAGCCTGAGGAGCGGTGCCCTCACCGGCGCCATCCAGTACTACGACGCGCAGGTCGACGACGCCCGGCACACGATGGAGCTCGCCAGAACGGCCAGCAACTACGGCGCCCTTGTCGCCAGCCGTGTTGCGGCCGTGGGCTTCCTGCGCCAGGGCGAGCGCGTCACCGGTGTCCGCGCCAAGGACAAGATCACCGGGCGCGAGTTCGAGGTCTCCGCCCGGCAGATCGTCAACGCGACCGGGGTCTGGACCGACGACACGCAGGCGATGGTCGGCGAGCGGGGCCAGTTCCACGTCCGCGCCTCCAAGGGCATCCACCTCGTGGTCCCGCGTGACCGCATCCACTCGAGCACCGGCCTGATCCTGCGCACGCCCACCTCTGTGCTGTTCGTGATCCCCTGGGGACGGCACTGGATCGTCGGCACGACCGACACCGACTGGAACCTCGACAAGGCCCACCCTGCCGCCACCCGCACCGACATCGACTACCTCCTCGAGCAGGTCAACCGGGTGCTCGCGACGCCACTGACCCACGAGGACGTCGAAGGCGTGTACGCCGGGCTGCGGCCGCTGCTCGCCGGTGAGTCGGAGAGCACGTCCAAGCTGTCCAGGGAGCACGTCGTGACACACTCGGCGCCCGGCCTGGTCGTCGTGGCCGGCGGGAAGTACACGACGTACCGGGTGATGGCCAAGGACGTCGTCGACGAGGCGGTCATGGCCATGGCCGGCACCATCGCGCCCTCGACGACCGAGACCATCCCGCTGCTCGGCGCCGTCGGCTACAGCGCGATCTGGAACCAGCGGCAGGCACTGGCCCGCTCGGCCGGCCTGCACGTCGCCCGGGTCGAGCACCTCCTGAAGCGCTATGGCGCCCTGACCCTGGAGCTCATCGAGCTCTGCCAGCAGCGGCCGGAGCTGCGCGCGCCCCTCGAGGGCGCCGAGGACTACCTGCGCGCCGAGGTCACCTATGCCGCCTCCCACGAGGGGGCACTGCACCTCGACGACGTGCTGGCGCGCCGTACCCGCATCTCCATCGAGGTCTGGGACCGCGGGGTCGCTGCTGCCGAGCCCGCCGCCCGGCTCATGGCGCAGGAGCTGGGCTGGGACGACGACCAGGTCCGGCGCGAGGTCGAGGCCTACCACGAGCGGGTCCGGGCAGAGCGCGAGTCCCAAACCATGCCCGACGACCGCTCCGCCGACGAGGCCCGGCTGAAGGCGACCGACCTCGGCGCGTAGCGCCCCTCGCACACGCGCGGGGTGCGTAGCGCCCCTCGCACGTGCGAGCGGGTCATGACCACCCGGCATACCCGTCATGCGACCATGGGCGGGTGAGCAGTGAAGAGCAGAAGCAGGCAGACAACCGCGCCCGCCCCACCACCGACGAGTTCCGCGCCTTCGTCGCCGAGGGCTGGGCCCCGCGCCGCCCCGGCACCACGGGCCCGTCCGAGGCTGCGCCGTATGCCGCGCAGCGTCGCGCACGCGTGAGCGAGGCCTTCGCCGGCCAGCGGCTCATCGTGCCCGCCGGAGGTTTGAAGGTACGCAGCAACGACACCGACTACGTGTTCCGCCCGCACAGCGCGTTTGCCCACCTCACCGGCCTCGGCGGGGACCGCGAGCCGGACGCCGTGCTCGTCCTCGAGCCGGCCAAGGGCGGCGGCCATGAGGCCATCCTCTACTTCCGTCCGCTCGCCGGGCGCGACACCGACGAGTTCTTCGCTGACACCCGCTACGGCGAGTTCTGGGTGGGGGCGCGCCCCACCATCGAGGACATCGAGGCCGAGCTCGGCCTCACGGCCCGCCACATCGACGAGTTCGCCGACGCCGCAGCCAAGGACGCCGGCGAGGTCACGGTGCGCGTGGTGCGCGACGCCGACCGCGAGCTGACCACCCAGCTCGACGACGCACGGACCACCGAGGGCGCCGAGGCCTCCTCGCTGGCCGAGGCCGACGACGAGCTTGCCGCCTTCCTCTCTACCCTTCGGCTCGTCAAGGACGAGTGGGAGGTGCAGGAGATGCGCAAGGCCGTGGCGGCCACGCACGTCGGCTTCGAGGCCGTCATCGCCGACCTCCCCGAGGCCGTCGCGAAGGGCCGCGGTGAGCGCTGGGTCGAGGGCGTCTTCGGCCTGCACGCCCGCCACCAGGGCAACGGCATCGGCTACGACTCCATCTGCGCTGCCGGCGACCACGCCACCACGCTGCACTGGATCAAGAACACCGGCGACCTGCACGAGGGCGACCTCATCCTGCTCGATGCCGGCGTCGAGATGGACTCGCTCTTCACCGCGGACATCACCCGCACGCTGCCCGCCAGCGGCACCTTCAGTGCCGCGCAGCGCGAGGTCTACGACGCCGTGTATGCCGCCCAGGAGGCCGGCCTGGCCGCGGTCAAGCCGGGGAACACGTTCTCGGACGTGCACGCGGCGGCCATCAGGGTGATCGCCGAGCACCTGCACGCATGGGGCCTGCTGCCCGAGGGGGTCGACGTCGAGGGCACCCTCGACAAGGACCACGGCCAGTACCACCGCCGCTGGATGGTGCACGGCACGTCGCACCACCTCGGTATCGACGTGCACGACTGCGCCCTGGCCACCCGGGAGCAGTACATGGACGCCGAGCTCAAGCCCGGCATGGTGCTCACGGTCGAGCCCGGCCTGTACTTCAAGGCCGACGACCTCAAGGCGCCGGAGCGCTTCCGCGGCATCGGCGTGCGCATCGAGGACGACGTGGTGGTCACTGAGGACGGCTGCGAGAACCTGTCCGCCGCCATGCCGCGCACGTCGGCGGACGTCGAGGCCTGGATCGCGAGGGTCCGGGGCGACTGACCCCAGCTCGCTCGCTCTCGTGCCTGCCGGGCCCACGGCCCGGCAGGCACTGCACGTCAGGGGTTGGCGGGAGGCTGCTGCTGCGCCTGCTGGGCAGCGGCCTCGCGCTCACGAGCGGCCCGCACCTCGGCCTGCGCCGCGGCCATCGGGTCCATCTGGGTGAGCAGCTCGCGCGCCCGCTGGGCGTGGCGGTGCTCCACGAGCACCTCGTACTGCGTCGCCACGACCTGCGTCACCGACGTGAAGTCACGCTGGCCACCCGTGACCTGGTAGCCGATGAGGGCCCACATCAGCCCGAAGAGGGCGCCGAACGCTACGGTCAGGATGATGCTCCCGCTCCCTGTCGACTGGGGGTCGAAGAGGGAGAAGACCAGCCCGACGAACAGTCCGAGCCACATGCCCGAGAGGACTCCGCCCATGGCCACACGGCCGCGGGTGAGGCGACCGGTGACCCGCTCGAGCTGCTTGAGGTCGGTGCCCACGATGAGCACGTTCTGCACCGGGAACTCGTGGTCCGAGAGGTAGTCGACGGCCTTCTGGGCCTCCTCGTACTTCTCGTAGCGCCCCAGCGACATCGGGTACTCGAGGTTGAGGCTCGCGCGGGACCTCGACAGGGCGTTCGGCTGCGTGCTCATGCCCTCAGTCTGTCAAAAGTAGCTGCGGGTTGGGTGAATGTGTCGCAGGCCGCCACGAGGGCGTGGAAAGAGGTGCGGGAGGGGACTCGGGAGGAGTGCTGTCAGCCCTTGAGGCGGTAGTCCTCGAGCAGGCGGCGGCCGATGATCATCCGCTGGATGTCGGCGGTGCCCTCGCCGATGAGCAGCATGGGCGCCTCGCGGTAGAGACGCTCGATCTCGTACTCCTTGGAGTAGCCGTAGCCGCCGTGGATGCGGAAGGAGTCCTCGACAACCTGCGAGCAGTACTCGGACGCAAGGTACTTCGCCATGCCGGCCTCGAGGTCGTTGCGCTCCCCGGAGTCCTTCTTGCGCGCAGCCTTGACCATCATCTGGTGCGCGGCCTCGACCTTGGTGGCCATGTCCGCAAGGCGGAACAGCACCGCCTGGTGCTCGGCGATCTTCTTGCCGAAGGTCTCGCGCTGCTGGGAGTAGGCGATGCCCAGCTCGAAGGCGCGCCGGGCGACACCGCAGCCGCGGGCCGCCACGTTCACACGGCCGACCTCGACCCCGTCCATCATCTGGTAGAAGCCCTTACCCGCCTCGCCACCGAGGATCTGCGCCGACGTGGTCCGGTGCCCTTCGAAGACGAGCTCGGTCGTGTCGACGCCCTTGTAGCCCATCTTCTCGATCTTCCCCGGCACCGTCAAGCCCTGCGCAGTCTCGCCGAAGCCGGGCTCCTTCTCGATGAGGAAGGTCGTCATGTTCTTGTAGACCGAGTCGGCGCCGGTGTCGGTCTTCACCAGGACCGCGACGAGGTTGGCCGAGCCGCCGTTGGTGAGCCACATCTTCTGGCCGGTGATGGTCCAGTCGTCCGACTCGCCGTCGCGCACCGCCTTGGTCTTGATCGCCGCGACGTCCGAGCCGCAGCCCGGCTCCGACATCGAGAAGGCACCGCGGACCTCCCCGGTCGCCATCCTCGGCAGGTACCGCTGCTTCTGCTCCTCCGTGCCGTGCTGGAGGATCATGTACGCGACGATGAAGTGGGTGTTGATGATGCCGCTGACCGACATCCAGCCGCGCGCGATCTCCTCGACGCACAGGGCGTAGGTCAGCAGGGACTCCCCCAGGCCGCCGTACTCCTCGGGGATCATCAGCCCGAAGATGCCCATCTGCTTCATGCCCTCGACGATCTGCGTCGGGTACTCGTCCCGGTGCTCCAGCTCGGTGGCCACCGGGATGATCTGCTCCTCGACGAACTCGCGCACGAGCTTGACGAGCTCGCCCTGCTCCTCCGTGAGGCCTTCGGTCTGCTGGAGTCGGGACATCGGTGTACGCCGCCTTCGCGTGGGGGGACAGGACAGACTGCTCGTGAGTATGCCGAGTGGTCACCGCGCGTGACAGGGCCACCGCGTGTGAGTCCCACCACCCGGAGAAAAGCGGTGGCGCGCGGTGCGGGTGCGCTGTCACGCTGGGACGAGCCGCACGGCACACAGCCGTCGCCATGACTCCGAGGAGGCGCGAGATGTCCACGACTGTCCTGGGCCGCGTCCGCGCCCACATCCCTCACACCTTGGAGTCTTCCGTTGCACGCTTTTCAGGAGAACCCGCAGTTCTCGTTCGACAGCCTTCCCGACGCGCCGCCTGAGGGCGAGCGCTGGTCGTCCTGGGACGGCGCCACCCACGGGCCGAAGCCCCGACCCGACTGGGTCATCACGGCGCTCGGCGCCGTCGAGTCCGACCTCGGCATCCTCAAGACCGGCAAGGAGGCCGACGTCCACGTCCTCCGCCGGTGGGTCCCCGACGGCACGGACCAGCCAGCCCACGACAGCCTGCTCGCGGCCAAGCGCTACCGCACCAATGAGCACCGCATGTTCCACCGCGACGCCGGTTACCAGGAGGGCCGCCGGGTCCGCCGGAGCCGGGAGATGCGGGCCATGGCCCGGCGCACCGAGTTCGGCAAGGAGCTGCTCTCGGGGCAGTGGGCCAGCGCCGAGTTCGAGGCGCTCGGGGCCCTCTGGGAGCTCGGGCTGCCCGTCCCCTACCCGGTCCAGCTCAGCGACCGCGAGATGCTGATGGAGTTCATCGGCGAGCAGGGGCAGGCCGCGCCGCGGCTCGCACAGTCCCGCCCGGAGCCGGCCCTCCTGGCCGACCTCTTCGAGCAGCTTCGTTCCGCGCTCTCGGTGCTCGCCCAGCGCGGGTGGGCGCACGGTGACCTCTCGCCCTACAACGTGCTGCTCGACGGGGAGCGCCTGGTCCTGATCGACTGGCCACAGATCGTCGACATCATCGGCAACCCCCGCGGCTTCGAGTTCCTCGAGCGCGACGTCGCCAACATGTGCCGGTGGTTCTGCAGCCGGGGGCTCGACGTCGACGAGGGCGAGCTCACCGGCGACCTCGTCGCGGCCGCCACGTCGCGGTGGTAGCCGGTCACACGGCACACGTCCGACTAGGGTCGGCCCATGGCCACGCCGACGCGCCGCACCGTTCTTGGCGCGGCGCTCGGCGCGGCACTCGGCGCGGCGGGATCCCTCGCGCTCGGGGGGTGTGGTGTCGGCGGCGTCACCACGCGGTCGGGCAAGCTCGCGACGTCGAACTGGCCCGGCTACGAGCCCCGCTGGCAGCTGGCGATGCCCAGCCGGCGCGACACGGCGCCGCCCCTGGTGGTCGTGCTGCATGGCCGGGGCGGGGACGCGAGCACTGCCTTCGACCAGCTGCGCCTACAGGACCATGTCCCCCGCACCGGGTTGGCCATCGCCTCCATCGACGGCGGTACGGCGTACTGGCACCGCCGCCGTTCCGGCATCGACCCGGGCGCGACGGTCACCGAGGACTTCCTGCCCGTCCTGCGCGACCAGACCGGGTATGCCGGGCCCGTCGCCTTCCTCGGGTGGTCCATGGGCGGTTACGGGGCGCTGCTGCTGGCCAGCGAGCTCGGGCCGGCGAAGGTCGGGGCGGTGGTGGCGGAGAGCGCTGCCCTGTGGACTGCCCCCGGTGACAGCGCGCCCGGGGCGTTCGACGACAGGGAGGACTTCGTGACCCATGACGTGTTCAGGCGCACCCGGGTGCTGGCCGAGATCCCCGTTCGCCTTGACTGCGGGACCGCCGACCCGTTCGTGGAGGCCAACCGCGCCTTCGCGAGTGCACTGCCCTCAGCGGCACTCACCGTCGACGACGGCAGCCACACCACGGCGTACTGGCGCAGCCACGCGCCCGGCCAGCTGGACTGGGTCGCTGCGCGCCTGGCAGACGCCCGCTGACCCGCCGGCGACCCCAAGGTCAGTAGACGACGACCCGGCTGCCGATCGGCATGATGTCGCTGGCCCAGATCATGTCGATCGCCGCCATGCTGACCCGGGCGCAGCCGTGTGAGGCGGGGTAGGCCGGGACCGAGGTGTAGCCGTGGACCGCGATGCCACCGTTGAAGTAGCGCGGCCGCCAGAGGGCGCCCAGCGGCCCGACGTCCTCGCCGTTGACGCTCCGGAAGACCGTGAACCAGCCGGCCGGCGTGGTGGCGACGTGGGTCTGTCCCTCTGACGTGTAGGGCTGCCCGCTGCCGGTGCTCGTGTTGAGGATCATCGTGACCTGGCCACCGCGGACGACCAGCAGCAGCTGTCGAGCCTTGTCGATCTCGACGCCGGTGCCCCCGATGCGCGAGTGCGGCCTGGTGCCGGCCTCGAGCGCCCGACGGGTGGCCGGGCCGAAGACGCCGTCGCGCCCCAGGCCCGCAGCCTTCTGCAGTGCCACGACTGCCTGCTCCGTGAGGCCGCCGTACTGCCCGTCAGGGGTGCCCAGCCAGTCGCCGAGGCCGGAGAGGCGCTGCTGGACGGACTTCACGTAGGCGCCGGTGTCGTTGAGGTGCAGCGTCGAGCCCTCGGTCGGGGTCGGCCTGGGCGTCGGCTTCTGCGTCGGCTTGGGCGTCGGCTTGGGCGTCGGCTTCGGTGCGGGCTTCGTGGTCGGCTTCGTGGTCGGTCGCGAGGCAGTGGTGGTCGGGGTCGCCGCGGTGGGGGCCACGGTCGTGGTCGCCGTGGTGTCGGCCGACGTCGCGGGCACAGCGGGAGTTGTGACCGTGGCGCTGGTCTGGGCCGAGGTGGTGGCGGCAGGCGTGCTCGGCCCGCTCGCAGAGCCGGTGCTCACGGGGCCGCACCCGGCGAGGGTGACGGCCACAGCGGCCAGGGCCGAGGCCGCGCCCAGCCACCTCACGGGTGCCGAGTGCGTGCTGCCCATCGCTGTCCCCTTCCAGCGCCGAGACCGACGCCTGCCCTGAACGGCTCTCACCCATCCTGACGTCCTACGCGGCGTTCTGGTTGTCCGCCACGCGGAGGAACCAGCCGGTGGGACTATGAAAATGGTGCGGCCACCTCCTCCCCCGGAGGCGGCCGCACCATCACAGACGCGCGGTGGCGGCAGAAGGTTGCGCCCCCGGTTGTCCTTGATCTCTCAACCGTCCGCCGGGCACGGCTTCAGCCCTCGGAGTCCGCCTCCAGCGCCACGATCGCATCGTGCGTGCTGAGGACCCGCCGCGCCGTGTCGACGTGGAGGGCCTCGATCATCCGGCCCTTGTGGGTGACGACGCCCGAGCCGGCGCCGGCCTCCCAGGCCTGCAGGATTCCCTGGGCCTCCTCGACCTGCTCCCTGCTTGGCGCGAAGACCGTGTTGCAGACCTCGACCTGACCCGGGTGGATGAGCGTCTTGCCGTCGAAGCCCATCTGCCGACCCTGCACGCACTCCGCCTCGAAGCCCGTCGCGTCCTTGACGTCGTTGAACACCCCGTCGAGGATCACGGCGCCGGTGGCGCGGGCAGCCAGCAGGCACAGGCCCAGCCCCGTCAGCAGCGGGTGCCTGCCGGGCACGTGCTCGGCGTGCAGCTCCTTGGCCAGGTCGTTGGTACCCATGACCAGCACCGTGAGCCGCTCGGAGGCCGCGGCGATCTCCTCGCAGTGCAGCATGGCCAGCGGAGTCTCCACCATGGCCCAGAGCTGCGTGTGGTCGGGCGCGCCGGCCGACTCCATGGCGGCGACGAGCTGGCGGACCTCCTCGGCGGAGCCCACCTTGGGCACGACGACCCCATCGGGCCCGGCAGCGCAGGCCGCCGCGAGGTCGGCCTCGTGCCACTGGGTCCCGATGCCGTTGACGCGGATGGTCAGCTCGCGCCGACCGTAGGCACCGGATCGTGCTGCCGCGCAGGCGTTCTCGCGCGCCTGGTCCTTCGCGTCGGGGGCCACCGCGTCCTCGAGGTCGAGGATCAATGCGTCGACCGGCAGGGTCTTCGCCTTCTCCAGGGCCCGCTCGTTGGAGCTCGGCATGTAGAGCACCGAGCGGCGGGGCCGGTATGCCGGGGGCGCGCCGCTCACTGGCCGCTCCCCTCTGCCTCGGGGACGGCGGCATACAGCCTGGCCAGCTCGGGGTCGGTGCGCGAGAGGCGCTCCGCGAGCTCGACGATCACCAGGCACTGCTTGAGGCTGGCGTCGTCCTCCATCTTGCCGTCGAGCATCACCGCGCCGGTGCCGTCACCCATGGCCTCCACGACGCGGCGCGCGTGGGCGACGTCCTCGGCAGAGGGGCTGAAGACCCGTTTGGCGATCTCGATCTGCACCGGGTGCAGCGACCACGTGCCGACACAGCCGAGGAGGAAGGCGTTGCGGAACTGGTCCTCGCAGGCGACGACGTCCTTGATGTCACCGAACGGGCCGTAGTACGGCAGGATCCCGTGCATCGCGCAGGCGTCGACCATGCGAGCGATCGTGTAGTGCCACAGGTCCTGCTGGTAGGTCGCGCGGGTCCCGTGGATGTCAGGCTCGCCCGACGTCACCGGCGGGTCCTGGCGCACGAGGTAGCCGGGGTGGCCCCCGCCGACCCGCGTCGTCTTCATCCGACGGTCCGCCGCGAGGTCGGCCGGGCCGAGCGAGAGTCCCTGCATCCGAGGGCTGGCGCCGCAGATCTCCTCGACGTTCGCCATGCCCCGGGCGGTCTCGAGGATGGCGTGCACGAGGATGGGCCGCGTCAGGCCGGCGCGAGCCTCGAGCTGGGCGAGGAGCCGGTCGACGTAGTGGATGTCCTCGGCCCCCTCGACCTTGGGCACCATGATGACGTCGAGCTTGTCTCCGATCTCGGTGACGAGCGTCGTGAGGTCGTCGAGGGCCCATGGGCTGTCGAGGGCGTTGACGCGCGTCCACAGCTGGGTGTTCTCACCGAAGTCGGTGGCCTTGGCGATGGCCACCAGGCCCGCCCGGGCAGCCACCTTCCGATCGGCCTTGACGGCATCCTCGAGGTTGCCCAGCAGGACGTCCACGGTGCCCACCATCGCCGGGACCTTGGCCGCCATCTTCTCGTTGCTCGGGTCGAAGAAGTGGATGACCCGTGAGGGCCGCGCCGGCACCGCGGTCACCGGCTGGGGAGCGCCCACGGCGAGGGGCCTGAAGAAGTCCTTGGGGCTGCGCATGGCGCGGACGCTAGCAGCGACAGCGCCGAGGCGGTTATGACACAGTTCACGGTGTGACCGAGCCCGCCGCCGAGCCCGCTGCCGAGCCCGTCGCTGAGCCCGCTGCCGAGCCCGCCGCCGAGGCCGTCGCGGCGCCCGCCGCCGCGGTGAACGTGACCGCGCTGTTCGCCGAGGCCGCCAACAAGTCCGGGCTGCTCTGGGTCGACGTGCCCGGTGACCGCGCCTGGCCCGCGTGGCACGCCTGGGCCGACGACACCGTCTTCCTCGTCTCGGGGCCCGGCGAGCAGCCGCTTCCGTGGCTGCCCGACGAGGTCGGGCTGATCCTGCGCAGCCGCGACACCGGCGGCCGGCTGCTCAAGGTGCGGGCCAGCGTGCGCACCGTCACCCCGGACGACGATCTCTGGGCGACCGCCACCGAAGCCCTCAAAGCCAGTCGGCTCAACGCGATCGACGATGTGGTGCAGCGATGGGCGCAGTCCTGCACGGTGCGGGCGCTGCGGCCCTTCGGGGCACCGCTGGAGGGGCCGGGCAGCTACCCAGACGACTCGGGCGCCGCGCCGGTACCGCCCACCGAGGCCACGACAACCGGGTGGCGTCCCTGGCACCTCGGCGGCCGGCCGTTGCGGCGCCGCGGAACCCGATTCCCCGACGAGCGGGGCGCCGGCGGATAGCCTTGCCGGTGTGAGCACCCCGTCGCGCGTCTTCGTCGGCCGCCTGACCAGCCTGAGCGTCTTCGACCCGCTCGGCGACCAGGTCGGCCGGGTCCGCGATGTCGTGGTGACGTTCGGCGCCTCCCGGCGCCGGCCTCGCGTCATCGGCCTGGTCGTCGAGGTGCCGGGGCGGCGCCGGGTCTTCGTGCCGATGACCCGGGTGACCTCGGTCGAGGGTGGCCAGGTCATCACCACCGGTCTGGTCAACATGCGCCGCTTCGAGCAGCGCGGCAACGAGACCCTGGTCGTCGCCGAGCTCTTCGAGTGCCCGGTGCAGGTCAGCACCGAGGGCGGCGAGGTCGTGGCCGCCACCGTGCAGGACATCGGCATCGAGCAGATG
>Ga0164302_10000334_pt1 | contig 13023 bp, 12 predicted proteins | sample Whisoiple_202_MG_FD_109714 | JGI IMG/M metagenome (GOLD analysis project Ga0164302, IMG submission 109714) | Soil microbial communities amended with pyrogenic organic matter from upstate New York, USA - Whitman soil sample_202_MG | ecosystem: Environmental > Terrestrial > Soil > Agricultural... | reverse complement strand
GGCCGGCCGGCTCGTTCATCTTCCTCGGCCCCTCAGGGGTCGGCAAGACCGAGCTCGCCCGCACCCTCGCCGACTTCCTCTTCGGCGACGAGGAGGCGATGATCCGGATCGACATGTCCGAGTACATGGAGAAGCACGCCGTCAGCCGTCTGGTCGGCTCGCCTCCCGGATACATCGGCTACGACGAGGGCGGTCAGCTGACCGAGGCCGTGCGCCGCAAGCCGTACTCGGTGCTGCTGCTCGACGAGATCGAGAAGGCGCACCCGGATGTCTTCAACATCCTCCTGCAGATTCTCGAGGACGGGCGCCTGACGGATGCCCAGGGTCGCACCGTGGACTTCCGCAACGCGATCGTGATCATGACCTCGAACATCGGCGCCTCGGAGATCTCGAAGAACACCTCGATCGGCTTTACCGTCGCCGACGAGACCGGCATGTCCTACGGCGACATGAAGAACCGGATCATGAGCGACCTGAAAAAAGTGTTCCGGCCCGAGTTCCTCAACCGGATCGACGAGGTCATCGTCTTCCACAAGCTCGCTAAGGACGAGGTCAAAGAGATCATCGACCTGATGATCAACCGGGTCCGTGTCCAGGTCGCCGAGCACGAACTGCAGCTGGAGCTGACCGATGAGGCGAAGGAACTGCTGGTCGACAAAGGCTGGGACCCCTCGATGGGCGCCCGTCCGCTGCGCCGCGCGATCCAGCGCTACGTCGAGGACCCGCTGGCCGACGAAGTCTTGCGCCAGGGCGAGATGGTCTCCGGCTCGACCGTGATGGTCTCCCGCAACGAGGCCGGCGACGAGGAAGACAAACCCCTCGACCTCGAGATCATCGCCCCGAAGAAGCCGAAGGCGAAGCCGCCGGAGCCGAAACGCGAGAAGGTCGGCGTCGGCGCCAAGAAGGACGATGACGGCGAGCCCGCCCCCGAGGACCACGGGTCCGACGGCGCCGGCGACACCGAGTCCTGAGCGGAGCCGCGCGGTGAGAGAACCGGGCCAGGCCGCGATCGGCACCTGGAGCGGCGGGCGGTTTCTGCACTTCGGCGAGCCGGTCGAGGAGGAGCGGCTGGAGGCCTTGCTGAGACCGGGTAGCGGGATCGAGACCGTGCTCACCGCCGACGCCTACGGACAGGGCGAGGCCGATCGGCTTCTCGGGCGAGCGCTCGCCGGGGTGCCGCGCGACGAGTACAGCCTGATCGGCGCCGTCGGGCACGACTTCTACGAGGGCGAGCGGGAAGGGCCGAAAGGGTTCCCGCGCTTCACCGACCCGCGGTTGCGGGGGCCCGACGAGTACGCGGGGTACCTGCGGATGGCGACCGAGAAGAGCCTGGAGCGGATCGGCGCCGATTCCTTCGACCTGCTGCTGCTCCACAACCCCGACCGCATCGGCTACTCGAGCGAGGTCGTCTGGGACGGGATGGCGGCGCTGCGCGACGCCGGGCTGACGGCCCGGATCGGCGTCGCTCCCGGACCGGCGAACGGCTTCACGCTCGACCTGATCGCCTGCCTGGAGCGCTTCGGCGAGCGGATCGACTGGGCGATGATCATCCTCAACCCGCTCGAGCCCTGGCCGGGCGAGCTCTGCCTCGATGCCGCGGCGCGGCACGGGGTCAAGGTGCTGACCCGGGTCGTCGACTTCGGCGGCCTCTTCTGGGGCGACCTGCGGCCGGGGATGGAGCTGGCGAAATTCGACCACCGCTCGTTCCGGCCCGAGGGCTGGATCGAGGCGGGCGTCGAGAAGCTCGAGCGGCTGATGCCGATCGCCGAACGGGCGAAGCTGACGCCGATCCAGCTGGCCTGCCAGTGGAACCTCGCCCACCCGGCGGTCGAGTCGGTGGCGCCGACCCTGATCCAGGAGATCGGCCCCGAGGCCTGCCCGATCGAGGCTAAGCGGCTGGAACTGGCGAAGATGCCGGCCGAGCTGCGGCTTACCCCCGAGGACGTCGCCGAGATCCGCGCGATCGGCGACAACGCCAACTGCATGGCCTTGAAGGGCGCCAGCCCCGAACACGAGGGCGAGGAGCGTCCCGACCGCTGGCCGCTGAGCGAGGACCTCGCCGCTGTCGGCGACCGCTGGGGCATCGACCCCGCGCGCGACCTCGTCGCCGCTCACTGAAGCCGCCGCACCCGCCGGTAGCGTCGCGCCCGTGAACCGCAAATGGTGGACGCTGGCGGGGGCCTGCGCGGGGCTCTTCGTGCTGATGCTGGACTCGACCGTGGTGGCATTGGCGCTGCCGCAGATCCGGCATGACGTCGACGCCAGCGCCGAGGGCCTGCAGTGGGTGATGAACGGCTACCTGCTGACGATCGCGGTGCTGGTCGTGACCGCCGGCCGGCTCGGCGACATGTTCGGGCGCAGGCGGGTCTTCGTCACCGGGATGGCGCTCTTCGCCGTCGGCTCGGTCGTTTCCGGCGCGGCCCAGGACCAGGACATGCTGATCCTCGGCCGGGTCCTGCAGGGAGCCGGGGCGGCGCCGATGCTGCCGCTCTCGTTGGCTCTGGTCTGCAACGTCTTCACCGCCGAGGAGCAGCCGCGGGCGCTGGGGATCTGGGCCGCGGTCTCGGCGGTGGCGCTGGCGGTCGGGCCGCTTGCCGGGGGCCTGCTGATCGAACTTGACTGGCGGGTGATCTTCTGGATGAACCTGCCGGTCTGCGCGCTTGGGATCGCGATAACCCTCGCGGCGGCGCCGGAGTCCACCGACCCCGGCGCCGGTACCCGGATCGACTGGCCCGGCCTGGCGCTCCTTAGCGCCGGCCTCACCGCGGTCGTCCTCGGCCTGATCCAGTCGCAGGCCTGGAGCGCCGCGGCCGCGGCCGGACTCGTCCTCGTCGGCCTGATGCTCCTCGGCGCCTTCTGGGCGGTCGAGCACCGGATGGGGGAGCCGATCGTCGAATTCGCCCTCTTCCGGAACGGCCCCTACTTCGGCGCCAGCGCCGCCGCCTTCGCCCTCGTCGGTGCCTACTGGGCGGTGATGTTCTTCCAGCCCCAGTACCTGCAGGACGTGCGCGGCCACTCGCCGATCCTCAGCGGCCTGATGATCCTGCCGGTGACCGCGCCGATGGTCGTCATCTCGCCCTTCTCCGGGCGGCTGATCGCCCGCTTCGGCGCCCGGCGGCTGATGACCGCCGGGATGGCCTGCGGCACCGTCGGCCTGCTCCTCCTCACCCGGATCGACGCCGACAGCCCCTACGGCCTGCTCCTCGCCGGCTACCTCCTCTTCGGCGTCGCGCTCGGCCTCGTCTACGCGCCGATGTCGACCGCCGCGATGGCGGCGATGCCGCGGGAGAAGGTCGGCATCGCTTCGGGCGTCCTGGCGATGGACCGCGTCCTCGCCGGCGCCATCGCCCTTGCCGCGACCGGCGCGGCCTTCCACGCCCTGCTCGGCGACGGCCGTTCGTTTGCCGCCTCGATCGCCGGATCGCTCTGGGTCCCGGTCGCCCTCTGCGTCCTCGGCACCGTCCTCACCTGGGCCTATGTGCGGGATACGGAGGATCCGTCACCCGGCGAGGATCAGCACCGCATGCACCATCGGCGCTTCCATCTTTAGGCCGGCTTGACAAAGCCAAATCCGACCTGTCCACTAGGAATCGAGCAGACCGCATTCCAGAGCCCTTTCTGCCATCCTCTCAAGCGATGCCTGATCTGTCTGGGGATGAGCTTCAAGAGTTGTCTGAACGCCAGGATCCCCGACTTCTAAGAGCACTCGACGTCGTCGCCCCCGGCGGTGCCCTGCGCGAGGGAATCGACAACATCGTCCACTCGCGGACGGGTGGCCTGCTGGTAGTCGGCGACCTCGACGACATCTCCCACCTGCTCTCCGGCGGCATCAAGCTCGACGTCGACTACACGCCGGCGATGCTCTACCAAGTGGCGAAGATGGACGGGGCGATCGTCCTCAACGGCGAGGCGACGAAGATCGCCTGGGCCAACGTCCAGCTGATGCCGGACCCGACGATCCTCAGCTCGGAGACCGGCACCCGGCACCGCACCGCCGAGCGCGTCTCCAAACAGACGACGGCGCTGGTGGTGGCGGTCTCGCAGCGGCGCGACGTCGTCTCCCTCTACGTCGAGGGAACCAAGTACATCCTCCAGGACATCCCCGCGGTGCTGGCGAAAGCGAACCAGGGCCTGGCGACCCTCGAGAAGTACCGCCAGCGCCTCGACCAGGTCTCGGCCCGGCTGACGCAGCTCGAGTTCGACGGCGGCGTCGTCCTCCACGACGCCCTCTCCGTCCTCCAGCGCGCCGAGCTGGTGACGCGGATGGCGGTCGAGGTCGAGCGCTACATCGTCGAGCTTGGCACCGAGGGCCGGCTGATCGAGATGCAGCTGGAGGAGACGATGGTCGGCGTCGCCGCTGACAAGACCGCCTTGATCCGCGACTACAGCGTCGAAGACTCCGAGGCGAACCTGACCGCGGTGCTGCAGGCGCTGGGTCGGATGCCCCACCAGGACGTGCTCGACTTCGGTCGTCTCGCCGAGCTGCTCGGCTACGACCGCAAGATCAACACCCTGGACTTCCCGGTCGCGCCCCGCGGCTATCGCGTGCTGGGCCGGGTCCCGCGGATCCCCAAACTTGTCGTCCAGAAGATCACCCACGAGCTGGGCGGGTTGGACGAGGTCCTCGCGGCCTCTGACACCGACCTCGCCGCCGTCGACGGAGTCGGCTCCGCCAGAGCCAAAGACATCCGCGAGGGCCTGCGACGGCTCCAAGAGGTCGATCTGGTCGACCGGTACTTGAAGAGCTGACGGCCACCCGCCGTCGAAAACGAAAGGAGTCACGATTTCCGAGCTAGACGAGGCCACCGTGGAGGCTGTCTTCGAGGACGTGGAATACGTCTGCGATTTCGAGATAGGCGACAAGGTTGTTTACCCGCATCACGGCGCCGGCCTGGTGCTGACCAAAGAGACCCGAGAGCTGATGGGGGAGGAACGTGAGTACCTCACGATCAAGATCCTCCACAACGAGCTGACGGTGATGGTGCCCTGCGAAAACGCCGGCAAAGCCGGTTTGCGCCGAGTTATCGACGAGGAGGAAATCAAGAAGGTCACAGGAGTCCTCACCGACGACGTCTCGGAGATGCCGAAGAACTGGAACCGGCGCTTCAAGTACAACCGCGAGAAGATCAAGACCGGTGACGTCTTCGAGCTCGCCGAGGTCGTCCGCAACCTCGCCATCCGCGAGATGGAAAAGGGCCTCTCCACCGGCGAGAAGCAGATGTACACCCGGGCGAAGAAGATCCTCGCCTCCGAGTTCATGTACGCGCTCGACAAAGACGAGGACGGCGCCGAGGAATACCTCGACTCCCTCCTCGAGGAGCGTTACGCCGCCACTGCCACCGCGTAGTGCAGTAACCGCCGTCGTCGCGGCCGCCGGCTCCGGGGAGCGCCTCGGAGCCGGCGGCCCGAAGGCTTTCGTCCCGGTCGCCGGCCGGCCGATGGTCGAGTGGTCGATCGCGGCCTTCCGCGCCTGCGACTCGGTCCGCTCGATCGTCGTCGCGGCGCCGCCCGGCCACGTCGGCGACCTCGGCGGCCACGACCTGGCCGTCGTCTCCGGCGGCGCCACCCGCGCCCAGTCGGTCGCCAACGCCCTGGAGGCGGTGGGGACCGGGTACGTCGCGATCCACGACGCCGCCCGGCCGCTGGTGACGCCGGAGCTGGTCGAAGCCCTGGTCGCCGACCTCGACGCGGCACCGGAGGCCGCCGGCGTGATCGCCGCCGCCCCGGTCACCGACACGATCAAGCGCGGCTCCCCGGAGATCGCGGAGACCGTCGATCGGGCTGAGCTCTGGGCGGCGCAGACGCCGCAGGTCTTCCGCACGGAGGCGTTGCGGGAGGCGCTCGCCACCGCGGAGAGGCCGCAGGAGGCGACCGACGAGGCGATGCTGGTCGAGTGGAACGGCGGCACCGTCCTCATCCATGCCGTCGCCGGGCCGAACCTGAAGGTGACGACGCCGCTCGACCTGCGGGTCGCCGAGCTGCTGCTCGCCGAGCGCGCCGGCGGCTAGTCCCGCAGCAGCACGAAGACCAGCATCGCCGCGAAGCAGAGCTGGCCGATCCCCAGAGCGATGCCCAGGTTGTTCGCCCCGAGGAGCAGGGCGATCGCCGCGCCGCCGGCGAAGGCCAAGAGAAGAAGCAGGAGCTGACGGCCCATTCGGCGCGAAGTTTATGCTCGCTTCCATGCTGACCGACTACCACCTGCACCTGCGCCCGGACGAGGACGGCACCACCTTCGAGCGTTACTTCACCGCCGAGAACGTCCAGCGCTACCTCGCCGCCGCCGAGGCGGCCGGGATCGAGGAGCTGGGCGTCTCTGAGCACGTCTACCGCTTCCGCCAGGCGCTCGGCCTCTGGAGCCATCCGCTCTGGGTCGAGAACGCCCGCGACGACATCGACGCCTACTGTGAGTTCGTCCGCGGCACGCCATTGCGGCTGGGGGTCGAGTGCGACTACGTCCCCGGCGCCGAGGAGCGGACCGCCGCGCTGCTTGAGGCGCGCGACTTCGACTACGTCGTCGGCTCTGTCCACTTCGTCGGCGAGGGCGATGCGGCGGTTGACCACGACGGCTTCGACGTCTGGGAGGGGGGCGGCGACGCCGACGAGATCTGGCGCCGCTACTTCGAGGCGCTCGCCGAGTGCGCCCGCTCCGGCCTCTTCGACATCCTCGCCCACCCGGACCTGGTCAAGGTCTGGGGCCGCGCCCGGCCGCTGCCCGATCGCGACCTGCGCGCCTTCTACGAGCCGGCGGTCGAGGCGATCGCCGAGAGCGGAATCGCGGTCGAGGTCTCCACCGCGGGACTGCGCAAGCCGGTCGGCGAGCTCTATCCCTCCCGCCAGTTCGCCGAGATGTGCGTCGAAGCCGGCGCCTCCTTCGCCCTTTCCTCCGACGCCCACCTGCCCGAGCAGGTCGGCTTCGAATACGACCGCGCGGTCGACTTTCTCGGCGAACTGGGAATAGACGAGATATGCGTCTTCGAGCAGCGCCAGCGGAGCTCGGCCCCACTGGGCGCACGCGTAGGGTGAGCATGGTCGGCCTCGGCTACGACAGCCATCGCTTCGCCTCCGGGCGGCGGCTCGTCCTCGGCGGCGTCGAGATCGAGCACGACCAGGGCCTCGACGGCCACTCCGACGCCGACGTCCTCACCCACGCGGTGATCGACGCCCTGCTCGGCGCCAGCGGCGGTGGCGACATCGGCACGATGTTCCCCGACGACGACCCGGCCTGGAAAGACGCCGACTCGATCGACCTGCTGCGCACCGTGGTGGGGACGATCGCGGGTCCGATCATCAACATCGACGCGACCCTCGTCTGCGAGCAACCGCGGCTCGGGCCCTACAAGGCGGAGATGGAGCGGACACTGGCCGAGGCGACCTCCGCCCGGGTCAGCGTCAAGGCGACGAGCAACGAGGGCATGGGCTTCGTCGGCCGCGGCGAGGGCATCGCCTGCATCGCCGTGGCGAGCGTCGATACCGAATAGGCTTCCCACCGGGATGGCGGACTCCAAGCTGAGCGCGGCCGGCCTCAAGGCCTCGATCTCCGACTCGATCTTCGAGGTCAAGACCCTGCGCGAGGCCGGGATCCTCACCCCGATGCGCCCCGACAAGGCGTTGAAGATCGGCGGCGCCTTCCTGCGCTGGGGCGCCTCGCCGGCCCTCGGCGTCACCACCGCGGCGATCCACCACCCGCACGAGCTGGCGATCCTCGACGAACGCGGCGCCCTCAGCTGGGAGCGGCTGCACCGGCGCTCCAACGCGCTCGCGCACTCCTTCGCCGCGATGGGCATCGGCCCCGGCGACGGGGTCGGGATCATGTGCCGTAACCACCGCGGTTTCGTCGAGGCGACGCTGGCCGCGGCCAAGCTCGGCGCCAGCGCCCTCTACCTGAACACGATGTTCGCCGGCCCGCAGCTAGCCGAGGTGACCCGGCGCGAGGGCCCGAAGGCGCTCGTCTACGACGAGGAGTTCGCCGACCTGCTCGCCGGCGTCGACGACTCGGTGACGCGGATCGTCGGCTGGTGCGACGGCGAGAGCGACGAGCCGACCCTGGAGAGCCTGATCGCGGCTGGCGAGGAGTCCGACCACAAGCCGCCGCCGGAGAAGCCGAAATTCGTGATCCTCACCTCCGGAACCACCGGCACTCCGAAGGGCGCCCAGCGCTCCAGCCCCGACGGGCTGATGGCGATCGCCTCGCTGATTGACAAGATCCCCTTCCGCACCGGGATGACGATGATGATCGCGGCGCCGCTCTTCCACTCCTGGGGCTTCTTTCACTTCGTGATGAGCCTGCCGACCGGCTCGACGATGGTGCTGCGGCGCCGCTTCGACCCCGAGGAGACGCTGAAGGCCGCCGAACAGAGCCGCGCCGACGTCCTCGCCGCGGTGCCGGTGATGGTCCAGCGGATTCTCGCTCTGCCGGACGAGGTGCTCGACCGCTACAGCCTGCCGTCGCTGCGGATCACCTCGCTCTCGGGCTCGGCCCTGCCGGGCGAGCTGGCGATCGAGTGGATGGACCGTTTTGGCGACAACGTCTACAACCTCTACGGCTCGACCGAGGTCGCCTACGCGACGGTCGCCACCCCGGAGGACCTGCGCGCCGCCCCCGGCACCGCCGGCAAGCCGCCGCGGGGGACCAAGATCTGCCTCTACGACGAGCACGGCAAGGAGGTGCCCCAGGGCGAGGTGGGGCGCATCTTCGTTGGCAACGAGATGGCTTTCGAGGGCTACACCGGCGGCGGCGGCAAGGAGATCATCGACGGGCTCTACTCGAGCGGCGACGTCGGCCACTTCGACGCCGACGGGCGCCTCTTCATCGACGGCCGCGACGACGAGATGATCGTCTCCGGCGGCGAGAACGTCTTCCCGCGCGAGGTCGAGGACCTGCTCGCCGATCACGAGGCGGTCGAGGAGGTGGCGGTGATCGGCGTCGAGGATGACGAGTTCGGCCAGCGCCTGAAGGCCTTCGTCGTCGTCCGCGGCGGGCTCGAGGTGTCCACCACGGAACTGACGGCGCACGTCAAGGCGAACCTCGCTTCCTACAAGAGCCCGCGGGAGATCGAGTTCCTCGACGAGCTTCCCCGCAACGCCACCGGCAAGGTCCTGAAGAAGGACCTCCGCGCCCGCGACACGCAGACGTCCGCCTAAGGCCGTCGCAAAATGCGGGGGAACCCGGGGGTTGGCTTCCGGTCGCCGTAGTAGTTTGCGCGGGGATGGGTGACCCAGCTCGGCAGTTGCAGCAGGTCGGTGAGGCGACGCGCGCGATGCGCGGCGTGGCCGACCAGGCGCTCGAGTGGGTGCGGGTCAGCGAGGAGCGCGTCGTCGCGGCCGAAGAGCGGGCCGAGGCGGTCAAAGCTGAGGTCAAGGAGCGGGCGCTGCTGACGCTGCGCAAGGTCTCCGCCGAGGCGCGCGAGCGGATCGCCGCCGAGCGTACGGCCAGGAACGAGGCCGACGCCCGCGCCGCAGCCGCAGAGGCGGCCCGCGACCGGGCCGAGAACTCTTTCGAGGAGCTGCAGCGCGGCTCGCAGGCCGAGCGCGAGGCGATCGTCGCCAAGACCTCGCAGGCGCGCGCCACCGCCGAGAAGCTGGCGGCCGAGGCGAAAGCCGCGGCCGAGAGCGCTGTCGCCGCAGCCGAGGCCAAGGCGGATGCCGCCCTCGCCGAAGCTCGCAAGGCGGCGGAGGTCGAGTTCAAGGTCAAGCTCGAGGAGTCGCGGCAGCAGATCCAGGCCGAGGCGGACAAGCGGATCGCCGCCGCCGAGCAGCGGGCCGCCGAAGCCGAGGCCGAAGCGGCCGAGTCGCACGAGGCCGCGGTGCGGCTGGAGACCGAGATCGAGAAGCGGGTGATGGCCGGCACCGAGGACGTCCGGCGCGAAGCCGAGGAGAGCATCCGGCAGATGCTCGAGAAGGTGGAGCGGGAGGCCGAGGAGGCCGCCCGGGCCCGGGCCGAGGACCAGATCCGCATCGAGTCGGACCGGATTCGGGTGCAGGCGCAGAAGCGCGAGGAGCGGGTCCGCGAGGCGACCGAGGACGAGATCAAGGCCAGCGTCGGCAAAGCCCGGCGCGAGGCGCAGGCGGCGGCCGAGGAGATCGCCCCGGCCTGGCTGCGCGGCAACGAGTCCAAGGCATCGACCGCCGGCTACCGGACTTTTTGATCTAACCTCGCCTGCGCAATGCGCGAGGTGAGGATCAGGGACACGCTCAGCGGCGAGCTGCGCTCGCTGGAGACCGGCTCGGAGGTCGGGATCTACGCCTGTGGGCCGACGGTGTACAGCCGCATCCACATCGGCAATGCGCGCCCGTTCGTCGTCTTCTCGCTGTTCGCCCGCTTCCTGCGCTCGGAGGGCTACCGGCCGAAGCTGGTCGTCAACGTCACCGACATCAACGACAAGATCTACGTCGCCGCCCGCGATGCGGGCAAGGGCTCGGCCGAGTTCGCGGAGGAAATGAAGGACCTCTACTTCGAGGACACCGATCGCCTCGGGGTGGGACGGCCCGACGCGGAGCCACTGGCGAGCGAAAACGTGGCGGGGATTGTCTCCCTGATCGCCGAGCTGATCGAGGCCGGGCATGCCTACGAGTCCGACGGCGACGTCTACTACCGGGTGCGCAGCTTTGACGATTACGGCAAGCTCTCGAACCGCCGGCCCGAGGACATGGACCAAGGAGAGGACGCGGGCTCGGCCTCGCTGAAGGAGGACCGCCTCGACTTCGCCCTCTGGAAGACGCACAAGCCCGACGAGGACACCAGCTGGGACTCGCCCTGGGGCCCCGGCCGTCCCGCCTGGCACATCGAGTGCTCGGTGATGGCCGAGCAGGAGCTGGGCGCGACCTTTGCGATCCACGGCGGCGGCTCCGACCTCGTCTTCCCCCATCACGAGAACGAGATCGCCCAGTCCGAGGGCGCCGGCCGGCCGTTCGCCCGGATCTGGATGCACAACGGGATGATCGAGACGGACGCGGCGAAGATGTCGAAATCGGAGGGGAACATCTTTCAGCTGTCCAAGGCGTTGGACGCCTATGGGCGCGAGGCGGTTGTTGCCTACTTGATCTCGGGGCATTACCGGCAGCCGTTGGCTTTTGGCGCGGGGCAGATGGAGGAAGCGGTTGCTCGGGTCGAGCGTTTGCGGAACTTCTTCCGAGAGAACCCGGTTGGGGGGGAGGCCGGGGGGGTGCCCTCCTCACGATTTGGGGAGGGTTCGTCGGACACCCCCCCGGCCTCCCGTCAAGCCACTTTCAAAGATGCGCTGGCCGATGACTTCAATACGCCGAAGGCGCTCGCCGAGGTTTTTGAGCTTGTGGGGGAAGCGAATCGGGGCGAGGTGGATGGGGCGGAGGCGGCTGGGGCGGTTGCGGAGATGCTTGAGCTCGTTGGTCTCAGCACCCTTACCCAGCCGGAGAAGGGTGCTGAGGGCGACGAGCGGGCGCTGGAGCTGATGCAGGAACGGGAAGAGGCTCGGGCGGCTAAGGACTTTGCGCGGGCGGATGCGATTCGGGATGAGCTTGCGGTGTTGGGGTGGGAGGTTCGGGACTCCGCCGACGGTCCGAGCCTCGTTCCCAAGGCCTGATGGCGAACCAGTTCATCTACGGGCGCAACCCGGTGGCCGAGGCGGAGCTGGGGCGGCGGCGGGTGCACCGGGTCTGGCGGGCGCCGGAGACCTCGGCGGAGGAGCTGGAGCGGCTTTGCGGGTCGCCCGACCACCAGGGCGTGGTGGCGGAGGTCGACCCTTATCCCTACGGCGATCCCTCAGGGATGCTGCGCGAGGGCGCGCTGCTGGTGGCCTTGGACCAGGTTCAGGACCCGCGCAACCTCGGCGCCGTCTGCCGCTCGGCGGAGTTCGCCGGCGCCGCCGGGGTCGTCGTCCCCGAGCGCCGTTCGGCCTCGGTGACCCCGGTCGTCTGCAAGACCTCCGCCGGAGCCGTCGAGCACCTTGAGGTGGCCCACGTCCGCAACCTCGCCGACTGGCTGGCCGAAGCAAAGGACGCTGGCTTCTGGATCTGGGGCGCCGACGCCGACGCCGAGCAGGCGCCGTGGTCGACCGACCTCACCGGCTCGACCGTGATCGTGCTCGGCGGGGAGGGGAAGGGGTTGCGCCCGCGCGTCGCTGCCGCCTGTGACGGGCTCGTCGCCCTCCCACGGGGGGGTCGGGTGGAGTCGCTCAACGTCTCGGCGGCGGCCACCGCCCTGCTTTTCGAGGCTCTGCGCCAGCGGACTTGATCCCTGCAAATGCAACGGCGGTTGCAGAAAGTCGCAATTTGGGGTTGACAGAACTCTGCGCGACGGTAAGACTACCGCCGCAATAAGGGTGAACCTCAGCTTGAGGCAGCCCTGGTGAATAGGGCGCCTCTGGGGAGGTAAGTGGCGCCACGACCCTTCAGCAAGGAGAAGGATCTGTGGCTCTATCGTCGCCTACGCAGGAAATGCCGGTTCCGGTCGCTCGGCCAACCGGCCGTGTCCCCAACCCTAACCCTCAAGTTGAACTTGATGATCACTACCTCGTCGCGCTTGCGAAGGAGGGCCGGCCGGATGCCTACGACACGATCGTCCGCCGCTACCGCGGCTTCGTCCGCCTCAAGGCCTCGTCCTACTTCCTCCTCGGCGGCGAGTCCGACGACCTGATCCAGGAGGGCCTGCTCGGCCTCTACAAGGCGATCCGGGACTACCGGACCGACCGCGAGTCGAGCTTCCGTAACTTCGCCGAGCTCTGCATCACCCGTCAGATCATCACCGCGGTGAAGACCGCGACCCGCAACAAGCACACGCCGCTGAACCAGTACGTCTCCTTCAGCCAGACCCCGGCGGCGGCGGGCGACTCCGACACGACCCTCGACGAGATCCTGCCCGGTCCCACGGTCCACGACCCGGTCAACCAGGTGATCGCCGCCGAAGAGCTCGACAGCCTTGTCTCCTGTCTTTCCGGCGTCTCAGGAGTTCTCTCAGACTTGGAGAGCCGCGTGCTCTCGCTCTACCTCGACGGTCACTCCTACGAGGCGACCGCTGAGCGGCTCGAGTGCGACACCAAGACGGTCGAT
>Ga0164302_10000333_pt1 | contig 13042 bp, 12 predicted proteins | sample Whisoiple_202_MG_FD_109714 | JGI IMG/M metagenome (GOLD analysis project Ga0164302, IMG submission 109714) | Soil microbial communities amended with pyrogenic organic matter from upstate New York, USA - Whitman soil sample_202_MG | ecosystem: Environmental > Terrestrial > Soil > Agricultural... | reverse complement strand
CTTCGCGGTAAAGTTTTTATTTTTGCCACTTCCAGTATTAATTAGCTCGATAGCATTACCCATGAATGGAACATAGCCAGATTTGCTAGATGATCCTGAAGATGTGAGTGAGACGGTATCGTTTGCTAGCATTTGTATACTTTGTTTATAAGACTGTAAATAAAAATAGTAACCAGCACAAATATGAATAAAAATAATGATAGGAAAATAGCACTTATGGCACTATTACTTTGATAGCCGCGATAGCATTGATGGCAACGGCTCCAATCGTGACTGAACACTTGGCTTATGCAGACGGACACCACCATCATCATAAAGATCGATAAGGCTCGGATGATTAAATTAAGTTGAATCGGCAATGAATGGCAACGATAACCACCTTACCCCACCATTTTGTCGTCGTTCACAACAGATTTTTCAGAGCATATATACAGTAGATCAATCAACTAAAGATATTGTTTTTAGCACCTGGGCATGAATCGATGCAAATTGTCGAAGAACTGTATATACATTGCAGCTGTTAGATGGTATCACTATTATACAATAGCACTAGCAATGTCAATGACATAAGTAAGGCAACCTAAATCACTTCAATTCAGTAGATGTAACTTCAGCTCAATTTCAGGACATTTTTGTTTAGGGTAGATATTACCTTGGAGAATGGTTTTGAAGAGTCTTATACTTCTATACCATCTAAAGTGCGTAGGTTAATAAAACCAGGGATTTACTTATGGATTTGTCTTGTCTGCGAACGAGATGGTCCTGAAGAGGTATAGCAAAAATCCGATTTTGAGTCCTGATAATAATAACTGGTGGGAATCCAAGGCAGTATTTAACTGTGGAGTATTATACGACGGGATTAGAATTCATATGTTGTATCGTGCTATTGGCGAATATGAAGATTATATTTCAAGAGTAGGATATGCTTCCAGCACCGATGGCTATACGTTTGTTAGACGTAATGAGGTTGCTATTTCTCCTAATGTCCAATACGAGAGGTTCGGTATAGAAGATCCTCGTTTAGTAAAGATTGGTCAGAGGGACTACCTTGTTTATGTAGTTCCTTCCAAGTATGTACGTGAAGGACCAGAGACTTTAACAGCATTAGCTACGACGAGTGATTATCGTGTTTTTACCAGATTAGGTACCATAACAAAACAAACCGATGACGACAAAGATGTTGTTTTCTTCCCACATAAATTTGATGCACATTCAATAAGTGGAAAAGGAACAAATAAGTATTTTTCGTTACATAGACCAAGTCGATGGGTTGGAAAGGATTATGGAGTAGATAGACCTAGTATCTGGCTTGGGGAAGGAAACTCTTTGATGGCCCGTAGCAAATACACTCTCCTTATAAGTCCTAGATCAGACTGGGAGGAATTAAAGGTCGGAGCAGGGCCACCACCGATCAAAACGAGATATGGTTGGTTAGTTATCTATCATGGAGTAAGTAATGATAAAGTTTATAGAGCCGGTGCGGCGCTTCTGGATTTGGATAGACCAAACAAGATACTTGCTAGGACTAGGAGACCAATATTGCAGCCAAGGGAATCGTATGAATTATACGGAGATGTTAACAATGTCGTATTTCCCACCGGTGGATGTGTGTTAGACGGACGGTTGTTTGTTTACTATGGCGCAGGAGATAAAGTATGTTGCCTTGCAACAGCAGATCTTGAATCCTTCATAGGTCATATTAAACATGATAGTCACGGGAACTAACCGACAACCATATCATCTCTGGCAAAGCATAGTTGAATGAGGTTTATTGTTCTAGGCCAGAAAGCGTTACTAAATAATTAACCTCCAGAGTTGGTATATTTCCTTTAATCTCAAGCTTATAAAATGTAGTCGGTATACAAAGCTTCTAGTGTGGGCCCTACTCTAATAATTCACACCAGCAGATCAGTTAATTATCACTTTTCCCAAATCATATCTTAGTACTGGTACAAATATCGAGCGTTATATTGATTATATGAAATTCTCCCTGTGCTAAATGACGTGAACTATCTCTGAGAATAAGAAGCAGTGGATCCACTCCTGATATCGGTGTTATAGAACATAAAAATTAGCATATAAATTACAAATGGAGCGGGTCGAGCAAAATCATTGTATAATTATCGTTTAACACGGCTTAGTAAAAGCATAATTAGGAATGCACCTATTGTATGATGTATCACTGGGATATGCATGGAGCCTACGACTAAAGGAACTAGATTAGAATCAATACGTGACGCTAATAACTCAAAAAAAGAAGATAGAACAGATAGAATGGAAGATTATCTAGAAGTAATATTTGAGCTAATTCAGCAAAAAGGATATGCAACAACTATTGAAATATCCAAATACCTTAACGTAAGCTCTCCAAGCGTTACAAAAATGGTACAAAGGCTAGGGGAGAGTGGGCACCTAAAATATGAAAAATATAGAGGCATAAGCCTAACTAACGAGGGTATAAAAGTTGCAGAGAGCATTAGAGAACGACATGGCCTTCTTGCAGAATTCTTCAAAATGATCGGTGTAACTGTTGATATAGCCAATCGGGATGCGGAGGGAATTGAGCATCACCTGCATCCTGAAAGTCTAAAGAAATTGGAAGAGTTTATACGGACTATAAAAGAGGAGTCTCGAATGAAAAGAAGCTAGAATTGTATCTTAAGTCAATCAAACCCAGTTGTCTAGACAAACTTCCTGTCTCTGATCAAAGATTCTTTTATATTCACTCCCAGTGTTACCACATATAGATATTCTCGTAAAGTAATGTCCTTAAAAATATATGCAATTTAAAGGGTGTACTATAGATAATCCTACGGTTTTATTCGGTAAACAATGGTATTGATTACCAATATTTATATACAACTACAGCTAAATAGTTCTATGGTAGATTATACACACACACAGGAAAATACAATTAGCTCTAAAGGTCTGAATATTTACGATTCTGTCAAGGAAAATTTACTGAGAACAGTAGACGAAATGGCGAAGGCTCAACCTCAATATTATCAGTCTATCTCTAACCTTCAGCTTGATTATATCCAGACCGCAAAAAATATTATTCAAACTGCAGTAGCCGCTCAAAAACAGCTTCTAGGAAACAATTGGTCAATCCAATCTCCTGGTCCATACGCGGAGCAATTGGTAAATCAGTCTAATCAGATTACTAATGGCACGATCAGGGCAGTCGACGTTAACAATCAACTCCTGATTAATAGTCTCGATACCCTTAGAGAGAACCTAAAGGTCTGCAATAGGACAATCGATACTGTCACAGAGTACAATAATAATGTTATGAAAGCCTGGAATTCCTTCTTTTCATCCGCAGAACAACAACACAGACAATTCTTGTCTAATATGTAATAATATTTGATCAAAATATCCATTTTCCGTCTTCATCTTTTCTCTTTATATCCTCATTGTATCATTTTCGATTTCGAGACAGGATTGGTTAATGCAGAATGCTGGCTCCTATTTCAGTGATCGCGTACTCGACACGAGGCCGTTGGTATACTAGGTTACCTTGATCGGAAAATCCGCAGATTCCGGTCTAATAGGATTAAAAAGTATACCAAACACCTTTACTGTTAATAGGTAATTACCTGATGAATGAAATACATAAGGTATAGTTACAATACCCTCAGCAGTATGTAGCGGGACCCCCGTTTGACCCGTTGAAGAAGATGCTGAGAAAACACCTTTGCCGTTCTTTGTAATAAGGAAATCATAATCAATATGTGGCTGAACATTTCCTGCTGATTTGGAGAATGTTATTTTAAATTTTGTTGGCGTGTTTACCTTGAGGGTTATTGGAGTAGGCTCGATCTTAACCTTCAGACTACCACCAGTAGTAGGCTTCACAAGTGCAGCATTCTGTCCAAATGCTGTCGGTGGATGAGAGACGAAAAGGAATGACAATATAGATGCTACAAAAAACCCTAGTGTTAGCTTTATCAGGCTAGATTTGCATAACATCACAGAATTACAGGTCAATATGGATTATAAGTATTTAGATTGTCCTCCCAAGACTAGATTCTAATTATATCAGGCTCTTGTAGAATATGTTATTCAGTTGATGAGTAAGCCACATTAGTTCCCAAGTGCAATTGCCATATTTCGTTATCCCACCTTACTTAGGGTTTTTACATTTGAAGTCTAAGATATAGCGAACGTGTAGTTTATCTATCGCCATGATTTATTTCTTAGGGTCATAGCAGCTACTGGAAGCAACCATGTGTAGACGAAAGTAGTGAGAAAAGTGAATACTGGCCGATATAACCAAAGCCTATCGCCCGGGTTACGTAGCCTGAAATCTACAGCATAAATCATGCCGGTATACATTATACCCATTACCCATAAAATCGTAGATCTAAAATCTCCTTCGAAGGGCAGAACTAGTAATGCATGTAGCACTATGTAGGGGCGAATAAATTTCATAGCTGTTTGTATATAATAAAGCATAGCAACATAAAATGGACGACTCCAGTACATTCCTCCGGTAGAGGACAGGCTTCGAATAAAACTCTTTTTCCATCTAATTTGCTGTTTTATGAGATCTGAGACTCTGTTTGGTACTCCTACGTTTACCTTTATACTATAGCTATACTTGACGTTCCAACGTGGAGGAGAAGAACGTTTATCATAATCCCGATCTGGGTCTGTAGTCTTTTCCAATAACTCTATTTCGTCGTTTCCTACAGCTAGAATCGGAATATCGGCCTGAGCACTTCGTCCATGATCCACGTCATCAGTCGTTCTCGTAGCTAATGTTCCATCAGTATTGTTCTCATGCATTCTAGGCCTTGTCCCAAGGACATATGCCGTCATACGTCGGTCAGTACAGAATTTAAAATCCATTCCGAGAAATGTGTCATGCGCCCATTCATGGATAAAATGTTGAACGGCTTCTCTCTTATAGAAGCTGAGGGACCCTGAGCAGCAGGTAACTGAAGAAAATGAGCTTTCTTCTGCTTTTATCGCTCTGCATGAGCCGTCAATATATACGTCCTGAAATTTTTCCAATATGTTACCAGAGTGCGCGCCCCTGACCCTACCATGTGAGGTCAGTGCCCCGAGTTGTTTATCAGAAATAAAGATCTTCGCGGCCTTTTCTACTGCGTCATACGCCATGTCACAATCGCTATCCATAAAAGCATAAATCTCACCTTTGGATATTTGACTGGCGAATTCTATAGCCTTTTTCTTTCCAACACTCCTTGATAAGTGAAGAATGCGCAATTGTTGGTTATCATGATTTTTCGCTTTCTCTTCCCGTCTCATGTCGTCAAGTACCTCCGCAGTTCGATCCGTGCTACCATCATTGACTATGATAATTTCCTTCTTTGGATATGATTGGTTAATGCAAGATTGTACACAGTTTCTAATGTTCTCCTCCTCATTTTTAACCGGAACTACAATTGAAAAAAGCGGAAGACTATCCAAATTCGAGGAATTTATAGGAATATTCGCAGCATAGATGTATGGATCTTTATATCTAGTATAGGCAAAAAGCAAGATATTAAAGAGAACAAAGCTCGAAAAGAAACTATAGATACCTAATGTAAAATCCATCACAAATAACAACAAGTACACTTTAAGTGCAAGCACAATCGCAACTGAACCCAATAATAGATATCGTACTAACCATCTTTTTCTATCTAATTCTACTTGTTTTACTACTTGACGTTCTAAAGTGATTTCCTAACACCTAGATTCATTAGCTCTTTCATTATTAAATAAATATATATCATGATTTATAATGTATACTTTCCTAGCTGAAAGGTATGAAACATTCTTTCATATACAAATTCCATGTCCGTACCTCAATCTTTCAATAATAAAACTGCTTTCTAGGTACGTAAAAAAAATAGTGAAATCGCGGAGACGTTGAAGATTTGATCTACTCCATGATAAGTTTTGCAAGAGCTTGACATGTACTATTTGACATATATCTATTAGGCGGTTTCCTTGTGATGGCACACCACTCTATACGTCTTAAATCAATCTATGACAAACGACTTTGGCACCAACGACATCTAAAAATACAGAGAAAGGTATTAAATTTCTGATATTGTTCATATTAACAAGTTTCTATCTAGAACAGGCAAAATTTTACTTATTCACTAGCTAAATTCAGGTTCCCTACCTTCAAAATGTTTTCTGATAGGCTCGACTACTCTATTAATGTGCACAGCTACTGCGTTCTTCAAATCCATAGGATGAATTTTTTTCATCAGAAAGTCTTTTGTAACATCGCTCTGGTTATAATAAGTGATATTTCCACCATGTTTTGATGAACGTTCGATAGTGAAATGCGAAAATTCATGGAAGATTACATAATTAACCAATTCGAGAACCGGATTGGCTTCACTAGTGTCAATAGGACAATATGCCTTACGAATTTTTTCATGAATTGTCTTTTCATCATCGTGAATTGCGATCCCACTAGATGGATTGCTCTTGCTCATTTTACTGTAAATATATCTTTCCTCTAATGAATTAGTTTGTCCAAGCATGGCTGGCTCGGATAGACCTGGTAACAGATGATGGTGTACCATGACTGGTACTTTCCAATTAAGTTTAGGGAAGACTTCCCTTACAAGCATATGGATTTTCCTTTGATCCATCCCAGCATGAACTATATCTATATCAAGGGCCTTGATATCAGCTGACTGCATAGGGGGATACAGTAACTGAGATAGATCGAGGGCATCTTTCTCGGTCCTTCCCATGATTGTTAGCGATCGAGTTGCCCGTGCCAAAGTCAAGTGTTTGCTGAATCTAATGAGGTCTAGACAATAATCGACTCCGCATTTCGAGTAAAGCTCACTGCCTGTTACGATCTGAACACCTGGACAAAAAAAATTAAATGCCTCAGCATAGTATTTCCCAGTTATCTCAATTTTTTCCCAATTTCCGCCAAGCTTATTATTTATGTAGCTGTGCCAGTCGGCAAGAAACACCATCGCCTTAGCTTTAGCTTTAATAAAATCATTAATCTTGAAACCAGTTAATACTAAACTTCCAAGATGCAGTTTACCAGAAATTTCCAGTCCAATATAATGTCTGGGAGAGGAAGTGACCTCAAATAAATCTTCAAGTTCTTCCGTTCTAACGACCTCCTCAGTTGGAGACCTCGTAATCAAATCTATGCGCTCCTGAATATCCATCTATAGGAACGGCAAGAAATTGTGCCTATTAAATTCTATCCGGTTTATTAGCATACTAATTGGAATTAAACCAGAAGGCGAAGGTGTTCCAAATCGCCAAACACCGATTGTCCCACAATTGGAGCAGATCTGGTGAGCTAGACAGGTATACATCCTGCGGCATTTGCAAAGTGTATTGCAACAGAGGAAGTAGTAGCGTATAGTGAGTAATACGGCTATAAGACATCTTTCAAATGGTATGCTTCATAATAAATAACATCTGACTGCTGTAGATTAATATGGTTCTTAGGATGTTTGGAGAATATATGTATAATGTCGTATAGCTGTCACGCATTAAAGGAAGCAATAAATTCCCTAAAGGATTATAGAATGCATTCAATATCAAGGCATCACGAACGCTATAGTTTTCCCTTTCTGTGCGGGACTTATTTTTCATATAGAAAAATTGATGTCTTGCGTGTAGTTTCAATAGCACATTCGATTTCAAACGATCCATCATATTTAGACGTGGGATGTGGTTACGGAGACTTCTTAAAGAGGATAAGACAGTATATTCCAAAAGCAATAGGCATAGAAAAAAATTCAGAAATTTTTTATGGGTGCGGGATTAAAAAGCCTGATTTCATTAAGATTGCAGACGCACAGTGGAGTATCGAACAAGACTTCGACATCATTTTTGTTGGCTGGATGGATCCTGGGGTGGATTTTAGAGATGTTGTCAAGCTTAGGTCTGAGATCGTAATTACAACATTAGACCAAGGACTCAGTCTTGCCGCAGAATATGATGGTCATGGCTACAAAAGGATTGCGTACTGGCGTACTCCATCGTGGGACGACGTCAATTATGAAATAATGAATCGTTATTATACGAAGATTCCGTTGGAGACGCATCTCAAGCTTTCAAGTATGCGAAGAGCCCATAATCTATGGTATATATATTGCAGCAACGAGAAAAAGTCTGAGGTTATAGTGAAGGCACTAAAACGAAGTATTAACGAAGAATGTAAATCGTTGAGCAACCGATATGACTTTGAGGACGTGCTAGACGAATGCGGGTTTAGATATCTAGAGAGAACGGGCGGTCCTACTTCTTGTGGAGACTGCCTCTGGGAGATTTATTTTGACAATAGCTAATTTGCCTTCCCTAAGCATACACTTGTTCTCTAATCTCTATTATCCGTATCGCCAGGGTATGGCATAATCTACAGAACCTCAGTAGTGCAAAATAATGAAAGTATCTGTACTAGGAGCAGCAAAAGAAGTGGGCCGCTCTGCGTTTCTCATTACTACTAATAATACAAATGTTCTCTTAGACTATGGCGTTCTTTTAAAGAGAGAACCAAATTTTCCTGTACATGTCAGGCCTAGGGACATAGATGCAGTCGTAGTTTCACACGCCCATTTGGATCATTCTGGATTTGTGCCATCTTTATTCTTATCAAAAGATACTAGTCTGCAGGCTATTGGGACTCTTCCCACTTTCGAACTATCGAGACTACTTTTGGAAGATATGATAAAAATATCCGGATTCTATCTACCTTTTGAGTACATTGATATAATGACTATGATGGACCATTCCAAAGTTTTACAATATCGTGAACCAACTTCTATAAACAGCGATCTCAAGATAACTCTGCATGAATCTGGCCATATACTTGGAGGAGCAACCATCCTAGCCGAATCTGACGCTAAGCGTATTTTTTATACAGGTGATATTAACACGAGAGGCACAAACCTGCTTAGACCTGCCGATTTAGATATAGGAAAAATTGATCTATTAATTATAGAGAGTACATATTCGCAATCAGAACAGACTCCTCGAGAACAATCCGAAAGGGATCTGGTGGAATTTGCAAACGAAGTAATTGAAAGAGGGGGGACATTGTTTATCCCTGCTTTCTCTGTTGAACGTGCTCAGGAGATTTCAATCGTCTTAAAAAACTATAACTTTAATCATAAGATTGTTATGGATGGAATGGCCCTCAAAGCTAACGAAATTATGCTGAGACATCCGTCATTCCTAAGGAATCCTGATATGTTCAAGCAGGCAATAGGTGAAGCGGAATGGGTGAGAGGCTGGAATAGAAGAAAAAAAGTCGTGAAAGAGCCTTGTGTTATCATATCTCCAGCAGGTATGCTAGTAGGAGGATCAGCAATTTTTTACCTACAGGAAATAGCAAAGGATGAACGGAACGGGATCGCGCTGGTGTCCTACCAGGCAAACAATACACCTGGTAGAATACTACTGGAAAAAAGAGTGACTATGTTTAATGGTAAGGAAAAAAGATGCCTAGCAGACGTAAAACGGTTTGAATTTTCTGCTCACAATAGCAGAACCGAACTATTTGAGATCCTCGATCGTATTGAAGGCACGCCCAAAGTATTGACAGTGCACGGGGATGGTAGCTCCTGTATACGATTTGCAGAAGAAATTAATGAAAAATACGGTTTTGATGCAAGGGCGCCCGAAACAGGAGAAGTTATTGAGATATAATCCTAGATGATTTGTTGAGATACTATTTTTGATAGGGGCTTAGTATAACAGAGATATCATCCAGACATATTGAGCTAATTTGATCAGAACCATTTGCTATTGCCGGACAATCAATCTTTTCTAGCGTATCTCTTTTAAAATCGGGCGATTTTAAGCCAGCACGTATATCCGACCAATCGGCCAGGAGGTATATAATTTTAGGAAGACACATTATGGCATCAAATTCTCTAAACCGTTGATTTCATAAATAATTCCAATTTATTCATCGCTTTTTCAAGAATATCTTCAGAAGGTAAATAAACTGCTCTAAAATGACTGGACCCATATTTACTACCGAAGCCTGACCCATTGACTGTAAGAACTCCGGTATTATCAAAAAAGTCCAAGACAAATTCCTTGTCATTTTTCCAATCATGTCCTAAATCGATCTCTGGAAATACATAAAATGCACCACGAGGACTAATGCAACTTATTCCATTAATAGAGTTTAAGCGTTTGACTATATAATCTCGCCTTCGTTTGAGCTTCTCGACCATGACGTTTATATGATCTTGCGGCCCACGCAAAGCCTGCACCGCTGCAACCTGAACAGGGAGGTTAGATGCTATCCTAACTCTAGCCAATTTGGGGATATTTGTTCGTAATGAATCAAGGCGTTTTGAATCACTGTTCAAGCAAATATAACCACAACGCCATCCAGTCATTAGGTAAGACTTCGAAAAGCCATTCAATAAAATTACTGGAGCATCTTTTGAGACTCTCCCAATACCCACAAATTGTTCGTCGAATATTATTTTATCATAAATTTCATCGCATATTAAGTAAAGGTCATATTCGGCCGCTAGATCAATTACCTTCTGCAAATTCTTCCTGTCAAAGACTTCGCCAGTAGGATTATTCGGATTGATAATACATATTGCCCTCGACTTCGGTGTAATTTTTGAGACTATGTCTTCAACATCAATCCCCCCATTTTGATGCAACTCAAATTCGATAGGTCTTCCTCCATAGAACTTGACATAAGATGCGTAGGGAGGATAATATGGTCCTGGCATAAGCACTTCACTATTGGGATCTATGACTGATGCCATTACCATATCTAGCCCCTCAGAAACACCATTAGAGATAATGACATCGTCTTCTACTACTGCTAACCCCTTTTCATTTTCTTTTTCAACAACTGCCCTTTTGAGTTCTGGAAGGCCTTCTGATTCAGCATAGTAATTTTCTTCATTATTTACAGCATCTATTAGTGCTCTTTTGATGTGATCTGGAGTTTTGAAATCAAACCTAACGGGATCTCCGATATTAAGGTATATTATTTCCTTTCCGGATTCCTCATAACTTTTGGCATGTAGTATGATATCACGAATTGCATATTCTACACCACTTGTTCTTTCTGAGACTTTCAATTAGGTAGTAGATGAAAGGAATAGACGAGAGATAAATGGTTATGTATAATAATCATGGAACTAATCCGACGTTATCTCAAATGTAATATGCACCATTTAGAAAAGAGAATCCATGATGTCAATGAGTTGGCATGGTAAGAATATTTGTAACAGAAATACTCCTTTTATTTCTATGGGATATTGCTCCACTATCATCACCAACCTTTTAGAACAAATGCATATAATAGTACCCAAGTTCATAATTGTATTTACACCCTCGGTCGGTAGGACTAGAAGGTTATGGATAGATGATCTGAAGATTTCATAATTTATAAGTGACTTCGACCTCAGTTTTTTACAAAAGACTGATTAGTCTTTGCACTGTTTTCCAGAAGAATAGATTTAAGACTACCATTTAATCAAACATTGTCGGGCTCGTAGCGTAGTCAGGACATCGTGGCGGTCTTCGGAACCGCAGGGCGAGGGATCGAAGCCCTCCGGGCCCGTTTTACTCCTAGTAAAATTATAATAAAATTTGGTTGGATTCTTAAAACCGAATTGATATCGTATTTTTGCATGTTTAAATAATAAACTTAGAAACATATTAGAAGAAAATCAGATTCAAGATCCAGTGATTAGCAGTTTATTTTTCTTCTCAACATTAAGCTTCCTTCATCAGGCGATCACTTTGTAATTTGACGTTCCACTCTAACATATTCTCCGGCTATAATTGGGGATTAGCATACTTCTCTCGTTTCCTCGTAAGTTAATGCAAGATTCAACTTAAACCAGGATGTCAACTAAATTTGCAATTGACATTCAATCCTTAGGTACTATACGACCGCAGTTTCTCCTTTTTTCCTTGTACCTATATCGATAGCATCATTCACTGGAGAGATAAAGATCTTGCCATCACCTGTCGAACCAGTACTGACTGTACCTAAAATCGTTGTAACTACTTTGTCGACTTCTGAGTCACCAACAATTATGACAAAATTTGATCTCACTGAGAATTCTGATACAAACCGAGCGGTTCCTCTTCCAGATTCAACCACTGCTTTTTCACCCTTTCCTCGGCCTTTCGCTTCCAGAATAGTACAACCTCCTACCCCGGCTTCTTTCAATGCTTCATTTAACTCCGTTGTCTTCTCATGCGGGATAATTGCTTCTATACGTTTCATGGTGTGCTATAAAAAGAGATTCCGATATAAGGTTTTCAATTAATATCTCTGTCTTACATTCATGTCTGTAAGTAGCAAGTCATGTATAGAGATTTCAATGCTGCTGAGTGTGGTAGAAGCTGTTAGGCTGAGGTCACTTTGTTTTATACGGATACAGGTACAGTAAGTGAACATTTAAATGTCATCTAGCCTTGGGTGGGGCTGTCAAACCTGTTTAATTCTATAGACGCTATCTAATCGACCTCAACCTCGAGGATCCTATTAAGGCCAGTCTACTAAGCCAATAGTCCTATAAAAGACATATTTTTTCTAGACCTCTCCTGTACATTGATTCATTGAATTCAAATACCTCTGCTTTACGATCGCAGTGTGGTTGATGACATCCCTGTTTGTCACTAGTGCATGATAGTATGATAGCGCCAATTGCATTTTTAAGCAATGTTATCGCTAGGCTTGGAAAGGATAAAGTCTGGAGTACAATTGAAGTCTTGAATTAGACATTGTGCTAGCAGGATGTAACGTTAGCTGTACCTATCCCTGACAAATCCCTCTTGAACGTTGTACAAATGAATCTCATACCTTTGAATTGCAGTACTGTTTATAATTCTCTGCCAAATCAGGATGATACAGCCCAGATTCGTCTTCTGTAAATATTTGTGCTAACTAGGTCGCCTCGCAAAATTAGCTTTAAGCATAAATAGATATTGTGAAATCCTTTAGCAGTCGATATATTTGGAATAAGGATCAACTAACATGAAATATCTACAATTGGTCGGATCCATGGTGTGCCAGCTGCGCCAAAAAAGCAGT
>Ga0164302_10000331_pt1 | contig 13144 bp, 11 predicted proteins | sample Whisoiple_202_MG_FD_109714 | JGI IMG/M metagenome (GOLD analysis project Ga0164302, IMG submission 109714) | Soil microbial communities amended with pyrogenic organic matter from upstate New York, USA - Whitman soil sample_202_MG | ecosystem: Environmental > Terrestrial > Soil > Agricultural... | reverse complement strand
GGGGGCACGGGGGGCTGGCTCAGCGAGGGCACCGGAGAGGGCACCCGAGAGGGCACCCGAGAGGGCACGGGGCGTGCGGTCCCGCTCGGCGCCCGGTGCCGGCCACCAGCTTCCCCCGGCGACCGTGCGGCCTGGGCGGCCGCAACCGCTCCGGCGACCAGCACGCCCGAGGCTGCCACGCAGACCACCACCAGCACGCCGCGGCGGGGCACGAACGGCCTGGTCCGCGCGGGGACCGCCTCCGGGCCGACAGGCGGCCCGACAGTGCGGATGCGCCGGGTGAGCAGGGCGACCTCGTCGTGGCCCACCACGAGGCGCAGGGGCTCACAGGGGGCGGCGTCGAAGAACAGCAGGGCTGCCTCCGCTGCGCTGGGCCGAGCCCGCGGATCGGGTGCGAGACAGGCCTCGACCGCGTGGACCCACGCTGACGGCAGCCCGGGGACGAGATCCTCCAGGGGCTGCCTCAGCGGCACGGCGGCGGGCGCAGCGCCTGCGACGCACCACCAGGCCAGCGCGCCCACGGCATACACATCGGAGGCGAAGGTGGGCATCGCCCCGAACTCCACCTCGGGGGCGATGAAGCCTGCGGTGCCGAACACCGCTCCCGGCGCCTCGCCGCGGAGCCGGGCCACCCCGAGATCCCCCACCACCGGGCGCCCACGGCGCTCGAGCAGCACGTTGTCCGGCGCGAGGTCCGCGTGCACCACCCCTGCCGCGTGGAGCCCCGCCAGGGTGCGAGCCACCGGCGCCACCACGGTGACCGCCTCCCCGGCGGTCAGGTGGCCCCGCGCCGCCACGACCGACGCGAGCGAGCCTCCCTCGACGAGGTCGAGGACCAGGGCGAGAGCCCCTCGCTCGGGAAGCAGCACCGCGTCGTGGCAGCGCACCAGTCCGTCGACCCGGACCCGGCGCAGGACGGCGAACTCGCGCACTGCCTGGTCGGCATCCTCGCCATCCGCGGGCAGGGGCACGAGCTTGAGCGCCGCCAGCCGGCCGTCGGTGACCCGCTGCGCCTGCCACACCTGAGCGTGAGACCCGATCCCCAGGCGCTCGCCGAGACGGTACCCGGGCACCTGCAGCGGCTCCATCGGCGCTCCTTCGGCAGTGGGGTCAAGGGTGCCTCGAGTCTGGCGTCCCAGGCGCCGTGCGCCCGCGGGTTGTCCACAGGGCGCGAGCGCTGCTCATAGCAGCGCGATTCCCACCGGATCACCTCAAAACAGGAAATGTGACCCGGATCACCCGTAACTCCGGAATCGCAGGTCAGGCGGTGTTACGCGCCGCGGACAATTAGGTAGAAGCACGCAAATCCCCATAAACACCCACACCTAGGCAGGTGCCGTTATTTCCCCGTGACCCTTTTGACCCGTTACGGTCCTGCACGCTGTCGGCTCTCCCCCAAAAGGGCTACGTCCACGCGGGCTCAGTAGTCCAAACGGGCTAGTACGCGGCAGCAGGAACATCCTCCCCTGTAAGGAGCAACACCGTGACCCAAACCCTCAACCGGCAGGTCGGGCGCCACCGTCGAAAGCGGACCCTGGGCGCCGCCGCCATCGTGACCGCGCTGCTCGGAGGCCTGGCGTTTGCCTTCGTCTCCTCGGTCGCCACGGCCCCGGCGTCCTCGGCGCTGGCCAAGATCAAGTGCAAGCAGACGACTGGCACTGGCGAGGTCGACCCGATCGTGCACCACAACGAGCCGGCCGCCGGCTCCGCGCACCTGCACCAGTTCTTCGGCAACAACAGCTTCCTGACCCTGTCCAACCCCAACGCGGCGAACTACCAGGACCTCCGCAGCGGCGGGACGAACTGCGTGAACCCCAAGGACACGGCTGGGTACTGGACCCCCGTGCTCCGCTACAAGAGCACCGGCAAGATCGTCCCGACCCAGGCGTTCACCGCCTACTACCGCAGCTGGGACTTCAAGACGACCGGCGCGGGCGTCCCGCTTCCTGACGACGTGCGCCTGGTCGCCAGCCAGCACTCGTGGACCTGTGGCCAGTTCGAGTCCGTCAAGCCGCAGGCGGGCGTGCCTGACTGCTCGATGGCCAGCGGCAGCCCGGGCTCGACCCTGACCGCCCACGTCGACTTCCCGTCCTGCTGGGACGGCGTCAAGCCCTCGCACAGCACCAGCCAGGTGGGCGACACGAACGACAACAAGCACTTCGCCTACCGCACCGGCAGCACCTGCCCGGCGGGCTTCCCGGTAAAGACCGTCCAGCTGCGCGAGACCCTGCAGTTCCAGTACACCGGCACCGGCACCGACGTGGAGCTCTCAAGCGACCACGAGAAGGGCACCACCGACGGCATGTCGCTGCACGGCGACTTCTGGAACGCCTGGGACCCGGCCGGGATGGCCTCGATGGTCAAGAACTGCGTGAGCCCCGGTGGCACCGCGACGGCCGCCGAGTGCGGCTAGTCAGCCATCGCTGAGCTGGTGCACCTCGGGCGCAGGGGGCCCACACAGCACCAGCACCAGCACCACATCCCTTCGGGCCCGGCAGCTTCTGCCGGGCCCGAAGGCATGTCTGCGACAGGCGGCGTCAGCCGGCGTGTCTCAAAGGCGCGTCAGCCGATGCGCTCCCCCGGGGTGATCACGTCCACCACCCGCCGCCCCTCGGCGCTGGTGCGCGCGGCGTCGATCACCGCCGCGGTGTGCACCGCGTCCCGGGGGTCCACCGGCATGTTGGCCGCCGGGTTGTCGCTGCCCAGCGCCGCGGCGACCGCGCGGTAGAAGTCGGCCTGGCTGGCCCTGGCCCGCGTGACCGGCTCGCGCTCCTCGCCGCGGTAGACCCATCCGGCGAAGCCGTCCTCGTCGCGCAGGTCCGAGAAGATGTTGGGCTCCGCCTCGAACTGGTTGAGCAGGTAGGCGCCACGGCTGCCGAGGACGCGCACGCGCGGCCCCGGTGCGCCGGCCACCGAGGTGGCGCCCAGGTGCGAGACGACCCCCGAGGTGTGCCGGCAGGCCAGGAAGGCGTCGTCCTCGGCGTTCGTGGTGCGCGCGGCGACCTCGGCGTAGACCGTCTCGACGTCGCCGAACAGCTGGACCGCCGCGTCGACGAGGTGGGAGTGCAGGTCCAGCAGGATGCCGCCCCCGTGCTCCGGGGCGGCCTGCTCGCGCCAGCGCTGCTTGGGCTCGGGCCGCCACCGCTCCCAGCGCAGCTCGGCCCGGTACACCTCGCCGAGGGTCTGCGAGCGCACCAGCTCGGCGAGCGTGACGTGCTCGGCGTCGAACCGGCGGTTCTGGAAGACCGTCAGCGGAACCCCGCGCTGCTCCGCCGCATCGACGACCTCGAGGGCGGCGTCAGCGTCCACCGCGAGCGGCTTGTCGACGACCACCGCAATGCCGGCCTCGATCACCGTCAGCGCGTGGGCCGCGTGGTCTCCGCTTGGCGTGGCCAGCACGATGAGGTCGAGACCCTCGACGGCGAGCAGCGCATCGAGGTCGGGCACCACAGCCGCCCCGGGGTGGTCCTGCTCGGCCGCGGCGCGGCGCTGCGGGTTGGACGTCGAGACGGCGGCGACCTCGAGTCCCGCCTCGCCGATGAGGGGGGCGTGGATCTGCCGGCCCGCCATGCCATATCCCGCCAGGCCAACCCGTGTCGTCATGCGTTGACCCTAGACGAGTGGACCTCCTCCACGGCACCGGTGTCAGCCCGCGAGAGACGGCTCGGCCACCAGATCCGGGGCCCGATGTCGTACGCGAGCGCCGGCACGAGCAGCGAGCGCACGACCAGCGTGTCAAGGAGCACGCCGAACGCCACGATGAAGGCGATCTGGGCCAGGAAGAGCAGCGGCAGGATGGCCAGCGCGGAGAAGGTCGAGGCCAGGACCACGCCTGCGCTGGTGATCACGCCGCCGGTGACGGCCAGGCCGACGAGGATGCCCCGCCGGGTCCCGATGCGCGTGGTCTCCTCTCGCACGCGGGTCATGAGGAAGATCGAGTAGTCGATGCCGAGCGCCACCAGGAAGACGAACCCGTAGAGCGGGGTGGAGGGGTCAGAACCCGGGAAGCCGAAGACGTGGTTGAAGGCGAGCGCGGCCACCCCCAGGGTCGCCGCGAAGGAGACGACGTTCGCCGCCACGAGCAGCAGGGGCGCCACCAGCGACCTCAGGAGCAGGGCCAGGACGACGAAGATCACCATGAGGATCGCCGGGATGATCACGCGCAGGTCGCGGTTGCTGGCGTCGCGGACGTCGAGGTTCATGGCTGTCTGGCCGCCCACCAGCACCTCGTCGCCGACGGCGTCGAGGTCGGCCCGGAGCCGGCGGACGACGTCGTCGGCCTCCGGGCTGTCGGCCGCGGCGGTCAGGGTTGCCTGCACGACGACGGAGCCGTCCACGACCTTGGGCGGCGCACCGGGCGCCAGGCCGGCATACGGGTCGTTGACCCCCTCCTCACGGGAGAGCACGCCGACCACCTCCGAGACCTTCGCCTCCGGCGCCACGACCTGCACCGGGCTGCCCGAGCCCGCCGGGAAGTGCTTGGCGAGCACCTCCTGGCCGGTGACGGACTCGACCTCGTTGAGGAAGATCTGCGACTGCGTGATGCCCTCCGCCTTGAGCGTCGGGAGGAACGCGGCCGCCGCGAGCAGCCCTGCCAGGGTCAGCACCCACGTGCGCCTCGGGTGCTCGCCCACCATGGAGGCCACGCGTCCCCACAGGCCCCGGGTGCCGATCTTGTCCTGGGCGTGGACGTGGTCCAGCCGTGGGATGGCCGGCCAGAAGATGCTGCGGCCGAAGAGCAGCAGCACCGCGGGCAGGAAGGTCAGAGCGGAGACGAGGGCGCCGGCGATGCCGATGGCGCCGACCGGTCCCAGGCCCGAGGTGTTGCCGAGGTCCGACAGCAGCAGGCACAGCAGCCCGAGGATGACGGTGGCGCCGCTGGCCACGATCGGCTCGACCGCTCCGCGCCAGGCGCGTTTCATCGCCACCCACGTGCTGTCGTGGTCGTGCAGCTCCTCCTTGTAGCGGGAGACGAGCAGCAGGGCGTAGTCGGTGGCCGCTCCGACGACCAGGATCGACAGGATGCCCTGGGACTGGCCGGAGAGACCGATCACCTCATCGCGCGCCAGCGGGAAGATGGCGAGCGCGGCGAGGGCGAGGCCGAACACCGCGGTGATGAGCACCGCGAACGGCAGGATCGGGCTTCGGTAGACGACCAGCAGGATCAGGAAGACCACGCCGAGGGCCACCATGAGGAGGATGCCGTCGATGCCACCGAAGGCCGTCACGAGGTCGGCGGTGATGCCTCCCGGTCCGGTGACATAGGTGGTCAGCCCGCTCGGTGCCACCGCGGTACGGGCTGCCGCCCGCAGCTCGTCGGCAGCCTCGAACAGGGGCGTGGTGTCCCCGTACGGCTCGGCTGACTTCTTCGCGTCAACGGGGACGACGAGCAGCAGGGCCTGCCCGTCCTTGCTGGGGATGGCGACGCGCGGTGTCTCAGTGAGGTAGTCCCCCAGCGAGTGCTCGCCACCCAGCTTGGGCAGTCGCAGCCCCGGCAGCTGCCTGACGAAGTCCGCGGCGGCCTGCTGCTGCTGCGGGGTCACCGCCCCCTTCCCCTCCATCACGACGATGAAGGGCAGTGCCTCGCTCTCGCTGAAGCGGGCGACCTCGTTCATCACCTCGGTGGACTCTGCCTGGGCCGGCAGGAACGAGGCGTTGTCGTTCTTCTGCACCTCGGACAGGCGACCGACCAGAGGGCCGCCCACTCCTGAGATCCCGAACCACACCAGCACCACCAGCAGTGCGATCACACGCACCAGCCACCGAGACCTCATCAGGCTCCCCAGCTCTGTCAGGCCGGCGTCGGGCGATCGCGGCCGTGGGCCCACCCTAGTGGGCGCTGTCTTCCGGCATTCGGCGCCCTGCGGGCCCCGGATTGCCGGGGCGTACCCTTTCGGCATGCGCTTTGAGCACCTTGGGTGCGCACCGGACCTCGTCGACTACCAGGCAGCCTGGGACCACCAGCGCGAGGTCCACGCGGCCGTGGTCGAGGGCGCTGAGGACACCGTGCTGCTGCTCGAGCACCAAGCGGTCTTCACGGCCGGCAAGCGCACCGAGCCGCACGAGCGACCCTTCGACGGTACCCCGGTCGTCGACGTCGACCGCGGGGGCAAGATCACCTGGCACGGACCGGGACAGCTGGTCGGGTACCCGATCGTGCGGCTGCCGGCCCCCATCGACGTCGTCGCCCATGTGCGACGCCTCGAGGAGGTCATGATCCGGGTGTGCGCCGAGTTCGGTGTGGAGACCACCCGGGTGGCCGACCGCAGCGGCATCTGGGTCCTGGCCGACGACCGTGGTCCCGACCGCAAGCTGGGTGCCATCGGTGTGCGCGTCAGCCGCCAGTGCACCATGCACGGCTTCGCCCTCAACTGCGACGCCGACCTGTCGTGGCAGGACAACATCGTGGCGTGCGGCATCGCCGACGCGGGTGTGAGCTCCATCAGCCGCGAGGCCGGGCGCACCGTCACCGTGCAGGACGTGCTCCCCTACGCCGAGAAGCACCTCGAGGACATCCTCACCCTCGCCTGAGCGGGGCGCCGGAGCGACCGGGCTGCACCGGGACCAGGGGCGCACCGCGATCAGGGCAGCAGGTCGTCGTTCCCCGTCAGGGCGGCAGCGAGCCGCAGGTAGGGCGCGGCCTCCTCGTGCCGGCTCTGCCGCTGGAGCGCCCTGCCCAGGATGATGTGGGCGTAGGCATCGACCGGCGAGCGCTCGATCAGCGCGCGGGCCTGCTCCTCCGCGCTGCGGAGCATGGCGGCATGGAAGTAGGAGCGTGCGAGCAACGTGCGCACCTCCGCATTGCCCGGCACCTCCTCGAGGATGCCCTCCAGGATCAGGGCGGCCTGGCGGAAGTTCCGCTGCTCGAAGTTCAGCTCGGCCATACCGAACTGGAGACGGAGCGAGTCGGTCATGGTGTCAGAACACCACAGGGTCGAGCGCTGTTCCACCCCACCGGTGCAGACAGGTATGCCGGGTGCGCACCGACGCGGGGAACGGCCGGCTGCGGCACGGGCGTACCCTTGAAGGACGCCCGGTGACCTCCGGGCACAGCCGTGCCCCACGGCATACCCGCCGCCTGGCACCACCCGATGAGAGGGCAAGGGAGTCTTCGTGACCGTCGCACCCGAGGGCCGCCGCATGCTGCGCGTCGAGGCACGCAACGCCGAGACGCCGATCGAGCGCAAGCCGTCGTGGATCCGGACCACCGCCAAGATGGGCCCGGAGTACACCGCGCTGCACTCCATGGTGAAGAGCGAGGGCCTCCACACGGTCTGCCAGGAGGCAGGCTGCCCCAACATCTTCGAGTGCTGGGAGGACCGGGAGGCGACCTTCCTCATCGGCGGCGACATCTGCACCCGCCGCTGCGACTTCTGCGACATCGCCACTGGGCGCCCGCTCCCCCTCGACCGCGACGAGCCGCGGCGGGTCGCCGAGTCGATCGCGCAGATGGACCTGCGCTACGCGACCGTGACGGGCGTGGCCCGCGACGACCAGCCCGACGGCGCCGCCTGGCTGTATGCCGAGACGATCCGCGAGATCCACCGGCACAACCCCACGACCGGCGTGGAGATCCTCCCCCCCGACTTCGGCGCCAAGCCCGAGCTCGTCGGCCAGGTCTTCGACGCCCGGCCCGAGGTGTTCGCGCACAACCTCGAGACCGTTCCGCGCATCTTCAAGAAGATCCGCCCGGCGTTCACCTACGAGAAGTCGCTGCGCGTGCTGAGCATGGCCCGCGAGGCCGAGCTGGTCACCAAGTCCAACCTCATCCTCGGGATGGGCGAGGAGGACCACGAGATCGAGCAGGCGATCCGCGACCTGCACGAGGCGGGCTGCGACATCCTGACCATCACCCAGTACCTGCGCCCCTCCAAGCTGCACCACCCGATCGACCGGTGGGTCAAGCCCGAGGAGTTCGTGCACTGGAGCGCCGTCGCCGAGGAGATCGGGTTCAAGGGCGTCATGGCCGGGCCGCTGGTGCGCTCGTCGTACCGGGCCGGGCGCCTCTACGCCCAGGCCATGCGGCGCTGGGGACGGCAGATCCCGGAGCACCTGGCCCACCTCGCGGAGAAGGCCGAGCAGCCGGCTCGCCAGGAGGCAGCCTCGTTGGTCGCACGCGGCTGACGACCCGTATCCTGACCCGTATGGCCCGCAAGGAGAAGCAAGAGTCGACCGCGCCCAAGAAGCAGGGACGCCTCGCTCAGATCCGCCAGGTGTACACCGCGGCTCACCAGGTCGACCGCCTCATCGGCTGGTGGATGCTGCTGGCGTTCGTCGGCACGCTCGTGGTCGCCGTCGGCATCGGCGTCCTGGTCGGCCACTGGCCCTACGCCCTGATCCTCGGTCTGCCCCTGGCCCTGCTCGCCGCGACCCTCGTCATGAGCCGCCGCGCCGAGCGTGCGGCCTACAGCGCGATCGAGGGGCAGCCCGGTGCCGCCGGGGCCGCCTTGGGCGCCCTGCGCAAGGGCTGGTTCTACGAGCAGCAGCCCGTGGCTCTCGAGGGTGCACGCGGCACTCGGCCCGAGGACATGGTCAACGCGGCCTTCGTCTTCCGCGCCGTCGGGCGTCCGGGCATCGTCCTCATCGGCGAGGGGCCGCAGGCTCGGGTCTCCAAGCTGCTGGTCGCCGAGCGCAAGAAGGTCGAGCGCGTGGCTCCTGGCGTGCCGGTGACCCTGCTCCAGGCCGGCGACGCTGACGGCCAGGTCCCGCTCCGCAAGCTCTCGAGCAAGATCACGCGCCTGAAGCCGGTCCTCACCAAGGACGAGGTGTCCGTGGTGAACAAGCGCCTCAAGTCCCTGGGTGGGATCCGTCCCCCGGTGCCCGCCGGCATGGACCCCATGCGCGCCCGCGTCGACCGCAAGGCGATGCGCGGGCGCTGACCGGCCTCGTGCTGCGGGGGCGCCTGACCCGCCCGGCCGACGACAGACCGGGCCCACTCTCACCCGCCCCGGGCCTCCGGCGGCTCGGCTCGGCCTACAGCTCCGCGGTCACCGCTGTGACGAACCGGCCCAGGGACGCGGGGTCGGCCCGGAGGAACAGGTCGGGCTCGATCACCTCGAGCTCCATCAGCGTGGGCACGCCGTCGACCTCCACCAGGTCGACGCGCGCATAGGTCAGGGGCCCGGGAGCGCAGGACATCGCCAGCTGGGAGGTCTCGAGCTCGAGGCTGGTCGGCTCGTGCCGATGCTCGGTCCCGCCGTGGTGCGCCTGGACGCGGTAGTCGCCGTGGGCAGGCACCTTGCGCACCGCGTGCGAGAACTCGCCCCCGAAGAAGAGCAGGGAGGTCTCCCCTGCCTCGACCCCGGCGGCATACGGCTGCACGACCACATCGCCCGCGGCCGCGAGCCGCGCCGTGTGCCCTCGGGCCGCTGCCGATGACCGCCGGGCCCGCAGGGTCTCGCGGGCGCCGCCGTCGACAGCCGGCTTGATGACCACGTCATCCCAGCCGCAGCCATCCAGACGCCTCTCGGCGTCCCGCGCCCCCTGCGGGACCAGGACAGTGGGGAGTACCGGCACTCCCCGCTTCCCCATGTCGGCGAGATACCCTTTGTGCGAGTTCCAGCGAATCACGTTGGCAGGATTGACGATTCGCGTGACCGCATCGACGCCATCAGCCCATCGGAGAAACTGGGCGAGTCGGTCGAAGTAGTCCCAGGGAGAGCGCACGACCACGAGGTCGAAGCCTCCCCAGTCCGCCGGCGCGTCCCAGGCCCGCAGCTGGGCGTCGACGCCGGTCTCGCGCAGGGCGTCCGCAACGACCGGCGCCTCGGGGTCCGGGTAGTCCATCCCGGCGGTGGTGACGACAGCGATCCGGGGGGCAGCGGCAGGCATGGGCAACAGTCTGCCAACTGGGCCGGGCGCCACCGGAACCCGTGCGGCGAATCCCTCTTGCCTCCCGAACAGTCGCGATATAACGTGTTCCACAAACGCGATATAGCGCGAGCCTGACCCGACAGGCACACCGACGTGAAGGAGCAGAGATGGCAGAGGTGGCAGAGAAGTGGACGGTCGAGGGCCCGCGGGTCCTCGACATCGGCGGCGACGGCGAGCGGGTCCGCGCCCTGAAGGTGGGCATCGTCGGGGGGCGGGTGGACGTGGTCACCCATGACGACTCCCCCACCGCACGGGTCGAGGTCTCCGAGGTGGAGGGACAGCCGGTCCTCGTGCGGTGGGACGGATCCACCCTCAAGATCACCCAGGGCAAGGACACGGACACGGGGATCCTCGACCGCGTCAAGAGCACCTTCGAGGGCATCGAGCGCAACCGGGTGGTCGTCAGCATCTCCATCCCCCAGGACGCGACGGCCAGCGTCAGCACGGTCAGCGCCGCCGCCCTCGTCGCCGGCGTCCGGGCCCCGGTGAAGGCCAACACCGTCTCCGGATCCCTCACGCTGGACGACATCACGGGCCGGACCTCGGTGAACACCGTCAGCGGCGGCGTGGAGTGCAGCCGGCTGCACGGACCCCTGTCGGTCAACTCCGTCTCGGGCTCGGTCACCGCGCAGAGCAGCGACCTGCCCGACGTCGGCATCCACACCGTCAGCGGCGACATCGCGCTCGACATCACCAACGCGGCCGCCTCGATCTCGTCGAGCTCGGTCTCCGGCGACGTGACGGTGCGCGCACCGCACAGCGGCTACGACGTCCGCGCCAACACCGCCAGCGGCCAGGTGGTCGTCGACGGCCGGGAGCTGCGCCGCGGGCCGCACGCCGCAGGCGGCCAGCTCACTGAGGGCGATGGCGCCCTGCGGGTCAAGGCCAACGCCGTCTCGGGCAACATCGTCGTGCTGAGGGCCGAGGAGCCCGTCGCAACGGACAGCATCCAGGACGAGGTGGTCTGAGTGAGTCCCGTCTTCGCCCACGGCCAGCTCCGCCTCTACCTGCTGGCCCTGCTCAACGAGGGACCGCGCCACGGCTACGAGGTGATTCAGGACCTCGAGCAGCGCTTCAACGGGCTGTACACGCCGAGCGCCGGAACGGTCTACCCGAGGCTTGCCAAGCTCGAGGAGGAGGGGCTCGTGGAGCGCTCCGACGAGGGCCGCAAGGCTGTGTACCGGATCACCCCTGCCGGCCGGGCCGAGGTGGCGGCCCGTGCCCACGACGTGGCGGCGCTCGAGTCGGACCTCGACCACTCCGTGCGCGAGCTGGCCGAGCAGGTGCGCTCTCGCGTGAGCACCCAGAGCAGCGACCTGAGGTCCGAGCTGCGCGAGGCTGCGCGCCAGGCCAGGAGCACCGCGACCCCTGCCGGGGCGTCCGACACGTGGCGGAACTCTCCGCCCGGGGTGCGCCAGGAGGTGGAGTCGGCCGTGGCCGAGCTGCGCGAGGAGGCCCGGCGGGCGTGGCGCCAGTACGGGCTGACCTCCGAGCAGGGCCGAGAGGTGGTCGACATCCTCGCCGACGCCTCCCGCAGGATCCAGGAGGTCGTGCGCCGGCACTGAGGCGTGCGCCGGCACTCAGACGGGTTCAGATCCGGACGATGACGGTGCCGGCGGCCCGGTCGTGCAGGCCGCGGCCGTCGCGGTCCCAGAACATGGCGGGCAGGAACAGGCAGAGCAGCACGGTGCGGACAAGCACCTGGACCGGGCGCGCCGGGCCGCCACTGAGGGAGCGCACCTGGAGGCCGACGACGCGGTGCCCGATCGTGAAGCCGAGGGTGCCCACGAGCGCGAGGTTCTCCACCGCGAAGATGCCGAGCAGGATGAAGACGTCGGCGCCGGCCGGCTGGAAGACCGGCACCCGGAACAGCGCGTAGGCGATCAGCTGGCACAGGGTCCAGTCGATGAAGACACCCAGCAGGCGCCGCCCGAACCGGCCGATCGCACCCGCGCCCTCACGCGGCATACCCAGGCGGTCTCCCGGGTAGTCCCCACGCTGCTGGGCGCGCGAGCCCGGTCCCTCGAGCCACGAGCCGATGTCCTTGCGATCCACCACGTGAGAACACTAGATCGTGGCGCGTTGGCTTGTTCACACCCGGGTATGCCGCGGGGCCGGGTTGGGTGCGCGAGAGAGGCCTGTTTCGGCCGCGAAAAGGCCTGTCGGAGGGCCACATCAGCCGGCGGGGGCGTAACACCGGCGAAACATCCGGGTCATGGACGGGAAATCCGGGCTGAGTAGGGTCACCCCTGACGCACCGGGCGGCGCGCTGCCGCCCCATCACAGGAGGCTAGATGTTCAGCACAGCTGACGAGGTTCTGACGTTCATCAAGGACGAGGACGTCAAGTTCATCGATATCCGATTCTGCGACCTGCCGGGCGTGATGCAGCACTTCAACGTCCCCGCCCAGAGTGTCACCGAGGACTTCTTCGTCGAGGGCCAGATGTTCGACGGCTCCTCGATCCGCGGCTTCCAGGCCATCCACGAGTCCGACATGAAGCTCGTCCCCGACGTGCGGACGGCCTACGTGGACCCGTTTCGCAAGGAGAAGACCCTTGTCCTGAACTTCTCGATCGTCGACCCCTTCACCGGCGACGCCTACAGCCGCGACCCGCGCAACATCGCAGCCAAGGCCGAGGCCTACCTGAAGTCCACCGGGATCGCCGACACGGCCTACTTCGGCGCCGAGGCCGAGTTCTACGTCTTCGACGACGTGCGCTTCGAGACCAAGGCGAACGCCAGCTACTACTACATCGACTCCATCGAGGCGGCGTGGAACTCCGGCCGCGAGGAGGAGGGCGGCAACAAGGGGTACAAGACCCGCTTCAAGGGCGGCTACTTCCCCGTCCCGCCGGTCGACCACTTCGCCGACATCCGCGACAAGATGTGCATCAACCTCGCGTCGGTGGGGCTCGAGGTCGAGCGCTCGCACCACGAGGTGGGCACCGCCGGCCAGCAGGAGATCAACTACCGGTTCAACACCCTGCAGCAGTCCGGCGACGACATCATGAAGTTCAAGTACGTCATCAAGAACACCGCCTGGGAGTTCGGCAAGACGGCCACCTTCATGCCGAAGCCGATCTTCGGTGACAACGGCTCGGGCATGCACACGCACCAGTCGCTGTGGAAGGACGGCGAGCCGCTCTTCTACGACGAGCGCGGGTACGGCGGCCTCTCGGACCTCGCGCGCTGGTACATCGGTGGCCTGCTCAAGCACGCCCCGGCTCTTCTCGCCTTCACGAACCCGACAGTGAACAGCTACCACCGCCT
>Ga0164302_10000330_pt1 | contig 13148 bp, 16 predicted proteins | sample Whisoiple_202_MG_FD_109714 | JGI IMG/M metagenome (GOLD analysis project Ga0164302, IMG submission 109714) | Soil microbial communities amended with pyrogenic organic matter from upstate New York, USA - Whitman soil sample_202_MG | ecosystem: Environmental > Terrestrial > Soil > Agricultural... | reverse complement strand
TTTGGCTTGGTCTTGGTAATTTTTTCAAATTCGAGACCACTGTTACCTGTTTCCAACGAAAATAATTCAGAATTGTGCAGTAGATGATGTCTTGATACGAGAGCATCACGTACTAATTCATTCATGTTTACACGATTAATCATTTCACCCAAGGATTCCAAGTCAAGCTTCCCTGTATCTTGGAGCTTGTCCCAAATTCTCCCAAACTCCCTCAATGATGCTGATGGCATATCTAGAGAATTCTTGAGTATATTTGTGATTGTGAACTTTCCGCAATAATCCAATCTAAATTTTAGCAGACCTCCTGGTTCTAGAATCAAAGTACGATCATTTATGGAGGAAGGCTCGCCACTGCTGGTACGTCCTAGGCCCCCATACTCGTTGTTGAGGTCGAATACTATCACATATGCACCATGTTCGACTAAAGATTTTATCAATAGTTTGGATAAATGCGATTTGCCTGATTCCTTCTTCCCCGTTATTATGTTTAGTTTACCGTCCAAATCTTCAGCATAGATCTTAAAATTCTCACCTTTTTTTCCTGTTTGTCCAATATTAATTGGGAGGACGCCAGCACGATTCAATTGATCACTCAATTCTGGTACGGACAGTTCTTTCACAGATGAAAAAACTCGAGAAGGGATCCAAGATATATCACTAGTAATTTTTCCGTTAATATCCATAGTTGACCTAATTTTTGTTCGGATAAGGCGTGCATCTCTAATTAATTTTGAGAGACTGCTTATGTTTAGAGGATCATGTAAATTCTCCTGACTACAGGCTAATATTACTTCATCTCTTACTATATCCTCAAGAAGATTTTGAGAGGTAAGATAGTCTTCATCATAAATCTGGACTATCATCTTTCGGGTAAATTTTCTATCATCTACTATTAGATAATCTCCTTTATGCACCACTTCATTTTTCATTGCAATGAGTGTGAGCTCATTCCCGTTTTTCGAGAGAATCTTCATATCTATATAGAGCCCAGCAAGTGTCTTCTCACATCGTGTGACGGTAGCTCTACTACTTCATAATTATTCAAAATGTGTCCTCTAATGCCGAATATTTCGGTATTCGAGAAACATGAGATATGGTGAGCCATACTCAGACATTCTGGATATCCAGATGGAAGCAAATCATTACCGCATATTTTGCCTAAATCGCTTAGTACATCTCCATTATTTTTGGCTGCAACATCAGCCCTCAGCACTAAACTATTCTTTGAGAATTTTACCATGGTGTTGTATCCAAAGGTATTCTTTACTAGACTCTTGACTATGAAGCTTACATCAAGTACTGCTGGATAGTTTGTTGCCCTTAAATTACCTGATACCATGTCGAGTATCTTAAATTTAGTACTCTTCCCGATTCCCAACAGCGAATTTTTGTACAGTGCACAATTTTCTATTATTTTCTGCAGGTTGTAATGTCTATTTTCAAATATGGAAGCTTTTAACGCCCCATCGACTAGTATAACCGATCCTCGTAGCAACTTTGACAGCTCAAACTGGATTAATCTTTCAACATTAATTCTAATCATTCTCTTTGCGATATCAGAATCGAAGGAGACGACCCTCACTAGTCTGGTATCAAGGTCGGAACCGGAGAGGGTATTTTCTGTGATATAAAATAGTAGCGGTCCTATCCTAAAATGCAATACGACCTGCTTGGAAAGACAGAACACTACACCGCACTTTATGGCATAAAGTGTGCCGTCTTCAGTTTCAGCGATTTTTACGCAGCTTGAATCTGTGCCACATACAACGGATGGTTCTTTAGAAGCGGGAATTGGATTTATTGGTACCTCGCTAAAAGAATGAATGTCATTTTTCCATCTCCCTAATGGAACTAGTGTCTTATCATCCGAAGTGAATACAACGTTTTTTCCTCTTAGTGCACCACCTACTTTCAAAAATGAATCAAGCGGAGTCATTTCTAAGAGGCTTCCCAATAGCTTGGAATCCATATGTTGTTGAAGATTTAATTGTGCATTCATGTTGAACAACAATATATCTTAGTGGTTATTTATTAATATTGCGCATGATGCACAATATGAACACCAACAAGTTTATGTTATTCTCATAGTAACCCAAAAGATACTTTAATGAGTGACCCCTCAATCGCGACTGAATCTGACTCTGATGAAGTCAAAGTCAGGCTAAAACATAGGGATTGGGAGGTCGAGATCACATGCAAGGAAAATAAGCTAAAGAGCGTGATTGAAAACGTATTGTCGGGAGTTGATTCAACTGGAATTGAAACTCCCGGTTTTGGAAATGAGTTAGTTGAATTAAAACATCAAATTGAAGAATTGAAATCAAGACTAACATCGGTCGAATCGTTGCCTTCAACGGCGAATGTAAATTATGGCGAACGAAGAACTTCTCAAAGGATAGGTATGACTTGTAGAAGTTTAATAGATTCGTTGCTAAGTGATAATTTCTTTACCCAAGAAAGACAACTCGGGCAAATTCATGAAGAGATTTTAAGGCGCGGTTATAATTATGACAGAACAGCAGTATCACATTCACTCACAGACATGGTCCGAGAGAGGACTTTGGTGAGAGTCGGGACCCTACGAAACTACCGCTATATTCAAAAGGAATACATGTCTACGGACACTAACCATCAAACTTTATGAGGGCTTTTTTTAGAAATACTCGATGCAAGCCAGTGAATTCCTGCAGTGCTAATAATATACAATCCTATTTGTGAGCCATTCTTGTTTGTTTCTTTTATTACATGTCCTGACTTTACTAATTCTGAAAGTCTTGAGCTTATAGATTTTGGATTTAAAGCCGTCGTTGATTGAATCTGCGGGATAGATGCTTTTTCATTCTCAGCTTTGCCCAATTCCTTTGCTATTTTCATAGCAACTAGGTAAAGGCCAACCACCTGTTTGTCAGATAATTTTACGTGAGAGGAAGTGACATCCACAATAGGTCCTTCAGGCGTTATTTTTACGAAATTGCCAAATTGTTCAATGAGTTCAGTTGTAGAATAATTTAATGATATTCTTTTGGCTAAGTCGAGTGTGGGAACGTGCTTCGAAATGAATGTCATTACTGACGAAAGCACTGACTCGCTGGATCCGCTGAATTGAACAGTGATATCATTTATTGAAATGGATACTACCAAATTCGGTCCCAAATCGGAGTTCAGCTTTTGATTATCATCCTCTTGCATCTTGGTCACTTAAAAGGCACGAATGGAAGTATATACACATTACTTGCTTATCATCTTAAAGAATATTAGGTTTAGTTGAGGCATCCGTAGATTTCAGTGTTTTAGGAATAACAAAACTTTTGACTTCATTTGAAGAAGAGCTGTCTGACTTTGTAAATTAGATCATCAATGAAGTTGGTGGGTCTTACATCATTTGAACTAGTTTGATTTTTCGTGTATTCAGAGTTACTGTTATTAATGTCAATGTTTGAGGAATTTAGCGGATTTTGGGGAGTATCAGTTAACCGAACAGATTCATTTTGCTGAGTGATCAAGCCTTCATTCGTAGCGTTACTTTTCGTCTTTTGATCATTATTCTCAATATTTATTGGAGTATCCGGCTCAGTACTTTTTGTTTCTTGAGCTCGAGTTGCGTTGCCTGTAATCTGAGCTATATCAACACTTGAAGGTAGTCTGTTTTGAAACCCTGTATTTGACCTGTTATCGTTTGTTTTAAGATTGTCTGAAGTGTTCTGCAGTACACTATTAATTGTATCCTCCATCATCCCATTCAAAGTGTCTGATACCACTTGATCAATAGTTTCCTTTATAGAGGAGGAAGCTGCAGTCTTTTCGGGAGTGGCAAATACTTGAGTTGTCGGACCAACAATCAATCCAAATACTGCAATGGAACAAACGAATATCAACAGTTCAAAGTCGAATGGTAAACCGCTCAAATCAGACTGTTGTAGTTTTAATTACTCAGTCTTAATGTGAGAATGTAAATAAGTACTAAGTATATACTAAGTTTATGTTAAATAAATTAGATCGAGTAATGGTATAATATCGACTATGGTTTTGAATTTCCTCCACGTGAGATGCGTTAATGACAGTGAGGGAAGCTAACTAATTAATTCATTTGATAAAGTATAATTGGTACCAGCAATCACTTTTATATTCAGTTATAATATCAAGAGAACTTTTGAAAATGATAGGCAAACAGATAACTTGACAAACCTCCACTACATGGGACCAATCAACTAACTACATTACAATAAATGTATATAAGTGCAAAAATCCAAATAAATGGATCCGTTTATTAGTAGCCATGATTGACATAATATTTGTATCTTTTTTCAACTTCTTTGTTACTACCGGATAGAACGTTTGAAATTTGATATCTTAATGATTTATCGATAAATTCTCTAAGCTCTTTGGTATTGACGCTCCCCTGCGGAAATCCAGCTGAAAAAGCGTTTTCGAACAAATGCATGAATGATACAACCTTATCCCTGTATTCTTCAGACGATGGTTTTGCATTTTCTGTGACTTTAAACCACGTAGTTGCACATGGAGCCGCAAAAGTACGTGGTAGCTCTTCTAACACTCTATCAATTTCAAAGAAATCCATTCTTACTCTGTTCAATTTATATCTGGAATTTACTATAAATCTATTATATTTTTAATTCCTACAAATTCCGCAAAATATGTGTTGACACATGCTAAGCAAAATTGATCGCCTGAAATCTTGTTATGGCGAAATGAATAGGTCAGCACCAAGCCATATTTGTGCAGAATTATTAGTCTAATGTGTACGAATCTGCATACCGGGATATGACATCTAGAGAACATTGTGATAAAAAATACTATCTTTCCCAGAATAAATGAGGGTAAATGTACTTACGAATAGGAGGAGTTATCCAACTCTTTTCATCTTTGAACCACACCGTGGACAAGATGCTTCCCTATGTTTGGTTCCACAACTCATGCAATAGTAGTTAACCGAGTTCCCGGAAAATGGGGAGGACAGTGACCCAAACATTCCCACACCTCCTCCCATCTTTTTCATCATTCTATTCCGCATATAGAAATTGATCAAAATGAATATGGCGATAATCACGGGTAGGGACAAATAAAATGGCAACAAAAGTGAAATTGATATACTAATTCCAAGAGATATAGCTATCATCAAAAGGTTATACATAAGAAATTGCTTGTTATCCATTTCTTTTCACCTACCTACCTGATCAGACAAGATTATTAAGGTAACTGTCTAAAATTTCAGTACGCTTCTTTGGAATAAAGAAATCGCACTAATTTAGGATCGAAATTCAAATAAATCGATGGCTACCTGAAATAAAATGGTAGCCGAAATTGAGTTAATATACATAGGTTTAAAACAGAACCTTTCGGATACCCTTGTCATTCAAAAGCAATCAGATGAATTTGATTCTAAGAGTTCTAGTGATAAATTCATCTTCATTGGCGAGTTATTCTACTTTCACCAACCACAGATAACATTCATTAATGTTGAATGTCAGAATCGGTAGATTTTTCTTCTCGTGATATGATCATCGTGAGAGTACTAATGACACTGTCCAAATATCTTATGCGAAGAACAACCTTTCTGAGATCATCTTCATTGGCTGCGTTAATCTTAGATAGAATATCGTAAACGCCGTCCACAGGATAAACCTGAACCACTTCGGGAATGTCCTTTAGCTGATTAATGACTTCATTGGCAGACTTAAAGTCGCAATTAATAAGGATAAATGCAGATGGCATTTGTTGTTTATATTGATACTAGCCTTTTCCTAATATAGTATGCTAATCTAGAATAGAAATATGCAGCATGGATATTACTTGATACTCATGGACTGGATTGCATTTAAATTATTATTTTGACAGAATATTTGAATACTGCATTTTGGTTATCGTGACCGTATCTGCGTTCCCTGTAAAGGATCAGATTGATCAGCGAATCTTTATTTTGCCGTGTGAACGATGGGATCTAAATATTTGTTAGATCTTGGATTCCGAATACATTTGTCAAGATCCAAACAATATTAGATTGCAGAAAGTATAATCAAAAGTCCAATTCTAATACATCAATGTATGAAAGTATGAAAGTAAAAAGTACATAATTGTAGTTGTTATCTTTCTTCCCCAATCTTAATTGAAATTTATGTTTCATCTTTCAAAAACTGCAATTTTAGAAACGAAAGTACTGGTTTATCTAAATTATGAATGTCTTGTTCTGATTGTGCGCTGAGATATGATTTACTTGAGAGGCCCTCTCTTTATTGTCACATTCATTCTGATTGTTCAGACTTGATTCTGAGTACTAATGGGCCTAAATTACCAATATTCTCCGTGGATATGACCAAATTTGTCAAAGTTGCATGTTGATCCTTCTTTCCCTAGTTTTTCTGACTTTGCAATGCTCTTCCAAAATGTCAATTAACATGGGATTTAATCCCCAATATCGAAATTTTTGGAATAATAAAAAGAGACCTATTACCGGGCCTAAAATCTAATCTAAAATTAGATGCTGATTCGTTAAGAGCAATATTCAGATTAGTAGTTTATAATTGTGAAAACTTATTTAGATTCGAGTATCATACAAATACCATCTGTCTGAATGCATTCAGACAATATCCTTTTTCTCAGTTGATCTAATCTTGCTTATGGTCGACTGGATGAAATTAAACAAGGGCTTTACTTCCTCAACAGGACCTCGAATATTTAATTTATTCCCACCCTGCAATGTCATCATAGCTGTCTTGAAAATAGTTCCTTTTTCTGAATATTCTATGCCGTATAAAGTGTCCAAACGTTCACTTACAACATCACAGGATTTGAGAAGCCGTCCCCTTTCTGCGTATAAAACAATCCTGTTATCAGTAATAAGCACTTCGTATTTTCTCTGTGTGCAATGTAGTTTAGTTCTTGTCCTGAAGGCTATCTTTTCTAAGGGGAGCAAAATGTCGTGTACTGCCATAGTCTACTTGAAGTCGCTTCTTCCTGATGGGTATTTATAGAAATCAGTTGAACCTATTTACTTTTTGTGATCACTTATGTGGACGATCTTTCCTTCTACTATAAGGTTTCCCTCTGATAAGTTGATAGGACATGATAAATAATTAGTTAAGACTAACTAAATCTATAGAATCTCATTATACCACATAGGGCCTATCCAAACACAATTAATATATTGTCTATTAAGAACAGTATAATATAATCTGGACAAGCCACGAATGACCTCAGCCGAGCTCCCTATAACAGGACATATAGATGAACTACGGAGGAGGGGTATTCGAACTTTGATAGTCCTGACCGTAATTACTATAATCTGTCTGAGTTTCGGCTTAAAATCGTTTACTGTGGTTTTATCGTTACCTCCTGGTATTTCTTTTCCTAACTTCACGTCAGGTTCAAATTCAACTGATTCCTCTATTGTTTTGAGATTCTATTATCCTTATCCCAATCCGTTTGAAAATATTGCAGTGCAACTAACATTATTCCTTAAGGATACGTTATTGCCAACCGAAGTCAAGTTTATCCAAACAGCTCCTGGACAAGCGTTCTTCGCCCAAATTCATATTGCACTGCTATTGAGCATAATATGTTCAATTCCAATAATAGCGAGAGAAGTTTTTGCTTTTATATATCCCGCGCTTAGCACTAATACGACAACGGCCATTTATAAAATTACGCTTCCAATCCTTCTTTTATTTATCATTGGGATTGTTTTTTCATATTTGCTAGTGATTCCATTTACTCTTTCCTTTCTATACAAATACGGAGAATCGCTTGGAGCTGAAACGTTTGTAACCGTTAGCGATTTTATGTCATTTGTACTTCAATTCATGTTAAGTTTTGGTATCGCATTTCAATTACCAGTCATAATGTATGGATTGTCGATAGTAGGTCTGGTGAATTCAACTTTTTGGAGTAAGAATTTACGTTATGCCATTGTAATAATAGCAATCTTCGGGGCACTAATCACTCCTGACGGGAGTGGCATTACGATGTGGTTTGTCTCCATACCTATGATAGTCTTGTATGTTCTGGGAATTATGATCATACGTCGGGCAGAACGACACCGAATAATTGTATCAATGAGATAGGCAGTATGAAAATAAGACCAATAATTGAATTCAAAGGTTTAGCTACATCCTCAGTTTGGGCAGATCAATGCACAGCATTATATAGCAGATTTTCTTTGGACTAAAAAATTATAGTATTAGCGAAAATTTTATTTTGACTTTGGAATTAGTCCAGGTCATCTGATTTCTTGTTGATACTTCAAAAACGTTTGCGGCGAACAAGTATTACGTAAAAATTTTATTTACACAACAGTACCTTCAAGATCTATATGATTAGGAGAGAAGACATTACAATGATCGCAGAAGCATATGATATGAAGAATGTAAGCATTGCAGTTTTAGGAAGTCACTCTGCTCTTGAAATTATGGATGGTGCCAGGGATGAGGATTTTAAAACGGTCTGTATTTGTCAGAAAGGCCGTGAAACACCTTATTTGAGATACAAACGTCTAGTGGACAAAATTATCTTGCTTGATAAGTTCTCTGATATTTCTTATAAGGAAAATCAAGAAAAAATACTCGAAATGAATTCTATCCTGGTTCCTCATCGTGCCCTTACAGCGTATGTAGGTTACGATATAATTCAGAATGAGTTGTCAATACCACTTTTTGGTAATAGAAACTTATTAAGAGCAGAAGAAAGAACTTACCAACAAAATCAGTACCATCTGTTGGAAAGAGCGGGAATACGTCATCCCAGGATATACACAGATCCTTCACAAATTGACGCCCTGGCTATGGTTAAAGTGCAGGAAGCCAACAGAAATCTAGAAAGGGCATTTTTCCTAGTATCCTCTACAAAGGATTATTATGAAAAATCCCAGATAAAAATAAATAGACACATAATTGAAGAAAAAGATTTAAGGTCTGCAGTCATAGAAGAGTACGTAGTAGGTACTTATTTCAACTTTAATTTTTTTTATTCTCCATTATCAGACGAAACCGAATTTCTAGGCATTGAGAGAAGACTACAAACAAACCTGAATGATTTGAACTCGATGCCTGCAAAACAACAAATGGATTTTGAGTGGGACGTTAAACATATTGAGATAGGGCATACTCCTGCGAGCATCCGAGAATCCATGCTCGAGAGGATTTTTGATATCGGCGACAGATTTACCAAAGCCACCAGGACAGAATACCCACCTGGCATAATAGGCCCATTCTCTCTGCAGAGCATCGTAACACCAGATTTCGAAATCACGGTTTATGACGTATCTCTAAGAGTGCCAGGAAATGCAATCATGGCCACTACCAGTCCATATACCAAGTATAGCCATGGACACACTTTTGGGGTTGGGAGAAGAATTGCCATGGAATTGAAGTCGGCAATTTCTCATGGAGCGATAGACCGACTAATTACTTGATAAATCTTACTCTTCTATGGTCTCCTCGAACAGAGTTTTCCTTACTTTAATCGGGACATCAAAATACGCTGCTAAAGCTATTGCATCAGAGGCGCGATAATTTCTGAATATTAGGTTATCCCTTCTACTTTTGAAATAAAGGTTAGCTCTGAGAACGGAACCATTTCGATATATCCTTACCTCCAAAAGCAGCAAATCCTGCATAGCTGATATTTCTTCGACCAAGTTGTATATAGTGGGCAGAGTAGTCTTATCGCCTTCTTGAAATCGCAATATGTGTCTAGCTACTTCCCCGGAGAACGCACGCATTGGAAACTCTTTTCCATCTCGAGTCTTCAAAATTAGAATACCTTCAAGGCCAATCTGATCCACAAAACCCACATAACTAATATGGGCCGTAATGTATTCATCATGTTCGGGTAGTATGTCGGCCATATTAATGACAACAACTGCTGAAATTTAGATTTTTTGTGCCTTCGTTGCCACTGAAAACATGTCAGAGGAAGAATAGCACGGTTGATCCTGACACCACAAAATTGTATCGGTCCAATTAAGTTAAATTTGCGATGAATTCTAGTAATCAATTGATTGATACCTGCAGGTGTTTATCATGTTACCAGAAATAGAGGTTTTAGGATTCTTGGACTAAGTATTTTTTCCATAGCCTTCATTTTTGTGGCCTATTCTAATCTCACATCGTCAGAAATCCCACAAATCATTCCTCAAAAATTATACGGACTGGCTCAGCTGGTGATAATTTTGACCGTGACTTGTCTCATTTTTTGTGTTTACGGTGTGTATCTAGTTGTCAAGTTTTCAATTGATACATCACCAAACAACCATAATCTTCTATCATTTGCAGCTCATATATTCAAGAAAAAAAGTTATTTCAAATTGTTGATAATCTCGTCTGTCTTGTATGGCATATTTTTTGCATATCTTTCAAGAATTGTTATCTATCTTCCTACTGAGGTATCACTTGATCACGCGATAAACATTCCATCTTTTGTATTAACCTTGTGCTGTGGATCCCCTGGATATTTTCCAATGGCTACGATAAGACTAACTGAAAATTTATCCATCTTATTAATACCATTAAACTTAATCCTGGCAGTGGCCGTATCCCTTTTGGTTGGTTTTAATATTGTATTAAATGTGTATGCTACGCAACTGGCAAGATCGCAGACTAGACGAAAGATCTCTGCTGTTTCCACAATGGGAGCGTTCAGCGGGTTATTCATAGGATGTCCGACTTGTGCTGGAAGTTTGTTCTCGGCGCTTTTGGGATTTGGTGCAGGTACTGCAGTTTCAATCTTGGCTCCCTTTCAAACGCTGTTTGTTTTGATGAGTTTGCCTGTACTCGTATTGACGTCCATCCTCCTTTTACGCAATATTAGAAACAGTGAAAGTTGTGAATCAAAGGACAGGCATGCACATTAATGGTTATCATACTCGAAGGCAAGTAATGCTGATATCGGCAGAATATGAAATCCCAATTTTCTGTAAATTGGGAAGCATGATTCATTCACAATAGAGATAGCTTGTTGACTTTTCATGAAGGATTTTGCTAAATAAGGCAACATCAATGTCTTTAAAGGGCCGGATTCTTTGGAGCTGAGGAGGTTCTTTCTCGGCCTCGAGCAGCCCTCTAGTTTGCAATTCAGACTTGATTTTTTCTCGCAGTTCAGGGTGACAAATTTTACTATGAAATATGCAGCCTAAAGCCTCCAGGAACATCTGCCGAACATGGGCATCACCTTTCTCTTCGTGAAAGTGTGGATTTCGAGTTTCGATCTGCATCACTTCGATCCCCTTATCCATTGCGTCTTGGTGTTCAGTTGGAATAATGCCACCAAATTCTTCCAATAAATTTATTATTTCATATGGTTCAACAGAAAACCCGGAAGAATAGGTTAATGATTCAGCCAATTTCATTGAGAGACAATGTTCTCCTGAATTGCCGGTGCGCATGACTTCGGTTTCAAAGCCAGTATAATAGGAGATAACAGAGTTTAGATACTGGTTGGTGATTTCTGACACTCTCCCCCATTTGGAAAAGTACACTCCATTATCTGAGACCTTAGGTTTGTAAATCCATGATACTCTGACCATCGTGTAAGGGGTGGTTGACATGGCAATACCTGATGCAAAAATCTTTACATATTCATTGACAGCTCCCGGAACATAATTGTCTGCATCAATAAATCCAACGTAATCCTTCCCAGACATCTTGGACAGAAGCATACCAATAATCATTCCTTCTGCCTTGCCATTCCGTACTGTTCCGTCGTTCGAGAGTAAGTCGGCATATCCTACTTCGCGCAGGGCCTCAGAAACACCCGGGTCTCTTTGGTGGACTATTATGGAATTTTTCCCCGCAAACCTATTAAATTGTTCTATAGCTTCGCGCTCAAGTTTATAACGATCGATCGGCTGCCTCGGACTGTTTGAAACGATGATAGTCAAACAATCATGGGGAATTCCACTCAAGACACCTTCCAAGAGTTTTAAACGTTCCCCTTTAATGGGAATTACAATAGCCATCTTCCCCTCAATCTCAGAAATGACCTCGTTATCTACCGTTCGTATGGCTTCTGATTTACTTTTACCAGTTTTATAGCCCGAGTCTAGTTCATAAACTCTCTGAACTCCATGCATACTAATGGTGCCAAATCGTTCTGTGAATCTGGGTACGTCAAGCTTCATTATCCAATGTGGCGACGCAAGCCATATTTATTACAAATGGGATTTCATTACTCATGATGGTTGGGCATGGATCGATTTCATATACTTTCAATTATTTTTGAGACTGTCCTCTCGTAAGACGCGATATTATCAAGAGAAACGCAAAGATAACGATCGTTTCTAGATGTTAATGGGATGGTAAGTAATTTTACTTTGTCGAATTCTGTCAGTTGGAAATGCAATTCACCCAAGTCTGATTCGAACCTTTTCTTTATAGCCAGTGTCAAATATCCAGAATACAAGGAATTTTGAGAAAGATCTGAGGTGGAACTTGATGTAATCAGTGGCTTTTGGATATTGTTTCTGTACTTACCAGCCAAAAGCTTACCATTACTATCAATAACACCTGCGAACCTAATACTTTTGTCTACAGAAAGAACAACAAAGCAAAGATCCATTAGAAACTCGTGTTCTTCCAATATTTACTTTAAATGCACGTTGTATCATATATAAACGACTCTAGAGAATTCTTCTGAAAACTTTCATTAGAGTCATAAAGTGGCATTATTGAATAAACTCAGGTTTTGTTGGTACAAGTCGACACTACGTTTAGCTACGTCTAGATTTGTTAACCCATCCAACAAATCTTATTGCACTTTCTTTTAATCTCGCTGGCGGGAGTCATCAAGTCCACCTTGTTTCGGTTTTGTAATCCTCCATTTTTTTTTGATTCTAGTATGGCTAAGCATGCGTTAATACTATAAATATCTGATACTTGGAATAGGTCAGAATACATTCTGGTATGTTCGAGTATTCCATTTGGTGTTATTCTCTATTGGTTTGTAATTTAGATGTGGGAGGGACTTTGCACTCTAATATTCAATTGCGGTTGAAGTCTAATGAATTGGAAAAAGAATGTGGTGTTACTGCTTCGTGTATCATACTTCCCTTAATTTACTTATGACCATCAAAGGCTATTTGTCCCCCCTGGCTGCTAAATTAGTGCAATCCGTAGAAAGGTCGTTCATCTTTATCAATT
>Ga0164302_10000329_pt1 | contig 13150 bp, 12 predicted proteins | sample Whisoiple_202_MG_FD_109714 | JGI IMG/M metagenome (GOLD analysis project Ga0164302, IMG submission 109714) | Soil microbial communities amended with pyrogenic organic matter from upstate New York, USA - Whitman soil sample_202_MG | ecosystem: Environmental > Terrestrial > Soil > Agricultural... | reverse complement strand
TCACCTCGCGCACGATGCAATGACAGACGCGATCACCGGCCGTGGTGACGCACCAGCCGTAATAGAGTTCGGGAAAAGTGCTCGCCTTGCTCAATATTCGGTGAGTGCGGCCGGCACCGGAGCGTCAAGGTGCTCCAGCAACGCGGCAAGCTTGTGACCCAATTCGATTCCCACCTTCGAGATTTGGGGTGTGTTGAAGCTGCCGAACCGGGTGCTGGATTGGTCCACGGTGAACCAAGTGGCATCGCCAACGTCTTGCACAATGGCGGTACGCAACGGAGCATAGAGCAGAATGGCGGGGTTGTAGCGGTACATTTTCTGCGCAATGGTGTGATTCCCATGAGGTACTCGACACAACGGCCGCGGTCTCCGGCCAGCCGCATCAGCGACGTAAAGTCGTGGGACCAGTAGAGCCAGTAAAGAATGAAGTCGTGTGGCGCGCTCGGCGAGATCGGGTCGGCCGCAACGAGGACGGGATCCACCACCGGTGGGCGAGCGAGCGGACGTTCGTACGCGGCGACAACAGCCCCCCTCGACTCGATCTGGCCGATCTGGGGCATTCTCGACTGGACAGGAGAACGGACGCGGAGAAACAGGTGCCTACCCCTCGCTGCAATACGAGTAGAAACCATCCTCGGATCAACCCCGCGCGTCAGACCGACAGCGACACCTTCAATACGATCACGAGCTGCAGCGTACTTTTCCCGAAAGCCCGTCAAGACCGATCACCACCTTAGGATCGCGACCATCGACATCACCTTCGGTGCCGGCGCAGATCTGCGGCAGCTGACCGCACCGCTTCTCCAATCCGGCCGACAATCGGGCTGTCGAGTGTCCAGCATTGCCAGAACAGCGGCACGTCGAGGTGACATCGGATATCCGTATGAACGAGCCGTCGGGCAGCGCGGGGACTGCGAGCTTCTCGGGGAACATGCCCCACCACAACCCCGCGCGCACCGCAGCTGCGAATCCCTCGGCCGCCGGAACGAAGTACGTCGGCCTTAAGATGTGATGGCGGAACACCTTTCGCACCATCATGTCCTGCAGGGCGTCGTCTTGATTCCACGCCAGCGATGGTGCCTTCATGACCGCATGCGCGGTGAAACCGTCGGGCAGGTGCTGCTCGATGAACGTCTGACTTGCCACCGGCACATACCGCATCACCCCCAGCGGCTGCACTCGACAGCCGGGCACCAGGGTGCGCTCGGTGGTCACCATGCGACGACCAGATGGTGCGATCACCGCCGCGGTGGCGCGCAGGATCGCTCGTCGGGAGCGATGGCGATTCGCACCTTCGACTGGCGGATCCGCCGTCTTCCGCCATCCCAAAATGGAATCCGCCACGTAAGTCACGTGACGGTTATCCCAGACGCAGCTCTCGCATAGTACAGCGTCGGCGGGAGATGAAAGACCCAGCAGCACAATGTATCTGGCATCACCGTTCATGGATATCCTCGATTAGCCATCGTAAAGGTCGCCGTTTTCATCAGATGACGTTTTCGGTTGCAGCGCGGCCGGCCCGCCAACAGGTGCCGCCGCTGCCTTATTAGCACAGACGACAGGCGGTGCGGCGTTCCCAGTGATTGTCCCGATGGGCGTTGACCTCGTCTATCTGATCCACTGAAAGGTAGAAGGCCTTCGCCTTGATCCGCTCATACGCCCAGTAGAACTTCTCGGCGTGTACCGGTTCAATGGCCGCTGCGTCCCGCAAATCGTGCAGCATTGCGTCAAGTTCGGCTTGGACGACCTTCTCGGTTGACCTCGCGGATGCGCACGATCCGCTCGTTGGTCGTGTCCGTGTTGTAGAACGGAATCGCCACTGCCTCAAACGTCTTGGTTGATGTGGAGTACTCCTCGGCGGGTATGCGGAACATCGCGATTATCGCGTCACCTCTCACTGAGCTAACTTGCGAACGGCTGTGGCGGCTTCATTTTGTCGCACGGCGATCACCGCTGTGGCATCAGTTCGTGGTAGCGGTCGGCGACCGTTTCGCGGATCGCCTGCAACACCATCGCTGCGGCGGGTCTGCGTAAGCGACTCGGCGCGAGGCAGGCGGTGAATTCGAGGACGGGGGCCACTTCTGTGGGCAACACCCGGCGCAGACTGGCTTCGGGATCTCCGACGAACGCGGGAAGCAACCCGATTCCGGCGCCAGCGAGTGTCGCAACGCGCTGTGCTTGCACGCTGGTCGATCCGAAGGCCACTTGATGGGTGCCGGTGAGCCGGGTCAGCAGGTCGAGATCGTCCACACGCAAGAGGCTTTCGATGTAGAACACCAGCGAGTGATCGACCAATTCGTCGATCGACTCGGGGATGCCGCGATCCGTCTCGTACTCGTGCGACGCATAGAGGCCGAGGCGATAGTCGGTGAGTTTCTCTGCTCCGGGCCGTCCGACGACCGGTTCGCCGACACCAATTTCGATGTCGGCGCCGACGCCGTAGGCGGTCAACCGGGTCTGTGTGATGAGTTCGACGATCAGTCCGGGGTTGATCCGGTGGAGGTCGGCCAGCGTCGGCGCCACGAAATAGGCGCCGAAGGCGTCGGTTGTCGAGACGCGCACCAATCCGGACAGTTGGCGCTCGCGCGGCGTCGTGCTCACCTGATCGTGCACCTCGGCGAGGGCGGACTCGATCTGTTCACAGGATTTGAGCAGACTCTGCCCGAGGACAGTCAGTTCGCACCCTTGAACCCGGCGCACCAGGAGCGGGGCGTGTAGTTCGGCCTCGAGCGCCGACATTCGCCGCGAGATCGTTGCGTGGTTCAGGCCGAGGGTCGATGCCGCGCCAGCCAGCGAACCGCATCGGGCGATCTCGAGCAGGATGACCAGATCGTCCGCGCGCATCCCTGGCTCCCGTCATTCGACCTGTGCATTCCTGCACAGCAGCTCTACCGAACTGGGTCTTTTCGCCGTTGGCAATCTACCCCACCCTTGATGAATCGGAGCTATTTCCGCAGCGAGACGAGACCGGAAGGACGTCCACGTGAAGATCTGTTGGATCGGCTTGGGCAACATGGGTATGCCGATGGCTACACATTTGCACAATGCAGGCTTTGAGGTTTTGGGCTTCGACCTGTCGTCGACGCCCCGCGCGGCCGCAGCCGAGGCGGGCTTGCCGGTCGCGGACACGGTGCATGAGGCCGCGGACCGTGCCGATGTCGTGTTCACGATGCTGCCCAAGGGCGAGCACGTCCACAACGCGCTTTTCGACTCGCTCGCGCTCGCCGAAACCAACAGTGGCGCCCTGGTCATCGACTGCTCCACGATCGCCGCCGCCGATGCCCGCGACATCGCGGCCGGAGTAGTTGCCTCGGGGAGGCGATTCGTCGACGCGCCCGTCTCGGGCGGTACGGCGGGCGCTGAGGCGGGTTCGCTGACGTTCATGGTGGGCGGTTTTGAGGCCGATATCGACGACGCGCGCCCAATGTTCGAGGCGATGGGCTCGCGGGTCTTCCACGCCGGCGAGGTCGGCGCCGGGCAGAGCGCCAAGATGGTGAACAACTTGATGCTCGCGGCCAACATGCAAAGCACCTGCGAGGCCGCGGTCCTCGCGCGGCGCCTCGGCATCGCACCCGAAACCGTCATCGAGATCGCCAGCGTGTCCACCGGCGACAGCTGGGTGCTGCGCAACTACTACCCGGTTGGCGGTGCTGTCGAGAAGGCGCCGTCCAGCCATGGATTCACCGGTGGATTCGCGGCGAGGTTGATGCGCAAGGACCTCGGCCTGGCACTCGACGCCGCTGCCGAGCACGGCGTCGACTTGACCGCCACCGCCACCGTCGCGCGCCGGCTCGACACGATGATCGCTGAAGGGCACGGCGACCTTGACTTCTCGGCGATCGTCCGGCTCGCCGATGCGGCGGATGCGCAGGCTCTGCGATGACAAGCCTGATCGCCGGTGACACGGCCATCGCGCCATCCACTCGGGCGCCGAGGGGGTTTCGTCGGATCGTCGCCGCCTCGATGGCCGGCACCGTCGCCGAGTGGTACGAGTTCTTCCTGTACGGGATGGCGGCCGCGCTCGTCTTCGGCGACGTGTTTTTCAAAGCGACCGGCAACCCGCTCGACGGGGTGATCGCAGCCCTGCTCACATATGCGGTCGGCTTCGTCGCCCGACCGATCGGCGGAATCGTCTTCGGCCATTACGGCGACCGATTCGGTCGCAAGAAGCTACTGCAGGTTTCGCTGCTAATGATCGGTGTCTCCACGTTCCTGATCGGCGCCCTGCCCGGCTTCGACCAGATCGGCTATGCCGCGCCGATCCTGCTCGTCGTGCTTCGCTTTGTGCAGGGCATCGCCATCGGCGGCGAGTGGGGCGGCGCTGTACTTCTCGTCGCCGAGCACAGCCCCGACAATCAACGCGGGTTCTGGTCGAGCTTTCCGCAAGTCGGTGCCCCGTTGGGCAACGTCCTTGCAACCGTTGTGCTGCTGACACTGTCGAACCTGTTGAGCGAGCAGGCCTTCCTGACGTGGGGTTGGCGGATCGGCTTCTTCCTGTCCGCGGTCATCGTGCTGATCGGCTGGTACATCCGATCCAAGGTCGAAGATTCGCAGATCTTCCGCGATTCGGCCGAACAACAGCCACCGGCGGCGAACACATGGCAGGCCGTCCGCCGCGTAGTGCGCGCTCGGCCCAGGGAAGTGGCGACCGCGATGGGGCTTCGGGTCGTCGAGAACATCCTGTACTACCTCGTGGTCACGTTCTCGCTGACCTATCTGAAGGTGCAGTTGCACGTCGACACGTCGACGATCCTCACCCTGATGTTGATCTCACACCTGGTACATGCCGCGACGATTCTGCTGTTCGGGTGGATGTCGGACAGGGTTGGGAGACGGCCCGTCTACCTCGCCGGCGTGCTCCTGTCCTCGGCCTACTGTTTCATCGCGTTTCCCCTGATGGACACCAAGTCCGTCGCGCTGATTCTGGGCGCGATCACCCTCGGAATGGTCGTGCACGCCATGATGTACGCCCCGCAGCCAGCCTTGATGGCCGAAATGTTTCCCACCCACATGCGTTACATCGGTATCTCACTGGGCGCCCAGGTAACGGCCATCTTCGCCGGCTCGCTGGCCCCGGTGATCGCCACGCTGCTGCTGCGAACGTATGCGAGCTGGATCCCCGTCGCCGCTTACGTGACGATCGCCGCGGTCATCTCGCTCGTCGCCGTCGCGTTGCTACGCGAGACACGCGGCACGCCCCTGACGAACGTCGCGTCGCCGCACCACGATTCGCACTGATTTCTGTCAAAACCCATCATCCGAGAAAGGAAACAATTATGCGTACCATTCCCCACTGGATCGGAGGCGCTCCGGAGCACGGCGGCGTCGAGGTGATCGACGTCACCAATCCCGCCACCGACCAGCCGATCGCGACGGTCGCGATGGCAGATCCCGAGATCGTCGAGTCGGCCGTCGCCGCCGCGGAGGCAGCGTTCGGCGGCTGGTCGGCCACGCCGCTGTCCCGGCGAGCGCACGTCCTGTTTCGGTTCCGGGACCTGTTGCTGGACAACAAGTCCGACTTGGCGGCGCTGATCACCGCCGAACACGGCAAGACCGTCGACGACGCCGCGGGCGAGATCGCCCGCGCCGCGGACTCGGTGGAACTTGCTTGCGGCGGACCGGCATTGATCCGTGGCGGGACATCGCTGCAGAGCGGTCCGAACATCGACACTAAGTCCGTCCTACACCCGCTCGGCGTGTGCGTCGGGATCACGCCATTCAACTTTCCGGCGATGATGGGCATGATGATGGCCGCAGTCGCGATCGCGGCGGGTAACACGTTTGTCTGGAAGCCCAGTGAGCAGGATCCCGGCGTGTGCGTCCGCATCGCTGAACTGTTGACGCAGGCAGGACTTCCGGACGGCGTGCTGAACATCGTGCACGGTCGTCAGGATACGGTCGAGGCCCTCATCGACCATCCCCGCACCCGCGCGGTGTCGTTCGTGGGATCGAGCAAGGTGGCGCACCTGGTGTACTCGCGGGCGGCGGCCGCCGGCAAGCGGGTGCAGACGTTCGGTGGCGCTAAGAACCACATGATCGTGATGCCCGACGCCGACCTGGATGTGGTCGCGGACCAGCTCACCTCCGCCTCGTTCGGCGCGGCAGGGCAGCGCTGCATGGCTATCTCGGTCGCCGTGGTCGTCGGCGAAACCGCTGACCCGCTGCTGGACAAGCTCGCCCAACGCGCCGCGCAGGTCCGCGTCGGTGCCGGCGGCGAACAGGGCACCGAGGTCGGCCCGGTGGTGAGTCGCGCGGCACAGGAACGTATCCGCGCCGCGGTCAAGGACGCGGTCGCGGCAGGGGCCAGGGCAGTGCTCGACCGCAGCACCGAAGAGGTGCCTGGCTTCGACAACGGCTACTTCGTCGGTCCCACCGTGCTCGCCGACGTCGCGGTCTCGTCCTCGGCGTACCAGGAGGAGCTTTTCGGTCCGGTGCTCGTCGTGCATCGGGTGGACACCCTCGACGACGCGCTCAGCTTGATCGAGAACCACCGCTACGGTAACGGTGCCTCGATCTTCACCCGAAACGGCGCCGCCGCCAACGAATTCGAGCGCCGCGCATCCGCCGGAATGGTCGGGGTGAATGTCGCGATCCCGGTCCCGGTGGCCGCCTACGCGGTGCAGGGTTGGAAGGACTCCGCCTACGGAGACACCGGCCTGAACAACGCATCCTGGAGCTTCTACACCCGCCCCAAGTACGTCACATCGCGCTGGGACAGCACCACCGGAACCGATTTCGGCTTCCGACCGAACTGATCCCACAGCCCGTGGGCGGCACGGATGAACGGTCTTCGTGCCGCCCGCGATCCACCCCACCCAGACCACAACTTCCAGGACATCCATCATGTACCTCACCCAAGGACTGCACCGGGCAGTGCAGCAAACCCCAGACGGTTTAGCGACCATCTACGGCGAACGCGTCCGCACCTGGGCCGAATCCGCCGACCGCGTGGCCCGGTTCGCCGGCGCTCTGCACGCACACGGCGTCGGTGCCGGCGACCGCGTCGGGCTCCTGGCGGTCAACTCCGATATCTACCACGAGGCGATGCTCGCGATCCCCTGGGCTGACGCGGTCGTCAATCCGGTGAATACCCGGTGGAGCGCGGCCGAGATCGCCTTCTCACTCGACGATTCCGGCAGCCGGGTGCTGATCGTCGACGACACCTTCGCCCCGGCGGTACCAGAGCTGCGCCAACACTGCGCCGCCATCGATACGGTGATCCATGCCGGCGATGGTGCCGCCCCGGAGCACAGCCTCGACTACGAAACTCTGGTAACCGGACACGATCCCGTTGCGGATGCGCGCCGCGGGGGCGACGATCTCGGCGGCATCTACTACACCGGCGGCACCACCGGCAAGCCGAAGGGCGTCATGCTCAGCCACGCGAACCTGCTGGTCTCCGCGCTCGGCGCTTGCGCGACAGGAGAGTTGATCACTCCACGCGGCCGCGTAATGCACGCCGCGCCGATGTTTCACCTCGCCGACATGATCACCTGGGTCGCCGGAAACCTGCTCGGGGCCACGCATGTGATGGTGCCAGGTTTCACTCCGACCGGCGTCGCCGATGCGATCGCCCGGCACCAGGTCACCGATGTTCTGTTGGTGCCGACGATGATCCAGATGCTTGTGGACAGCCAGGACACCGCCGGCACCGATCTGAGCAGTCTCCGGCGGCTGCTGTACGCCGGCTCGCCAATCTCCGAGGCACTCGTGGAGCGGACCCGCAAGCGGCTGCCGACGACTGCGCTCACGCAGGTGTACGGAATGACGGAAAACGCTGCCACTATCACCCTGCTGCTGCCGCACGAACACGACGACCCCGCCCTGCGCCGAGCGGCCGGCCGAGCCGAGCCGCACAACGAAATCCGCGTCGTCGACCCGCAGGACAACGAGGTACCGGTGGGCACCATCGGCGAGATCGTGCTGCGCGGCCCGAACGTGATGCTGGGCTACTGGAACCGGCCGGAGCAGACGGCCGAGACGCTACGGGACGGCTGGATGCACACCGGCGACAGCGGTTACGTCGACGAGCGTGGCTACGTCTTCCTCGTCGATCGGATCAAGGACATGATCGTCTCCGGCGGTGAGAACGTGTACTCGGTCGAGGTCGAAAACGCCCTGTGCAAGCACCCGGCCGTGGCGGCATGCGCGGTCATCGGCATTCCCGACGAGACATGGGGCGAGTCGGTACACGCCGTTGTCGTCCCCACCGTGGGCCACCATGCCACTCAGGACGAGTTGCGTGCGCACGCGAAGACGCTCATCGCCGGGTACAAGGCGCCCAGAACCGTCGAGTTCGTCGAGGCACTGCCCATCTCCGGCGCCGGAAAAGTTCTCAAGAACGAATTGCGAGCGAAGTATTGGCCGCCGGGCGCACGCGGCGTGTCCTGACCAAACCTATGAAGAGGAGACAGTGGTGGACGACCGATTTCTCATCGAGGAAGTGCTCCAGGGCAGCGACACTGCCGGGCTAGATCCCCTGCAGGTCCGCGAAGTGATCGCGCTGCTGGCTCGGGCGCGGGTGGCGCTGGAGACGCCGAAGCTGGCCGGCGAGTGGGCCAAGATCGCGCTCGGGCTCTCCGGCATCGAGGTGCCCGAACGCGACGCCCAGTACGGCGACAGCGCCTGGCGCGATCATCCGGTGTTCCGTCGCCTGGCGCAGGGACACCTCGCGTGGACCCAGTGGATCGAGGCGATGACGGACAACCCTGATTCGGCCTGGGAGAACCGGGAACGAGCACGGTACGTGACGAACATCGTCACCGGCGCGCTCTCACCGGCGAACCTGCCGGTCACCAATCCCGCCGCGATCCGGAAGGCGATCGACACCCGCGGCCTGTCACTGCTGCGCGGTGGCCGAACGTTCGTCCGGGACGTGGTGAAACACGGCGGGATGCCACGCATGACCGACACCCGTCCATTCACGGTCGGGCAGAACATCGGTGCAAGTTCCGGCGCCGTGGTGTACCGGGAAGAAATGTTCGAGCTGATCCAGTACAACCCGACCACTGACACGGTGCACGAGCGGCCACTGCTGTTCGTGCCCCCGCAGCTGGGCAGGTACTACATCCTCGACCTCGCCCCGCAGCGCTCACTGGTGGAACACGCCGTGGCGAACGGATTCCAGACGTTCATGCTGGTCTGGCGCAACCCACGCAAATACCGACAGGCAGGTCACGGCCAGTGGGGACTGGACGAATATGTCGCCGCGACCATCCGCGCCTTCACCGTGGTGCGCGAGATCACCGGCTCCGATGACCTGAACCTGCTCGGCTTCTGCGCCGGTGGGTTCACCAGCGCGATCGCCCAGGCGCACCTCGCCGCACGCGGCGAACAGCCGGTCCACTCGGCGACCTATCTGGTCACGATGCTCGACACCCGGCGGCCGAATCTTGTGACCCCCCTGTCCACGCGCGGGGTAAACAGTGAGCTGAACCGAATGGCCGTCGAAGGACAAGTCATCGACGCCAAGCGGATCGCGAATCACTTCGCGTGGCTGCGGCCAAAGGATCTCGTCTTCGGCCACGCCATCCATAACTGGTTGCTCGGCGAGGACCCGGACGCCTACGACCTACTGGCGTGGAACGACGACGCCGCGAACCTGTCCGCCAGATTTGCCCGCGACGCCACCTTCCTCATGTCGAAGGGCACACTCGTCGAACCGGCGGCCACGACCATCCTGGGCACACCGATCGACCTGTCCCAGGTCAAGATCGACAATTTCGTCGTCGCCGCACAGACCGACCACATCACCACCTGGCGGCCCTGCTACATGACAACCCAGATGTTCGGCGGGAAAAGCGACATGGTCGTCGTGAACAAGGGCCACATCCAGACCATCGTGAGCCCGGTCGCCGAATCCCGTCAAAAGTATTGGGCCGCAACGGCAGACGGGCCCGATCCCAACGAATGGTTGCGGTTAGCCGACCAGCATGTGGGGTCGTGGTGGCCGCGTTGGGCGGACTGGCTGGCCAAGCGCTCCGGGAACAGCAAGCCCGCACCCGCGACGCTCGGCGGCCTCAAGCACCCGCCCCGCGATCCCGCGCCCGGACGATATGTGCTCGAAAAGTAGTGCCGCACACGGTGAACGAGGAGAAATGATGACCGACAACGAATACCAAACGATCACGTTGGAGCGAGTCGAGCGCGTCGCGGTACTGACGCTGAACCGGCCGGACGCGCTCAATGCGCTGAACGCCGCACTCATGGCCGAAACAGTCGCCGCGCTGACCGAACTCGATCGCGATCCAAACGTCGGCGCCATCGTGATCACCGGCTCCGACAAGGCATTCGCCGCCGGCGCCGACATCAAGGAAACCGCGCCGAAGACCTACATGGATGTCTACTTGAACGACTGGTTCGCGGCATGGGACCGGCTGGCGAACGTGCGCACCCCGATGATCGCCGCAGTAGCCGGATATGCACTCGGCGGCGGCTGCGAGCTCGCGATGCACTGCGACATCCTCATCGCCGCCGACACCGCGAAATTCGGTCAACCGGAAATCAAACTCGGCGTCATCCCCGGAATCGGCGGATCCCAACGCCTCACCCGCGCCATCGGCAAAGCCAAGGCGATGGACCTGTGCCTCACCGGGCGCACCATGGACGTCGAGGAAGCCGAACGCGCCGGACTCGTCGCGCGGATCGTGCCGGCCGCGCAGCTGCGCGATGCCGCGCTCGCGGTCGCGCGCACCGTCGCCTGCATGTCGTTGCCGATCGCGATGATGGCCAAGGAAGCGGTGAACCGTTCGTTCGAGACCACGCTAAGTGCAGGAATTCTGTTCGAACGCAGGCTCTTCCACTCGACTTTCGCCACGGCCGACCAAAAAGAGGGCATGGGCGCCTTCGTCGAGAAGCGAAAGCCGCAGTTCGTCAATGGCTAGGCCCTGCCGAGTCGCGTTGAGCGGCGAACGCCACCATCGCACAACGGCAAGCAGCGACGTGCAATGGCCGAGGTGTATCGAGGATTTTCTCGACGCGAACCTCGATGATCGTTCCGCCCCCGCAAATCGCGCTGATCAGCGGGCGACACACGCACGTTGTCAACAGGTAAGTCGCCAGCTTCTGTCGCGGACCTGCTGCTAACCAGACGACCGATTCGGCGTACCCCGACGCTGGTGGCGGAGAAGAGGAGCGTCCACGTGTTCAACCCGTCCGGCGAGTCGGCAGACCGGCTGCGGATTAGGCGTCTCGAGGTCATGGGCTGCCGGATACGGACCGCAACCCTTCCCGGTGACCGAGCGCGGCCACCATTGCTGATGTTGAACGGCATGGGTGCGCCACTGGAGATACTCATTCCTCTCGCCGAATCGCTCGACGGCATCGAGGTCGTCCTGTTCGACATACCGGGCATAGGTGAGTCCTCGATGCCGCAGATCCCGTACACGCTGCCCCAACTCGCGTCCGCAACCGGCCGCATCCTGACCCAACTGGACTACCGCAGCGCCGACGTCTTCGGGCTGTCCTGGGGCGGAATGCTGGCTCAGCAATTCGCCTTCCAGAACCCTCGACGGTGCCATCGCCTGATCCTGGCGGCGACGATGCCCGGCACGCCGATGATCCCCGGTCCGTTGTCCGTACTCGGAAAGGTTGCGTCGCCGAGGCGCTTCAACGACCCCGAGTACGCCAAGCGCATCGCACCGAAGGTGTACGGCGGTGCAGCCCGCACGGCGCCCCTACCACCATTCGAAATGCAGGCGCGAGGCACCAGCCGTCGCGGCTACCTCTTCCAGCAGCTTGCGGTGATCGGCTGGGGAAGCCACTTGATGCTGCCCCTGCTTCGTCAGCGGACGCTTATCCTGGCCGGCGACGACGATCCCATTGCTCCGCTCGCCAACGCACGCTGGATGGCACAACTCATCCGGCACAGTCGCTTGCACGTGCTCCACGACGGGCACCACTTCTTCCGGTCGAGTCTCGACGAAACCAGCGCCACGATCCGCGACTTTCTCCAGAAGTCAGAGTGAAGAGCCAGATCAGCTCATCGCGCTAAGGCTGCGAAGGCACTGTGAAGGCAGGTGGTTCGTCGGCGCGGGCGTCCGCAGCCAGCGGCTTGCGCAGCCGGCGACCGCCAGGTGGCGGCGATCCGCATCAGAGTTTGTCACAGTCGCGGGTCGAGTTGTCCCAGCCCGATGATCGAGACGATCTTGATCGGGCGTCCGCCGGTGGTGACGTCGTACTGGAAGTCCACCGCCCACACCCGGTTGGGTGCGTCCGCGGTGACGGTGTCAGGCGCGGTGGAGGTTCCGCGGCGTTTGCGCAGTAGCAGACCGAAACACTCCGGATGTTGGCCTAGTCGTGCCAGACACCGCCGCAACGTAATCCGGCTCGGCAAGCTCGGCCGGTTGCTGTCGCGCGCCTGTTCACCCTGGCTCATTTTCCGGTCAGGGTGTCGCGCAGGTGGCAGCCACTATGGCGCCAGCAGTGTGCTGGAATACGACGGGAGAGTGTCGGCGCGCCCAAAGATGCTCACCGGGGCACCCAGATTCCAAAGCGTCACGCGATTCACCGCCACGGCCAGCCTGTGGCGGCGCGACACGCGGGAAGCGACCAGACGTCGAACGCCGTGCAGCGCATAAACTCAGGCGCAATGAGGGTTGGCATCGACTTCGGGACCACGCACACGGTCGTGGCGGTCGTCGACAGGGGCAACTACCCCGTCGTGTCGTTCGACGGGATGGACACATGGCCCTCGATCGTCGCTGCGAACGCCGCTGGAGAGCTGCGCTTCGGTTTGGACGCTGCCGCCGTCCGCCAGGAGCCGGGTTGGTCGGTCCTGCGGTCTTTCAAGCGTCTCATCAACGACGCCGGACCTCGGACCGAGGTGAACCTGGGCGGGCGTTCCTACCCGCTGGCCGACCTTTTCACGAGCTTCCTGGCCCAGCTGAAGAGCGACCTTCGCCATCGCTCGAACACCGGCCTCGCGCCGGACGAGCGCGTCGAGGCCGCGATCAGCGTGCCGGCCAACGCCTCGAGCGCCCAACGCTTTCTGACGCTGGACGCGTTCGCCAAGGCGGGCTTCGAAGTGGTCGCGCTCCTAAACGAGCCGTCCGCGGCGGGCTTCGAGTATGCCCATCGGTACCGGTCGACCCTCACCGCTAAGCGCGAGTACGTCGTGATCTACGACCTCGGGGGCGGCACGTTTGACGCC
>Ga0164302_10000327_pt1 | contig 13167 bp, 7 predicted proteins | sample Whisoiple_202_MG_FD_109714 | JGI IMG/M metagenome (GOLD analysis project Ga0164302, IMG submission 109714) | Soil microbial communities amended with pyrogenic organic matter from upstate New York, USA - Whitman soil sample_202_MG | ecosystem: Environmental > Terrestrial > Soil > Agricultural... | reverse complement strand
CATCATTGCACTCCTCATTTTTTTTCCTTTTATTGTCAGTGCCTAATTTCGTAATTGCCTCTTTTTTTGGCTACAAGTATTATTCGTTCAACAAAGCTTCGACGTACAAATCTACTCATCATGGTAAATAATTTTCTTTACGATGGAAACTCGAGCCGATAATCAGAGGCTACCTAATAATCATAATTCTAATCAGCGTGATTTATCAATCCTACCCATGGAACTAGGTTTTAGTCGTAAGTAAGCTGGACCAGTCTAGGACAGTCTTTCTATTCATGTCTGGTTGAGAAAAAATTACATTCAATTATATCTTCCAGCCCAGATATGGGATGCCCAAGCAGGGAGATGAACCCAGACACACCTTACTTCTGTTTACACAGTCAGTTCTAGTGTCAGTCTTTAAATTAGGGGTTTCCAAAAACTTTGAATATTATGCCTCAACTAGCTCTGAAAATAAAGATCGCTTTATTTTCCATCTATGTCGAACAGAGCTATCTTTGATTTAACGTTTGTAGATCTGACTAGAATCTCTCCTAAGTTGCTCTCTAACCAAACCGTTTAGTAACCGTTTCGTAACAGACAGCTGAGATGCTATTGCGATCAAAACTTGATACTAGGTATCCAAATCAATACCCTTTTATCCCTTACGTACTGTTATATTATGAGTAAAAGTAATTACTAGGTATTATTAAACGAGCTATAGTTAAATGACTCGCATTCTTGCTAACGCGGTCTAAGCCAGGTGGAAAATTTTTCATGGATCCTCTTAACCAGGATCACTTATATATTAGAGGTGAAATAACAGGATATTCTAGCCGATACCTATTTTGTATTTGAAAATATACATAGAATTTAGGTTAAAGTAGGAGTCAACTTCTCCTTTCTCGCCATATATAATAAGACTAGACCAAATAGCAAGAGGACTAGAGCAAGACCTTGCGCCCCGCCATTGGGTATGGTGAGCAGGTAAATGATGGAAAATATAATACTTGCAGCGGCCTGGATAGCGTACTTTAACGATTCAGCCAAATTTATTTTTCTTGCAATATAACCTATCGCAAAGATTACTGCAGTAGGATAAATAGTAAGTAAAATGAATTCATCTATATCTATTCCATTGTGTGTCAATTTGGTACGAACTAAATAACTAGTCGTATAATAATATACTTTACTTTGATTAAATAAGTAGTATATGAACCAGCTTAATTATTTGAATTACTATATCATAACGATAAACGAAAGTCTATTATCCATGTTTCACCAAACAGTAACAAAGACATCATACGACTTTGTATTCGGCTAATTTTTGAAGGTAAATTCTCTGGACTGTAACATTCTTTAAGAATCTGTCGAGGCACAAAAAAAGAGGTAAAATGTTTTATATCGTCGAGCATAATAACACCTACTCAATTCAGTATTTCTGATTCTGTATGGACCTGACGGTTTTCATATGGTACAGCCTTAAAACACAAGTGAATGTTAAATATAGATCATAATAAGCATTAAATGAATACTCAAGGGAATAATCTCTAAGATTCTATATAATTGGTTGTAGCAACTACCTCCCTCCCTCTCTGAAGCGGGTTATATGCTATAATAATTAGCAGAATGAACTTTGGATATGCAGAGGAAGAAACCGTCGGTATACGTCCGACTTGATACTTTCCAGGTAGAGGGAGTAAATGATATTGAAATGGAAAGAGGTCCAAGACTGACACACCGCCGACTGCAATGTCCTCGATGTCATATTATAATGACCTCATCGTCAGAATTTGATAGACTAGACTATTTATGCAAACAATGTAGTTTCTTAGTCCATCTACCCAGAAAATGGGCTGAAAAGTACCTTCGTTTACACAAGCTTGCATAAAAGCACCACAGGAGAATTCGAAAGTACGCTTTAACTCCTCTAAAAGAGGCATATCAAACGATGGCTACAGATTGGTTAGTTAATGCAGCATGTTCATTCATCGGTGTAGGCAGTGGACATAAACTGGATGGTTATGTCGTTACCTTGTTCTTTCATAAATAAAAGACCCCCGTGTGAAGCGAACAATTTTCTGTATACCATTGTATACATTAACGGGAATTAGTCATTTGAGTTGTCGCTATCAGGACTGGGGCACACACGGGCTTCACGGCCACGTCAGCTGGTAAAGAATCCGTCAAGAAGCTATATTAGATTTCGAATGATTTGCCCACCTGCCCTGCAGGGAGATTCGTAGTTGTGACGTATTGTAATTCTTTAAACTGCGCCAGTAAATTCAATCTAACCTGTTAGATGTACCATCGTACTGCTACACTCAGTTGGTGTTCCGCAGCCATCAAACGCGTTAACCATAGGGATTTTATACTTGTCAATCCGTGGATCGCAATTTAAGATAAGACGTAACATAATAGGATTTCATACATCTAGCTAATTTCTATCAAGTTATTACTATCACCATATAGGGAAACTATACTGATCTTACAAATGTAATCTATAACAAATTGCATAACGATTTGTATACTTTTATGCTCATCTCGCTGTGTTTCCTACTACAGAGAGACCAATTGGAAAAACAAATTATTTTGCTTAATAGATCAAATCACCGGGTATTAGAATATGCTAAATTCAATACTCAGTATCAATTTCTATAGCTATACCAGCCTCAATTAAAGAACGAGCATTTTCAAATGGCAATACTGTCACATCTTCGCCAAGAAATGGCCCATAACGTATCATATCGACTCCTAAGAATTGCCCAAAGGGCTTGACTAATCTTATCGCCACTTTTTTTGAACGTATTCTGTCCGACAGCATTTCCATCATCAATGCCCTACCTTTAAGCATACTTGACAGGATGATATCTTGTCTTTTCTGATATTCGGTTTTTGCATCCAGAATGTATTTCTCCTCCTCTGTGAGTCTAGAATAGTCCAAAGCATGGGTCAATTCGGATGATGAAATGTTGTTGCTAATAGAGTAAAAAATCTTATTCCTACGGATATCAAACAACAGCTTCCCGGCCAAGGAGATGAGTTCAATTAATCTGTCTGTAACATCTTTTTCCAAACCATCAGAAGTATTATTCATCAGCCTCGCCAAACTTGTTGCAATCCTCCTGTAAGTATCGAGAGGAATTGCCTGCAATTCATCAACTTGATGTTCCTTAACTACAAGGCTACAAACATCACCAAGTGTGAGTAGGACTTCTCCATCCCCCTTTTCGGTGTTTTGATTATTTGTTACGTCTAATTTAATTTCTCACCACTTGACTGACTTCTTACCTTTACCCGTAAATGTATATCACCTTATTAAAAGATTGGATTGCGAGCAATGTAGGCATGAATAGGCAATCCAAATAGCCTTGGACTAAAAGAGGTCACCTCGCCTTCATTTTGCATAAGTTATGAGTGATATATAAGATGCATTCTGTATATTCGATGGTCCTAAGAATATATGTGGTCCATATTCTCACTTCTTGCCACAAGCCTCCAGAGAAGCAGCCTACAATTATTTTGCGCTGTTATTGTTACCATGCTCAAAATATGCCATTATGAGTACATCGTATTTTTTACAGTACTCGCCTTAATGAAGGCATATGCCATCGGTCTGTTTAAAAACTAACAGTCGGGACTATGGGCAAATTTAACCAGCATGTTACGGATTTGGGGGAAAATCAATGTATCAGCGGATATACCTGTTAATTTCTAGAATTTTCTGTCATTTATATTTGAACGTTAAGGAGTAGAATGAAGGTCGCCTAAATTTTTCCTGATTTCCGAAAATGAACTGCTAACAAAAGCCGCAAATTCCAACTCGGGATGCGATTAATAATTGTTAAGAAAGGGAGCAATTCTAAAGAGTTATTGCGATTCAAATATTGCTCCGAATTGTGTACGTTTAAAAGAGGTATTATGAATTTCCTTATCGAGGGGCTATCGTCTAGCTTGGTCAAGGATACCATCTCTATTAGGGTATAGGCCTGGGGCGCTGGCGGTCGTGGGTTCGAATCCCACTGGCCCCACTACGATATCAGTGCTTTTAAGTGGATTCCAGGAAATAATAGGTGATAAATAAAGGTTGGAACAGAAAGCAAATGAGGCATTCTTATCGAATTCCTGGTTATTGTATTTAGATGCAATGAAATCTCCTCTCACTAGATACAAATACCAAGGAAATTTGGCTAGATTCCTCGACTTTGCAGGAATACAAGGGGTAACACTAGAAAATAGGGCCGAAAGATTTGCTGAATGCGGGAAAAAAGATACGGCATGGGCCTTTGAGAATATTCTTAGATTCATCCACTGTCAAAAGAAACGAGTTGAGCAAAAAGAGATCACTAGCGCAACAGTTAGAAATTATGTAAAGGCTATCAAACTATTTTGTGAAATGGCCGATGTATCCATTCCATGGAAGAAAATTACGCGTGGCCTATCGCGTGTAAAGAGATATGCTGATGATAGAGTTCCAACTATCGAAGAGATTAAGAAATTAGTTGAATATCCGGATCGAAGAATTAAAGCGATAGTATACATCATGGCTTCATCTGGAATCCGTCTAGGAGCATGGGACTTTCTGAAATGGGGTAACATTACACCTCTAAAAAGAGCAGGTGAAGTTGTGGCAGCAAAAATTACTGTATATGCCGGAGAAGATGAACAATATTCTTCATTTATATCCTTAGAGGCATGGCAAGCGGCGAGGAGGTGGATGGCATATAGAGAACAATCAGGTGAAGAAATAACTGAGAACAGTTGGGTAATGCGAGATTTGTGGGATGCAAGACAGGCTCAAGGACGAGGTCTAGTAACTAAGCCCAAAAAATTAACATCACTTGGAATCAAAAGGTTGATGGAAAGGGCAATTTGGGCACAGGGTCTGCGGAAAAAGTTGGAACCAGGGAAGAAGAGGCACCCTTATCAAGCCAACCATTCCTTAAGAAAGTGGTTCAAGACGCGCTGTGAAATTGCCGGTATGAAACCCATCAATATCGAGACATTACTATCTCATAGCCTCGGTGTAAGTGATTCTTATTACCGTCCTACAGAGGGTGAACTATTTGAAGACTACTTGAAGGCGGTAGGGGTGTTAACCGTCTACAATGACAAAATTATTCTGCATAAACAATTGACAGAACTTAGTGATAAAAGTAGAAATGAGAATTATATTATCAAAGGTAGACTTTTAGAAAAAGAGCAACAGATAGAATTGCTTCATCAGCGGGATTTAGTGAATACAGACGCTATAGCCAGTCTATCGGACCAGCTGAACAAGGTCATGCAGGATATTGAGAATATGAAGAGGACAAGAACCACTTGATTAGTGCCCTAAACCACGTATAGTTAGGCTTTCTTCGGATCGGCAGATTGGGCATGTCCAATTTGTATCATAGCCATTGGCTAAAGAAAATCTTTTCAGGTCTAAATAATGAAGTGTTATCACTTGGTCACAGTCGCAACTGTCACAGTAGCCTGCCGCTGCAATTCGTTCATAATCTGACCTAAGCCCGAAGCGAAGTTCTTCGTACTGTCTCGGTATGTTCTCAAGAATATATCGGAACCTATTTTCCGCAACTATCTTTATTTGATGGAGAACCAATTTCTTAATATCTGGATCTAAACTTTCAATAGTGTCATAGAAAGCATCAATAAACGAACTCGAATTCTCATTTAAAAAAGGCGAGTATAAACTGCTATGGAAGAGATCAACAAAATTAAGCAGCTTATTATCATAAACCACTGTAAAATGAATGCGATTGACTAGAACAGGAATAAGTGCCCTTATTTTGAGTTGTTCGAATAAGCAAGAATGGAAAATCTCACTAGCCGAGGGATTTTTATTAGCCTTAAACCCAATCACAAAAACTTCATAGATCCACTGAAAGATTCTATCGAGTTCGTTTTGATATTTGTTGATCACAGTTTCTGCCTTAGTAATTGCAATCACATCCTGTAGGTCAAGGGTTTTACTAATAAGTGCAAGTAAGATGCCGCCCCTTGTATAACTATAAAGAGTAACTGGTGTGTTAATTTTCTCTGCACGTGCTGTTCCTACTGTTTTAATTAAATTCATGTGAAATAGTGTTTCAAATTTATCATTAATTCTCGCTTCTCTTGCATGTATTCTGTTGCTAATAGTGGTGTTTCTTTTTGATAGTCTGTTATAGTAATCTACAATTTCTTTATTGTTACGAATAATCCACTTTTGTAAATCCCTTTTCTTGAAGCGAGTGTCTATTCGCGACGGTACATCATTTATTTCCAAAGAGTACCGCAACAGATCTTGGAGCAAAAGGGCATCATTAGTGTAACGTTTTTTGCCTTCTCCCGTTTCGAAAATGTCGTTGATATACCGTATTTTTTTCATAGTTTTCACGATATATCGTAGACATACGGTTGAACCCCTCAATAAAGTCTATGATTGATAGACTGTATGAATAAATCAGATAATATCGAAATTAGGAAAATTCAGGCCCTTACGGGTGATAGAAGTCTTACTCTGGTTTTCCCAAAGCACTTCGCCCAGCAACTGGGTGTTGAAAAAGGCGATTTCTTGAAGTGTCATGTGGAAGATAGCCGTCTTATTGTTCAAAGGCTAGACACTGAAAGCAGAACGAATAATTCATAGGGAGAAAAAAAAGAAAATGAGTGCAAATAATACTAGTACTGGAGATCCTAAAATACGTACCGCATCAAAATCGAAGAAATCTCAAACGGAGATCAAGACTAAATGCATGGTTACAAAAGCAGGTGTCCCATTCGGAATAACTAGTATCAGGATCGTCCTGGCAAGAAAGTAGGAAGTGTTGAAGCAATAACGGCCATTAATACCGAAGAGTTTCCGATGAATGATGATATTAAACAGGAGATGGCTACATTAGGCGTTTCTAAAATATGCTTAAAATATCCTAGTAGCGAACATAATGTTCCTAATGGATTAATAGTTTATTTTATTTCGGGAAACTCATTACCTATCGAATGCAAATATTATTCTCGACACATGAAACAAACATTATATTATGAACTTAAACCATTACTCATCAAGTCAGGCTATTTTGATGGTAAGACAATAACCAAAATCATTGTATTACTTTCGAAAGCATGGCGTGAGCGCGTAGAGAATGAAAAAAGAGAGGAGGTAGATAAAAGGACTAGATATGAGAAGGCAAGGGCTGCTGAGATAGCTGCTATTGATGCCGAGGTTGGACGAATAAAAACAGCCAATATGGGAATTTCATCGGAACAATGGGCAACTGGGTTATCAGAACGATTTACAGAACTACGCAACACGGTGAATGCAAATATTCCAGAAATTTGGCCGGGGCTGGAATTTGAACTGTCAAGTCTAAGAATACTGAACATACAGGACTGTACTTTACCTTTTATAGGTATACTTCTAGGAAGACCTAGCAGTTACAAAACCATTGTGATAACTTTGCTAAAACGATGGTATTGCACATTCTACACCGATAGTTTCTCCCCAAAGTCTTGGATTACTCACACCACCGCAGTAGACTCAGAAGAAGATCTTATGCGAATAGACATGCTACCAAAAGTTAAGGATCGACATTTCTTAACACCAGAACTGGCTCCAATATTTACAACAGAGGAAAAAGATTTGGGACTGATACTTGGAACCATAACAAGGATAGCCGACGGTCACGGCTATGGGAGTGACAGTGGCGCACATGGTCATAGAGAATACGGTGATACAATGTTCGTGTGGACTGGAGCTGCGGTGGACATCCCTTACAAAGTTTACAAATTACTTGCCGGACTAGGTTTCAAGTTATACTTTTTCCGACTGCCTTACAAAGACAAAACCGAAGATGAACTTTTAAAGCAAATGAAGGAAAGATTCAGCAAGAAAAAATCTGCTATTGAGGCCGCGCTCTATGACTATCTAATTTGGTTTGAGATTGGGCCTGACCTGATATATGATGAATTAAGCCATCTGAGACGGATGAGATGGGATGATGATAGGGATGACGAGCAGGCCCAAAGATGGATTATAAGACTTGCAACCGTTCTAAAACATTTAAGATGCATAGCAAAGACGTGGGAAATTGAGGATGATAGTCAGGGTTCAAACTACGGATATTCGGTAACACAACCGGAATCACCTGAACGAGCAATAGAAGTACTCAGAAACCTTGCTAGGGGTCATGCATTACTAACAGGCCGCAATTATATCATAATAGAAGATATACCGATAGTTGTCAAAACTGTTTTATCAACAGCAAACATCGATAAAGTTGGCATATTTCGTCTGCTGATAGAAAATGGGGGGCAACTACAAACACCCCAGATACAAGACAACCTAAACGTGGCTAGACCCACTGCACTACGAAATATGGTTGAACTTAAAGCCATTGGTCTTGTAGACCATGACGAGATCCTTGTTGGAAGGTCTTATACAAAGAGAATTACCCTCAAAAAAGAGTTTGATTGGTTGCTGACAGAGGAGTTTGAGAAACTGCGTGAAGGGTTTGAGCCTGTAGACAACAGAGCATTCATGACACCAGACAAGAACGAAGGGGAAGTTAAGGAAGATCCTACGCATAAAGGAAAACAGGACCCATATACTCATAGTAATAACAACATATACTCTTTAGAACAGGTATCGATATTTTGGCGAATATTTGGAGAATTGGAATCTGCATCTATTCAAGATTCAGATATAGATACAGACAGGAATACTGTATCAGGCCAGGCACTTCAGCAAGAATTGCTATCTACTGGCAAAATCTTCCAAAGTGATGCGGCAATGTTAATTGAAGAGATGTGTAGGACTGAATTCATAGAAAAGGTGTCTTTCGATACTTACAAGAGGAGAAATAAGAGATAGTGGATAATATTCATCCTACTCAAGATGGCGAGTATATGGGGGAAGTTTTCCTTAATGCGTCATATCCACGTGTTAAGGAAAAAAGACTCCATATAATCGATGAGGCTAGAATAGAACAGGGTCTAGACTACCTTTTGACACACTTCGAAGAGCCGATTTGGCCTAGGACGATTTCGACCAGGACGACGCAAGGGAGACAAATAGTAGTATTTAATAGAATGGAGGCATTCGTAAGGTTCAAGCAGGCTAATGGTCTAGATTGTAGGATCAATGCCTATCCAAATTACGTAGAATGGAAGGGGATGAATCGGCAGGCACCTAATTTTGTTTTTATAGACTTGGATTCCAATGACATTGATTTAAAGAAAATTTTGGAGGGTATTTGTGCTAAATTTGATGATTATAGCATACTGCCAACTGTATTATTATCTGGAAATGGATATCACATCTACTTGCCTGTTACAGCATTCATCTTCGAATTAGAGGAATTCTTTAGCGACTTTGATTACCCCTCACGAAAGTTTCTACAGTGGGCTGAAAAACATCTATCCGACAACAAAGCAGATCCCTGTCACACCCAAGGACTATCATTTAAAAATTGCATGTTAAGAGTTCCCGGTTCAATTAACTCAAAGGTAGACAGAGAAGTTGAAGTCATTCAGAGATGGAATGGTATAAGGCCAAGTATCAAACCATTGTTGGAAGAGTTCTACATCGACATAACTGAGGATAAGATCAATGAGATATCGGTTAACAAGGTGGATGCCAAACTGCGTTACTCCAATAAGGTATTCAAATATTGGAACTGTAATAAGCAGAGTTAATACCCTAAGGCGGCACTACTTCAGAATAATTCCTTGGCATAGGTAGGCGTAGGCATTCAATGCAACTTATCGAGCAAAGGATGACATAAACCGCGCACTTGATTCAATCAATCAAATTAGTCATAACAGTTGCGGTCCTTTTTCTAAGGCTTTCTTAGCATTATTGAATTTATTCAAATCAATTTTTAACTCGTAAAGATAGTTGTTTACTGCAAATTTAAAATCTTCAAGATACCGCCTAACATAAAAGATATATACTTTTGTTTTATCATCATAGATGATTCCGCAATCGCCACCTTCAATCACAATCTTCGCGTTGCCTTTAATTAGGTATGCGTGAATTAATCCGCATCTAATACTCCCGTAGATACTTGTATTTGGATGCGTCATAACTTCTACATACCTTGTGCCTAACTTACAGAAGAAAGCATCAAAACATTTTTTGGACTCATCTGAAGGAAACATTAACTTACCCCAGAATTCAGTATATGCGCAAAGAACTAATGCCAACATAAAGTTAGGAGCGCCTTTATTTGAATGAACTAGTTCTATTGTCTTATCAAGATCAGCAAACATAAATTCCTTTATTTTTTCTAGGTTCTCGAGAACAGTATATGTTTCTAAAGATATTTTTCTCATTTCATCCTGATCCGCCATACAGTATGCACATGTTAATTGATATATCATTGTAGCCTATAACCTAACCAAAATACTAGGCCTTTAATATCATTAAACAAGGATAATAGTAATGTGAACATACTTTCATCATAAAATACAATAAATGAGCGCAAAAAGTCAAGTAAAATTACGGAGCCAAAGTGTCAGAGACGGCTGTAGTCATCAAATTGACTTGATGTGATAACAGACAATAAGACCAATATGAGAGAAATACATAGACAAAAAATCAATTTAATCGTATAGCACCTACAATTGAGCATAACCCGGATATACAGTGGTAACAGTAGTAGACAGGTGATTACAGATGATTGTCTATGGGAGCTATATGGAAACAGTACGATAACAAATGATAACACTGGCTTTATGCCTAAGAATTAGATAATTAATGTTGAAGAGAATATGAGGTCGCTAAACAGAAAGGAAACAGAAGATCTCATTGTTGACCTATATTATAACCAGAAAAAAACCTTCAGAGAAATACAGCAGATAGTAAGGAAATCTCCGCGTGATATCAAAGTTATTCTGAACAAGGTAGAACCAGAACGTTCGTCTCTATCTATACCGGCGCAAGCCTATAAACTGTATTCTGAAGGAAAGACCCCAATCGAGGTTGCTATTATTTTGAATATAAGAGAACCAGAAGCAACTCAGTTTAATTTAGAGTACTGGAAGTTAAGCCAGTTGCATAGTCTTAATCGAATTTATCAAGATACAAATGGTAACCTTTCGTCCCTGGTAGATTTACACAGACAGATGAAGGCTGCCGGTCTGACCATGGAGCATGTGATCAGACTTCTTCAAATGGCGAATAACGATCTCCAATCAATTGAGCGAAAATGCCAAGATCTCAAAAGAGAGGCTGCAGCCCTAACTGGCAAGAATTTGAATGCAGTTAGTACCTTTCAACAATTAGGCAACGATATATCAGAAGAATGCAAGATACTAAGTCAGTATCGCTCATCTCGTAAAGAGGAGTGCCTTGAACTGGATAAATTGCGTTTACAAAAGGCAGGACTTGAATCTATAGTTAAAGAATTTCAAAATGATAACGAATGTCTTCAAAGGATTAAAGAGTTAGTCAAACAAACAGTTGGACAAAGTCTAGCGAATCATAGACATGTCCTGTCACTAGCCCTTCTATCGGTCATAGATTCTTGTCGAAGAGATCCTATAAAATTTAATGTTCTTTATCACAACTTATCAGCAGATGCAGTAACAAAAGAGACAGGAATAGCAGAATTTGGTATGATTGACCGGTATAATTATGGATTATCTACAAATGATCAATTATGCTATCAACATGAAGATTCCAATGATGTTGCTTACTGGAAGGTTCTAGTAGATGCAGCAGAAAAATCCTTTAATACAATGATAAAAGAGTTAGAGCAAGTGAGTATTAACCGAATAATAGAAGCATTTATTTCAGGTTCAACATCATCGCAGTTGACTCAGAATTCAATTCCGGATTCAAAGGCTATACTTCATGTACAAACACATGGCAACGAGAAGAAAGATCCGCTCCCAGGAGCGGATACCGTAACATTTTAAAACCAAAATAAATATGGTGTCAGTTATATCATATTATAACATATCATATCAGTGTCAACAAACTAGGAGAAATATACTAAACCATTGGGAAGGACCCCGAAGAAGTTCATGGATACAAGAAACTGGAATACTTAAACGAAAGAGGCCTCAATAAGATATATGACGAGCGAGAGATCCAAGAAGAAAAGTCCAAACCATATCTCAAGAGAGAATATCGCGGCTTTTATGACTTCGATACAGGAAATCTATTCACCCAATCAACTCTCGAAAGTATCGAAAGCCTTGGACAACTTGAGCGAGATTTTGACACGGTCAAATACTACACGCAGAAGTCTCTCGGAATTGATATCGATTATGGAAGTTCTAAGACTGCATTTACCTTTACTATTGCTTTGGACCTATCCAAACTCTTACCATAACAAAAGTTGAGAATACTATCATTATCCCCGCTGGAGAACCGGGCAAGAACGGAACGGTAACATCTTTCTGTCCGCCTGAAACAGAACTTACGGGAGGAGCCTATCGAAAAGATCCTAATGCAGTCATAACTAATAGTGCACCAACTTCCGATAACTCGGGTTGGACAGTTAGTGGTGTAAACAGTTTTCCATCCCATGAAGTATTCTTAACTTCAATAGCAGAATGTGGAAACCTACAGTAAATTATTTTAAATATATAAGGATTAAAGAAAATCGTCTCAAGTATTACATCCCCGCCATTTCGCGCATTACTATATCGTAAGTTTTCCAAATTAGCCGAGTTAACTTTCTTGAATTCCGAGTTGTCTGATCATTGCCCGTCTCAATATCGGCTCAAAATCGATTAATTTGTTAGATTTTATCACATTGCAAATATTAATAGGAATGCAATTAGTGTCACTTGAGAGTACATTATTGCAAATCTGGCTATTTTTTTTTATGTTGTAACCGTACCCAGCATATAGAATGCCCAATAGCCTTGCCTTGTCCCTTCCATGTTGATACTTACTCGACTTTTCATAAAAGTTGTCATCAAGAAGGAATACTGGCGATCCAGAAGAACCAGGATAAACATTGGCATTAATCAGAAATTCTTCTCGCCCATAATAGTTGAAATATGGATGAGTACAAGTATTTCCCTTTACAAAAATTGGGAGATTGTTAATTTCATCAATTAATCCGTTTGGATATCCTATAACTAGAACGTCTTCTAGTGCATGGTATTTTTCCCATTCTTTACCACACGGAACAGTAGTAGAATCAATCCCAGTATAGAAAGGAACATTTCTTTTGTCAATTGATTGTT
>Ga0164302_10000321_pt1 | contig 13264 bp, 10 predicted proteins | sample Whisoiple_202_MG_FD_109714 | JGI IMG/M metagenome (GOLD analysis project Ga0164302, IMG submission 109714) | Soil microbial communities amended with pyrogenic organic matter from upstate New York, USA - Whitman soil sample_202_MG | ecosystem: Environmental > Terrestrial > Soil > Agricultural... | reverse complement strand
TCCCCAGTACCAGCAGGCGACCGCGGCGGCCGCGCAGCAGGCGATCGCCACCACAGAGGCGCCGAGGTCCTCGACGCCATCGGCGATCGCGACCGGGGGCGCCTCGACGACGATCATGTGCGCGATCGCGAGGCCGAGGAAACCGAGCGCCCCGATCAGCAGCCGCTCCGCGTCGGAGAGCGCGGGTGACTTCGTGCGATCCACGCGCGTCGCCAGGAAGGCGAGCGCCGCGGCCGCGGCCGACCAGGCGGCCACCAGGCTGGGACCGTCGAAGGCATGGGCCAGGCCGAAGGTCCCGAGCCCAATCCCGCCGCCGATCAGCAACGAGCCGATTTCCCGATGGACGCCGAAGCGGATTGCCGCGCCGCCGAGCAGGAGGTGGGCCAGAGCGAAGCCGAAGATCCAGGCATTCAAACCGGCCTCGGAGTCGCCGATGACGAAGCAGCCAGCGCCGACGACCAAGACGCTGCTGAAGAGCAGCAACAACCAGGATGAGACCGGAAGCCTTTCCTCCCCGCGGCTCCGCAGCTCGTAGCCGAAGGCCGCAGCGGCGTAAAGGACCCAGAACCCGACCAGGACCGCGAGGACGAGCAGAACCGGTTCGCTGGGATCGGTGCCGCCCTCGAAGCTGATGAATCCGCTCTCGCTGATCCAGGCGATCAGCTGCGGCGCCGAGACGGCGAAGGCGCCGAGCGCGAGCCAGTTCCAGCGCTGCCAGAGGAGGACGCCGACGCTGGCGGCGAGGGCCAGGGCGACGAAGGCGATCGCGCCGCCGTCGGTCTCGGTCCCGACCAGCATCGGCGCCGCCAGAGCGCCGAGCATGCCGACGCTGCCGACCAGCACCGAGGACCAGCGCACGGCGATGAAGACGCCGAGGACGCCGATCAGGGCCGCGGCCTCGAGGCCGATCACGGGCGAGATCAGGTCATAGACCTGTGAGGCGACGAAGGTCGTCGCGTATAAGCCCGGAATCGCGATGGCGACCGCGATGCGGGCGACCTCTGACCGGCCCTTCCGTTCATGCAGCCAGAGACCGATGCCGAGCAGCAGGAGCGAGCCGAAGCCGGCCATCAAGGTGCGGATCTCCTCCGTGAACCAGCTGCTGTCGACCGCGCTGCGCATCAGGAAGATGACGCCGAGCAGGGTCGCTAGGCCGCCGATCCAGGCGAGCACGCGGCCGCCGAACAGGCGCTCGAACTCGATTCGGGACATCGGGTTGTAGGACGTGGGCGGAGGGCTTCCCTCTCCGTTGCCACTCAGGTGATCAAGGCTGTCGCTGTACATCGGACTCCCCTTCCGTTGCTTGTTGACCGTCGGTTGATAACCGTAGCAATCTTGTCAACCATCGGTCAGCAAGCCGCTACAATCCCAGCGGTGAGCAGCAGCCCCTCCTACCGCCGCATGGACGTCGACGAGCGCCGCCGGCAGCTGCTTGAGCGCGGCGCCGAGCTCTTCACGACCCACTCCTACGACGAGCTCTCGATGAACAAGATCGCCGCCGAGGTCGGGATCTCGAAGGCGCTGCTCTACCACTACTTCCCCAGCAAGCAGGCGTTTTTCGAGGAGACCCTGAGCACTTGGGCCGAGGAGCTACGACTGCGGACCGAGCCCGACCCCGAGCTCTCGCCGGTCGAGCAGCTGACGACCAGCCTCGACGCCTTCCTGGCGATGGTCGAGGAGAACGCGGGCGCCTACCGCAACCTGATGCAGAGCGCCACCGGCGTTCCCGAGATCCGCGATTTGATCGAAGAGGTGCGGCGGGCGACCGCAGAGCGAATCCTCGGCGGCCTCTACCCCGACGACCCGGCGCCGCCGAAGGCCCGCATCGCGGTCAGCGGCTGGCTCTGGTTCATGGACGGGGCCTGCATCAACTGGATCGAGCACCGCGACGTCGAGCGCGAGGAGTTGCGCGACCTGCTGCTCGGGGTCCTGATGGGCGCGCTGATCGCCGCCGGCTCGCCGCCGGACCCCGCTCAAGTCTCCTAGGCGCGCCGCCGATAAACGGGGGAGTGCGCAGGGGCATCTCAATCCTTCTCGCGGGGACGATCGCGGCGGTGCTTGCGATCGGCCTCTGCTCCGCTGCGTCCGCGGCGACGCCGACCGCGCGACTGCTGCGCGACGGCCGCGCCGTTGCCCCTCCCTCGGCCCCGCCGGCGGTGAAGGCGATGATCGAGGCGGCGAACCGAATCCGCCACCGGCCCTACGTCTGGGGCGGCGGGCACCGCAACTGGAACTCGCGCGGCTACGACTGCTCGGGCTCGGTCAGCTACGTGATGCACGCGGCGGGCCTGCTCGAATGGCCAATAGACTCGACCGGGTTCATGCGCTGGGGCGGCGGCGGAGGCGGCAGCTGGGTGCGGATCTACGCCAACAAGGAACACGTTTTCGCGGTGATCGCCGGCCTGCGCTGGGACACCTCCTTCAGCGAAGACGGCGACCGCAGCGGACCCGGCTGGAGCGAAGCGATGCGGCCCACCGGCGGTTTCCGGATGCGCCACCCGCTCGGCCTGCTCCAAGCCACGCCGCTTTCCTAGCCCGACAGCGGGGATAACCGCCTGACGGCAAGCTTGTACGCGGGTACAAAGGCGCGTTCGAAGCGTCCCTATTAGGCTCTGTGATGCTCTTTTCGAGGGACCAAGACTTCAAATCAACCGCGCTTGGAGAACGAGCGCGCGCATAGTGGGGGAGAACCCGAACCGATGACTCGCATTCGCCAGCAGAACGTGACCGCAGCCCAGTGGAGCTCCAACGGAGGAGCTCTCGGCGCGCAGGACCTGACCGTCCCGGAGAACAACCCGTTCGGGCAGAACGTCTTCTCCGTCGCAGTGCAGAAGGAAAGGCTCCCCGGTGAGGTCTTCGAGAAGCTGCAGACGACGCTGAAGGACGGCGGTGCGCTGGACCCGAGCCTGGCCGACGCGGTCGCCGAGGCGATGAAGGAGTGGGCGCTCGAGAACGGCGCCACCCACTACACCCACATGTTCCAGCCACTGACCGGCTCGACCGCCGAGAAGCACGACTCCTTCTTCGAGCCCTCCGGCGACGGCGGCACGATCGCCGACTTCTCCGGCAAGGAGCTGATCCAGGGCGAGCCCGACGCGTCTTCGTTCCCGACCGGCGGCGTCCGCGCCACCTTCGAGGCCCGCGGCTACACCGCCTGGGACCCGACCAGCCCCGCCTTCATCCTCGAGAACCCGAACGGGGCGCTGCTCTGCATCCCGACCGCCTTCGCCTCCTGGACCGGCGAGGCGCTCGACGCGAAGATCCCGCTGCTGCGCTCGATGGACGCGCTCAGCCGCTCGGCGATCAAGGCGCTGCGCCTACTCGGCGACGACGAGGCGAAGCGCGTCTTCACCACCGTCGGGCCCGAGCAGGAGTACTTCCTGATCGACGAGCAGTACTTCTTCGAGCGCCCCGACCTGATCAGCACCGGCCGCACGCTGTTCGGCGCCAAGCCGCCGAAGGGCCACGAGCTCGACGACCACTATTTCGGCTCGATCCCGGAGCGCGTGCTGGCCTTCATGATGGAGTCCGAACTGGAGATGCGGAAGCTCGGGATCCCGGTCAAGACCCGCCACAACGAGGTCGCGCCGGCCCAGTACGAGATCGCGCCGATCTTCGAGAACTCCAACGTCGGCTCCGACCACCAGCAGCTGCTGATGCAGACGCTGGAGAACGTCGCCCGCCGCTACGGCCTCGTCTGCCTCCTGCACGAGAAGCCGTTCGCCGGCGTCAACGGCTCCGGCAAGCACAACAACTGGTCGATGGGGACCGACACCGGCGCCAACCTGCTCAACCCGGGCGATACTCCGGCCGACAACATCCACTTCCTGTTCTTCTGCACCGCGGTGATCCAGGCGGTGAACAAGCACCAGGGGCTGCTGCGCGCCTCGGTCGCCAACATCGGCCAGGACCACCGTCTCGGTGCCAACGAGGCGCCGCCGGCGATCATCTCGATCTTCCTCGGCGCCGAGCTCGACAAAGTGTTCGAGGCGATCGCGTCCGGCGAGGGCGACCCCAACACGCCAGCCTCGTTCCTCGACCTCGGCACCCAGGTGCTGCCGCCGCTGCCGATGGACGGCGGCGACCGCAACCGGACCTCGCCGTTCGCCTTCACGGGCAACAAATTCGAGTTCCGGGCGCTGGGGTCGAGCATGTCGCTTGCCTTCCCCAACACCGTCCTCAACACCATTGCCGCCGAGGCGATCGACGAGCTGGCCGGCAAGCTGGAGGAGAAGCTGAACGGCGGCTCGGGGATGCCGGAGGCCGTGATCGAGATCGTCAAAGAGGCCTACCTGGCGAACAAACGGGTCTGCTTCAGCGGCGACAACTACTCCGAGGAGTGGCACGCCGAGGCCGAGCAGCGGGGTCTGAAGAACCTGAAGACGACCCCCGACGCGCTGCCCGAGGTCCTCGCCGACGACACCGTCACGGCGTTCGAGAAGTACAACGTGCTCTCCAAGCGCGAGCTCGAGTCCCGCTATGAGGTCTGGGTCGAGCAGTACGCGATCCGCGCCAACATCGAGGCGGAGGAGACCTTCTCGATCGGCCAGACGCTGATCCTGCCGGCCGGCCTGCGGCAGCTGGCGCTGATCTCCGAGGCGGGCGTCTCCGCACTCGAGGGCGAGGTCCGCGAGCTGGTCGACGAGCTGGTCGCCGCCCTCGGCGACCTGAAGGAGGCCAACGCCTACCCGGACGACCTCGAGGGGCTCGACTGGGCCGAGTACGCCCGCGACAGCCAGCTCTCGGCGATGGCCAAAGTCCGCGAGGCGGCCGACAAGCTGGAGCGCGTCGTCGCCGACGACCTCTGGCCGCTGCCGAAGTACGAGGAGATGCTGTTCATCAAGTAGCCGATCGAGCCTGAAAAGGGGCGCTCTTCGCCCCTTTTCAGTCGCTCACCGGCTTGGCAGGCGCTGTCGCAGGACAATGCGCTTCACCTTCTGGGATGGAAGCTGCCCCTCTTCGGTGAAGTTGATCCGCAAAGCGAGGGCAGCCCTCCCCCGCTTATCGAGTCGCGCCCGGATCCGCTTTCCGGCTCCACTACTGCCGGGCCATATCTTCAGTCGCCATCTCATCGATCCGAGGACGTTCCACGGGCGAGGTGGACCCGTGCGCACCTTCCAGCCAACCTTTGGTGAAGTTACGGAGAGCTCACCCGGTTCCGGCACGGTCACGAAGACCGTCGCCCGGCCATTCTCGGTGTATCTCACCTCGCCGATTTGGATCGGTAGCGACGGGAGCGGGAGCGGCGGGGGCGTGGGGCGAGCATCTACCGCCAAGCCCTGAAGCTTCCAGAGATCCGTCGCGACCCACGACCGATTGACCTCCGTCCCATCCAACCGGCTGCGGGCGATCGTCGCTCTGAGAGCGCCGGGCGGAGCATCGCTCCAATACAGATAGGCCCCGTCCGCAGCAAGGTTCTCAACCGCCCCTAGACCGGACACGACCTCCCCGCTGAGATTCCCGCCGTCGAGGTCCGCCCGGGCGATTCCCGAGCCGGTTCCCCAGAAGAGATGCCGGCCGTCGCTGGCCAATGCGCAGCTGGAGGTCGGGGTCGAGATGAAGCCCGGCTCGGGCTGGCTGCCATCCAGCCTGGCGCGGCCGACGGCGCCACGTTCGGTCCAGTAGAGGTGGTCGCCGGCAACCGCCAAGCCGCATGGGTAGCTGAGACCCGAGATGAACTGTGCGTTTGCATCCGACCCATCGAGGTTTGCCCGACCGATCGCCCCCGGGCTCCCCCAGTACAGCCGATCATCGTCCACCGCGATGCCACACGGGAGATACTGTCCGGAGACGATCGTCTGGGGCATGGGAGGCCCTTCGAGGTTGATGCGCCCTATTCCAAACGCCCCGACCCAGTACAAATGCGTCTGGCTCCCCGCTACGCCGCAAAACGGCGCAGCGCCCGCTTCGGGTACCTGCAGTGACCTGAGGTAACGAGACTGGGGGTTGCTTCCGTCGAGATTCGCCGCGCCGAGAAATCCACTACCTCCCCAGTACACAGCGGCTTCTGCGCGCTGGCCGCGGACCCCCGCAGCGACAAGGGTCAGCACGAGGACCGCCCACCAAGCCCATGCATGGCCGCCACGCCGTCTTTCCCCCCTTGCCATCAGGTCGATCTTAAGACGCCCTAGCGATGAAAGTGGGGTGGACTGGTCAGCCGCACGGCTGGACTCGCATCTTCAGTCCGCCGCGCGGGGAGAGCGTCGGCATCTGGCGGATCGTCACGGTGCGGCCGGGGAGCGACTCGATCCGCAGGCGCTGAAGCAGCTTCGTCGCCACCAGCTTCACCTCGGTCTGGCCGAAGCGCTTGCCGATGCAGAACCGTGAGCCGCCGCCGAAGGGGACGTAGGCGCCGCGCGGCAGCGCCGCCTTGCGCTCGCGGGTGAAGCGCTCGGGGATGAAGGCCTCGGGCTGGGGGAAGACCTCTGGCAGGCGGTGGCTGGCCCAAGAGCAGTAGTTGACGTAGGCGTCCCTGGGGACGGTGTAGTCGCCGAACTCGAACTCGCGGACCGCCCGGCGCGGCCCGATCCAGGCCGGCGGATAGAGTCGCAGGACCTCGTCGAGGACCATGTCCAGGTAGGGCAACTCCTTTTCGAGCTGCTGGGCGGTCGGGGTCTCGCCGCCGAGCACCTCTTCCTGCTCGGCCTGCAGGCGTTGGGTCACCTCGGGGTGCCGCGCCAGCTCGTGCAACATGAAGGTCAGGGTCGAGGTCGAGGTGTCGTGCCCGGCGAACATCAGGGTCATCACCTGGTCGCGGATCTCGGTGTCGGTGAATTCCTCGCCGCCCGCCCCCCGGGCGCCTACGAGAAGGCTGAGGATGTCGCTGCGGCCCGGGTCCGGGTGGGCGCGGCGGCGGGCGATCTCGCCGAAGACGATCTCGTCGAGGACCTTGCGCGAGGCGACGAGCTTGCGCCAGGGCGAGCCCGGGCCCCGCAGCAGCCGCAAGCCGAAGTCGATCCCGTAGTAGCCGAGCGCGCGCTCGAAGTGCTCGGCCGCGGCGGCGCCCTTACCGGCCTCGTCGGGGTCGAGGCCGAGCAGCGCCCGCATCGCGATCCGCATCGCCAGGTTGCGCATCCACTCGTAGATGTCGACGACCTCGCCGACCGGCAGCGCGGCGATCGCCTGGTCGGCCTCGATCGTCATCGCCTCGGTCGCGGCGACGATCTGCTCGCGGTGGAAAGCGGGCATCATGATCGCCCGCGCCCGGTCGTGGTAGCCCTCGTCGACGGTGAGGAGACCGTCGCCGAGCAGGGGGATCAGGTCGCCGAAGCTCGACTCGCGCCAGTGAAAGTTCTCGGGATGGCCGACGGTGACGAAGTGGTTCGCCTCGGGGCCGAGCATGAAGACGACCCGGGAATGCAGCAGCCGCAGGCTGAAGATCGGGCCGAACTTTTCGTAGGCGCCGAGCAGCAGCGGCAGCGGGTCGTGGGCGATCTGGTGGGTGCGGGCCCAGCTGAAGTCGGTCCAGCCGGGAGGGAACTTCCCCCGCTCCCGCCACTCGTCGGCGAAGTCGCCGACCACCCTGCGCACCGGGTTTCCCGACATCTCGGGAGGGCGCGCAACGGGCGTCGTCGTGTCGACCGTGGCCATGCCCGGCATCGTAACTGGCTGACTGGCCAGTCCATCGTTTCCACCTTTCGGGTCCCTATAGGGGCCAAAAGGATGGAAACGATCTCTAGGCGGAGGCGGCGGCGAGCTGGCCGCAGGCGGCCTCGATGTCGCGGCCGCGGGTGAGACGGACGGTGGCGGTGACCCGGTGCTCGGCGAGGATCGCGCGGAAGCGCTCGATGCGCTCGGGCGAGGAGCCGTCGTAGGCGCCGGTCGGGTTGTAGGGAATCAGGTTGACCTTGTAGCCGCGGGGGTCGAGCAGGCCGGCGAGCTCACGAGCGTGCTCGGGATGGTCGTTGACCCCGTCGAGCATCACGTACTCGACGAAGACCTTGCGGCGGCGGGCGGCGCGGTAGCGCTCGCAGGCGGCCAGCACCTCGGCGATCGGGTAGCGGTCGTTGACCGCCATGATCTGCGAGCGCAGGCCGTCGTTCGGAGCGTGCAGAGAGAGCGCGAGGCTGATCGGCATCTCGCACTCGGCGATGCGGTCGATGCCGGGCACCCAGCCGACGGTGGAGATCGCCGTGCGGCGATGGGTGACGCCGAGGTCGGGAAGCGCTTCGCAGGCGACGAGGACGTTGTCGATGTTCATCGTCGGCTCCCCCATCCCCATGAAGACGACGTGGTCGATCGCTTCGGTGCGGCGGAAGTGGAGCGCCTGGTCGAGGATCTCGTCGACCTCGAGGTTGCGGCCGAACTTCATCTGCCCGGTTGCGCAGAAGGTGCAGGTCAACGGGCAGCCCGACTGCGAGGAGAGACAGACCGAGCGGCGGCCGTCGCGGTAGCGCATCAGCACCGCCTCGATCGGGCGGCCGTCGGCGGTGTGGAAGAGCGTCTTCACGGTGCCGTCGTCGGATTTCGCCTCGGCGGCGACAGTCAGAGTCGAGAGCGGCACCTCGGCCTCGAGCCGCTCGCGCAGCGCCGCCGGAAGGTTCGTCATCTCCGCGTACGAGGGCGCCCCGCGCGCGACCCACTCCCACACCTGCCCGGCACGGTAGGACGGCTCGCCGTTGTCGGCGAGCATCATCTGCAGCAGCTCGCGGTCCATGCGGCGAGTCTAGGGACCGTGGATCTTCTCGCCGCGCTCGAGCATGGCGAGGAATTTGCGCAGCCGCCGCTCGCGGGTCTCGGGCCTTTTCGCGTCGTTCAGCCGGTAGACGATCGCGTAGCGGTTGGCGCCGTCGAGGCCGGCGAAGAACTCGGCGGCGGCCGGGCGGGCGTCGAGCTCGCGCTGGAGGTCCGCCGGGACCTCGGCGGTCCGCTGACCTGCGTAGGCGGCGTCCCAGCGGCCGTCGGCTTTGGCCGCCTCCACCTCCGCCTGTCCCGCGGGACGCATCCGCCCCGCAGCGATCAGCGCTTCGGCCTTTTCGCGGTTGATCTGCGACCAGCGCCCGCGGGGCCGGCGGGGGGTGAACCGCTGAAGGAAATATTGCTCGTCGAAGCTGCGCTTCTGGCTGTCGATCCAGCCGAAGCAGAGTGCCAGCTCCAGCGCCTCGGCATAGGTGACGCTGCGCTTCCCCGACCCTTTCTTGGCGATCTTCAGCCAGACGCCGTCAGAGGTGCCATGGCTCTTCTCCAGCCACGCCTCTAGCGCACCGGGATCGGCGAAGAGTCGGATCGGCAGCTCGTCGGCCATCTGACCGCCGAGCCTATGGCGCTACAGCCCGGCCGCGTCGGCCAAGAGGTCGACCTGGTCGGGGCCGCTGGAGCTCGGGAAGAGGAAGAGCTCCTGGCGGCCGGCCCCCTCGAAGGCGGCGAGATACTGCTTGACGGTCTCGGCGTCCTTGGCGGCGGAGCCGGCGATGAAGTTGGCGGTGTCCGCGCCGAGCCAGGCGTAGTAGTCGGTCAGGTAGGCCTTGGCGTCCTCCTCGGCTCGGTCGCCGAGCGAGAAGTAGGCGAGGGCGGCGTTCTGCGGCGGCTCCGAGCGGCCGGCCTCCGACCAGGCCCGCTCGAACCCCTCGCGCCACTCGGCGAACTGGTCCGGCGGGGCGCCGGCGGCGATCCAGCCGTCGCCGAAGCGGGCGGCGCGCTTGAAGGACGCCTCGACCGAGCCGCCGACGAGGACGCGCGGATGTGAGGCCGTCTCGGGCCCCATCTCCTCCCCCTTCCAGACCTCCCAGATGCGCTCCAGCATCGCGTCGAGGTCCCTCCCCCGAGTACCCGTGTCCACCCCGGCGATCGCGTAGTCGTCCTCGCGGCCACCGAGCCCGATCCCGAGCGTCATCCGGTGGCCGGAGATCGCGTGCACGCTGGCGACCTGCTTGGCCAGCGCCACCGGGTTTTCCCGAAGCGGCCCGAGCAGCACCGTGGTCGCCAGCCCGATCCGCTCGGTCACCGCCGCGGCGGCGGCGAGCGCGGTCAGCGGCTCGATGTTCGGATAGGCGACCCGGTCGATCGTCCCGAGGCTGGAAAAGCCGTGTGCCTCGGCGCGCCGCGCCCACTCGGTCAGTTGGTCGCCGGTGGTGTGAGGCACGGCGTTGGGAAGACCGATCGCGATGTCCATCAGGGCTCCTTCCGAAGAGACAGGGGGTTACGAAAACGGTAGCTACCCGGTGTGGTGACGGGTCTCACACACGCGTGGTGCGGAAAGGCACGAACGTTTGTCAGAGCCACCGGGCAGGCCGGGGCCTTAAAGGGAGGAAGCAATGGGCGAGTACGCGGTGAAGAGGATCGACGAGATGGAGGCCGTTTACCTGGGAGCGTTTAAACGGGCGCGGGCCGAGCTGGGAGTCGAGTCGTTCGGGCTCCAGGTGATCGATCTGCCGCCGGACTTCGAGAACTACCCTGAGCACGACCATGCCGAAGACGGCCAGGAGGAGGTCTTCATGGCCCTCAAGGGCGGCGGCGAGATCGAGATCGACGGTGAGCGCTTCCCGCTCGACCCCGAGCACATGGTCCGCGTCTCCTCGGGCACCAAGCGCAAGGTCTGGCCCGGCGGCGAGGGGATGCGGATGGTGATCGTCGGGGGCGTGCCGGGCAGCGTCTACGAGGCTCCTGAAATCAGCAAGCTCGGGCAGCCGGATCCGATGCAGAGCTGAGCGCTGGAGGTAGGCTGGGGCGCGATGCGGCGCATCTCGTCCCTGGCCCTCCTTATCTCGCTGGCCGCACTGGCCCTGCCAGCGGCGAGCCCGGCGCAGACCTCCGACCACGCCGAAGACGCGATCGTCGTCGTCACCGGAGACGTGACCGTCGCCCGCGGGCAGACCGTCGACGGGGTCTTCATCGTCAGCGGCGACGCGCGGATCGCGGGACACGTCGACGGCGACGTGGTGTTGATCTCCGGCGATGCCACCGTCAACGGCCGGATCGATGGCGACCTGATCACCATCGGCGGCCAGGCCCGCCTGCTGCCCCGGGCCTACGTCGGCGGCGACGTCCGCTACGGCGACGAGCGGCCGGTGGTCGCCGGCGCCGCGATAGTCCGTGGTGACGTCACCAAGAAGAACGGGTTCGATTCGCTCGACCTCTTCCCCTTCCTCGGGGCCTTGATCTTCCTAGTCGGCACCTTTGTCTCCACCTTGGTTTTCGGAGCGCTTCTTCTGCTGATCGCTCCACGCGCCGCCGACGCAATCGAGGCGCGTTCCCACGAGCGAATCGGGCCGATGATCGCAATCGGCATCGCAATCGCAATCGCGCTGCCGGTAGCGGCGGTGATCGCTGGTGTGACCATCGTCGGCCTGCCTCTCGCGTTCGTGATCCTCCTCTGCCTGCTGCCGTTGTGGGCAGTCGCCTACTGCGCCTCGGCCTGGGTCCTGGGACGACGAATGGTGAAGGCGCCGCATAACCGCTTTCTCGCTTTTCTCGCCGGCCTTGCGGTACTGCAGGCGGTGGGCTTCGTGCCGGTCGTCGGCTGGCTCGTCGGCCTCGCCGCGGCGATCTTCGGCCTCGGGCTGATCGGTGCCGCTATCGGGGCGGCGCGGGAGGGCTCTCCGACCTGGCGTCAAACCCAGGGCAGCTGAGCACCGGCAGCCGCGGGTAGCGCGGGTAGGCCGGGTCGGAGCGGGAGCGCTCGCAGAGCGAGAAGACCGAGCCGCGCGTGTTCGGCACCAGGCGCTGGTGCCGGCAGTGGTCGCAGAGGCCGGCCGGGGGTCGCGCGGGCGCCATGCGGCGAACCTAGAGCATCTCCGGCCCGATCTCCGGCCCGGAAACTGCGGGGTCGGGGAGTGCGGGTCGCGCCTCGCCGGGGCCTAGCCTTTGTCGAACCATGCGAGCAGCAACCCTCTTCGACTCCGACGCCGCCTCCTACAGCGGCACCGTCGAGGTGATCGGCGTCATCTACAAGGCCGAGGACGACGGCTACGCGGTGCTCGAGGTGCAGGAGACCGAGTCCGGCGAAGGGTTTGCGCTGGTCGGCCCGGTGGCGCACCTCGACGCCGGCGACCGGGCCGAAGTCAGCGGCGAGTGGCAGACCCACAACCGCTACGGCCGCCAGCTGCGCGCGCAGGGCGCGCTGCCGCTCGATCCAGCCGACCGCGAGGGGCAGGTCGCCTACCTGACCTCGCTGCGGCACATCGGCCAGAAGCGGGCCGAGTCGCTCTGCGACGAGTACGGCGAGGAGGTGCTGGGGGCGATCGCCGCCGACCCGCAGCGGGTCTTCGGCTCGCTTCGGGGGGTGAGCGCCGACCAGGCCGCCGCCGCGACCCAGTCCTGGTTCGCCAGCCGGGCGATCCGCGACCTGCACGTGCAGCTGGCGCCCCACGGCCTCGCCCACCTGGCGGCGCCGATCCACGCCCGCTACGGCGAGCGTTCGATGACCGTCCTGCACGAGGACCCCTACCGGCTGACCGAGGTGCCGGGGGTCGGCTTCGCCCGCGCCGACAAAATCGCCCTCGCCGCCGACGTGCCGCCGGAGTCGAGCCGCCGCGCGCAGGCGGCGGCGCTCTACGCGCTGATCGAGGCCGAGGCGCAGGGCAACAGCTACCTGCCGCTGGAGGAGCTGAGCGGCCGCACGGCGCGGCTGATCGGCCTCCCCCCGGACCCCGACGTGCTGGCGCAGGCGCCGGGGCTGGTCGACGAGGAAGGGCGCAGCTACCGCGCCGGCACGCTGGAGAGCGAGCGCGCCGTGGCGGCGACGCTCGCCGCCCGCGTCGGCGAACCCCCGCACCTCGACCACGATCCCGGCGAGGTGCCGCGCGACGGCCTCACCGACGAGCAGTGGGCCGCGGTCCGGGCGGCGTTCGGGGCGAGGATCTCGGTCCTGACCGGCGGCCCCGGCGTCGGCAAGACGAAGTGCACCAAGGAGATCGTCGCCGAGGCGGAAGCGGCGAACGCGACGATCGCGCTCTGCGCCCCCACCGGCCGCGCCGCCCGGCGGCTGGAGGAAGCGACCGGACACGAGGCGATGACGATCCACCGCCTGCTCGAGTGGATGCCCGGGCGCGAACCGGCCTTCAGGCCGGGGCGGCCGCTGCCCGCCGAGCTGGTGATCGTCGACGAGTCCTCGATGCTGAACCTGCGCTTGGCCGAGGTGCTGCTGGGCGGCCTCGCCGAGAGCACCCACGTCGTCTTCGTCGGCGACGCCGACCAGCTGCCGCCGATCGGGGCGGGCAAGCCGTTCGAGGACCTGATCGCCTCCGGCGCGGCGCCGGTAGTGCGGCTGACCCAGATCTTCCGCCAGGCGGCGCGCTCGATGATCACCACCGCCGCCAACGAGATC
>Ga0164302_10000320_pt1 | contig 13287 bp, 14 predicted proteins | sample Whisoiple_202_MG_FD_109714 | JGI IMG/M metagenome (GOLD analysis project Ga0164302, IMG submission 109714) | Soil microbial communities amended with pyrogenic organic matter from upstate New York, USA - Whitman soil sample_202_MG | ecosystem: Environmental > Terrestrial > Soil > Agricultural... | reverse complement strand
TTTGGCCAGATCGCCCGCGACGTTCTCCACGAATTCGACCGGTTTCCCGAGCAAATCCGACAGGCGCCTGGCGACCGGTGCAAGTGAGTATTTTGGGTTCGGCTGTCCCTTGGGACGGCCCAGGTGGCTGGCCAGGATGACCGCAGCGTTGCGGTCGAGCAGGTTCCGGATCGTCGGTAGTGCCGCGCGGATCCTCGTGTCGTCGCGAATCTCGGCGCCGTCCAGCGGCACGTTGAAGTCGACTCTGACGAGGACCCGCTTACCGGCTACATCTGCGTCCTTGTAGGATCGGATTGCCATCGCCGCGACCTTAGGCCGTGCCTGGGATGCCGGCCTCGCAGATCAGCGCCGTCAAGTCAGCAATCCGGCAGGAGTAACCCCACTCGTTGTCGTACCACGCGATGACCTTGACCATGTTGTCACCCATCACCATCGTCGAATCGGCGTCGATGATCGCCGAGCGGGGATCGCCCCGGAAGTCGGACGAGACGAGCGGCTCTTCGGTGTAACCGAGGATTCCCCGCATTGCTTCACCCTCGGACGCGGTCTTGAACGCGGCATTCAACGACTCGACCGTAGCCGGCTTCTCCGTCTCAGCGACGAAGTCGATGATCGAGACCGTCGGTGTTGGTACGCGGAGCGAGAAGCCGTCGAACTTGCCTTTGAGCTCCGGGATTACGTGCGCGAGGGCCCGGGCTGCGCCGGTCGACGTGGGGATGATGTTGGTGGCGGCTGCGCGGGCCCGGCGGGGATCCTTGTGCGGGCCATCGAGAATGACCTGGTCGTTCGTGTACGAGTGGACCGTGGTCATCATGCCCCGGGTAATTCCGAAGTTGTCGAGCACGACCTTGGCAACGGGCGCGAGGCAGTTCGTTGTGCACGAGGCGTTGGAGATGATGACGTGCTTTTCAGGGTCGTACTTCTCTTCGTTCACGCCCAGGCAGATCGTGATGTCCTCGCCCTTGCCCGGCGCGGAGATGATCACCTTCTTCGGGCCTGAATTGAGATGACCGCGCGCCTTCTCGGCGTCGGTGAAGCGACCAGTCGACTCGATCACCAGTTCGACCCCGACTTCGCCCCACGGAATCGAGGCCGGATCCTTCGCCTCGAAAACGCGCAGCTCCTTGCCGTCGACGGAGATTCCGTCCTTCGATGCGCAAATGTTGGCATCGAAGCGACCATAGGTCGAGTCGTATTTCAGAAGATGAGCGAGCGATTCGTTCGGTGCGAGGTCGTTGACGGCCACGATCTCGAACAGATCACTGAATCCGCCATCGTGAACGGCCTTGTAGACCTGCCGGCCGATACGTCCAAATCCATTGATGCCTACGCGAATTGCCATGGCTCTCCTCATCTATTGTGACGCGTCGGTTCGATCGCGCATTCTCTATCGTCGGCCACGTCGCATGGGCGGCGCGTTTCCCGGTTACATATTAGACCGGTTGCGCCGGGCGATATCGAGCAAGGCCGCCGTCAATTTTTCCGGATCATGGCGCAGCGGATTCTGGTCGCTGACCAGGTCCCGGGCCACGATATCGATGCTGGTTTCCAGGTCGTCGAGGTTTTCGTCGGTGACCGCTTCAATGTTCCACTCCGGCTTGATTGCCTCATTGGGCGCGCGGTTGCTGTTGACCAGCGCGTGGCTGAGGACGCCCGGTCCGAGTGCATCGATGACGGCGCGGATATGGTCTCGTGCGCCGAAGTGATCCGTTTCTCCGTGCTGCGTCGCCACGTTGCAGACATAGACCACCGGGCACTTCGACCATCGGATCGCCTCGATCACACCGTCTACGCAGAGATTTGGCAGCACGCTGGTGTAGAGACTACCGGGACCGAGCACCACGAGATCCGCGTGCAGGATTGCGCCGAGGGCGGGCTCGTAGGCGGTCGGCTCGCACGGATCGAGGAACACGCGGCGGATTGGCGCCTTGTCGTGCGAGATGGTCGATTCGCCGCGCACAACCGCGCCATCGGCCAATTCCGCGCAGAGCGTGACGTTGTCGAGCGTCGATGGCAGAACGCGGCCCCGCACGGCCAGGACTCGGCCGGACTCGATGACAGCTTGCTCAAAGCTGCCGGTGACTTGAGTCAGTGCGGTGATGAAGAGATTGCCGAAGGAGTGGCCGCTGAGCTCCGAACCTTCCTTGTCGAATCGATACGCGAAGAGCTTACCGACCGTCGACTCCGCGTCCGAGAGCGCGACCAGGCAGCTCCGTATATCGCCGGGAGCCGGGATATCGAACTCCTTGCGGATGCGGCCGGTGCTGCCACCGTCGTCCGCTACCGTCACAATCGCCGTAATCCCGGCTTCAACGTTACGCAGACCGCGGAGGAGAGTCGAGAGTCCCGTGCCGCCCCCGATTGCCACGATGTTCATGGCAGGGCGGACCGGGCCGAAGCGGTGCGCGGCGACAATCGCGCCGATCCCCTGGTTCTGCTGGCTGGCTGCCACGAGCGGATCGAAGATCGAACGTGTCAGACGCCGGATAGCGAAGTAGAGGATCGGAATCCCGACGAACAGGATGATCAGTTCACGATAGGGGTGGGCAATGAATTGAAGCGTAAGGGTACGGATCGTGCCGCTGTATCGATCGGGAAAGTCGTATTCCCGGTAGATCCAGGCGAGACCCATTGCCAGCGCCAGCCCAACCATACAAACGCTGATGATCAGGAGCGCAATCCAACGCTTAATCAGCATGCCCGGCCTAAGCCAAACTCGCCAGCCGTGCAGTGTACGTTTCCTTTACGCGGTAGAAGGAGCCGGGGCGCAAATGCGCACCGAATTATAGCACCGGGGTGAGCGGGCACCGCTCAAATATCATTGTTCAGGTGCCCATTTTATGCTAAGATTACGACAACGGAACCAGAGTGCTGGCAACGTGGGTCCTTGGCCCACGTTCTTTATTGTCCGGCCTCCGTTGACAGTTTGCCTGTCTTCCATTGTTCACCTGGAATCCATTGGATTGCCTGGCTGTCGGGTTCCGACTTAGCCTGCAAAGGAGGTTCGCGACTATGAAGAGCGACCTATATTCAGCAATTGCCCAAATAGCGGGCGAGCGGGGAATCCCGAAAGAAGCCGTACTGTCTTCCGTCGAGCATGCCCTCAAGACCGTCTACAAGAAAATGGAGAACACCGAAGAGGATGTCGACGTCACGATCGACGCCAACACCGGTTTGATCCAGGTTTATCTGATCAAGCACGTTGTCGACGAGGTTGAGGATCCACTCAATGACGTGCTCCTTCCCGAAGCGGTCACCTACCTGCCGACAGCAAAAGTCGGCGACACGTTGCGGATTGAGCGCACGCCGGAAAACTTCGGCCGCATCGCCGCGCAGACCGCCAAGCAGGTCGTGCTCCAGCGCATTCGCGATTACGAGCGCGATACCGTCTATGAGGAGTTCGCCGATCGGCAGGGCGAGGTCATCAACGGCACGGTCCAGCGCGCGGACGCCCGCGCCGTGATCGTCGAGCTCGGCAAGGCCGAGGCAGTGATGCCCGCGCGCGAGCAAGTTCCTACTGAGCGATATCGACCGGGCCAGCGGATCAAGGTCCTCCTGCTCGAGGTCAACAAGGATCCGAAAGGTCCACAGTTGATCGTTTCACGATCCCACCCGAACCTGATCCGCCGGCTCTTCGAGATCGAGGTGCCGGAGATCTATAGCGGCGCAGTCGAGATCATGGCGATCGCGCGGGAGCCCGGACTGCGCTCCAAGGTAGCCGTCGCGGCTCGGCAGGAGAAGGTTGATCCGGTCGGCTCCTGCGTCGGAGTTCGCGGTGTTCGCATCCAGAACATCGTCAACGAGTTGTACGGCGAGAAGATTGATGTGATCGAATGGTCGCCGGATACGTCGACCTTCATCGCCAACGCCCTCAGCCCGGCCAAGCCGACCAACGTTTCGCTGTCCGAGGCCGAGAATATTGCGACGGTGATCGTGCCATCCGACCAGATGTCACTCGCAATCGGCAAGGAGGGGCAGAACGCCCGCCTGGCCTACAAGTTGACCAACTGGCGAATCGACATCAAGGATCCGGAATCCCTCAAGGACGAGGATCTGGTGATGCTGCGGCAGGCCCGCGCTGATTATCAGCAGGAATCGGCTGGTGGCCTCGCGTGGCAGGGCCGACAGCCGCGGTTGGTCCGCGCCGACGGCATGGTTGCCGTCCGGGAGCAGGAATACGGTCCGCTCCCCGATGACCTGATCGGCATGAGCGTCGACGTGGAAATGGTCGGCGAGGTGTTGGAGGTCTATTACAACCGGGCGTTGCGCGCCCGCTTCGATGTTGCCAGCGGCGAGCAATTGCCACTGGATGAGTAGTCCGGGGAGTCAGGCGGTGATGGTGAAACGAACCAGCGCCCCGGATTCGCAGGGCACGTCGCGTAAAGGACCGCGACCGAAGCATGTTCCGATCCGAACGTGCGCAATCTGCCGGGAAAAGGACTCGAAGCGGGGGTTGACCCGTATCGTGCGCCGGCCCGATGGAATCGTGGTCATGGATCCGAGTGGCCGCTTGAACGGCCGCGGCGCATATATTTGTGACAAGTCAAGCTGCTGGGACCGGGCAGCATCCACCGACGTGCTGGCGAAGGCGCTCAATGTGGAGTTGTCGCAGGAATTTCGCGACAAGCTTCGCCAATTTGGTCGGGCCGTGGAAATCAACACCGCAACCGACCCGACAGAAATGTGAGGTACCTATATGGCAGGTCAATACAACACAGGGGGTCCGCGCGGCGGGCGACGATCGGGCGGGAAGCGAAATTCCCGCGGTCGCTCCGGCGGCGCCCGTACGGTAACGCTGCGACGAACCGCTCCCGTTGTCCGCGAACCATTGTCGCTTCCTCCGGTTATGACGGTTGCCGAGCTTGCTGAGAAGACGCAATCGACGCCAATCGAGGTCATCAAGGAGCTGATGAAGATCGGCGTGATGGCCAACATCAATCAGCAGATTGATTACGACACTGCCCACCGGGTGGCGACCGCCCTCGGCTGGGAAACGAATGAGGACATTCCGGAAGTCGTTCAGCGCGCAAACGCCGACTTCGCGAGCCGTTTGCTCGAGGCGATGAGCGACCCGAGCGCGACCACTCGGCCGCCGGTGGTCACGATCATGGGCCATGTCGACCACGGCAAGACCAAGCTGCTCGACGCCATTCGCCAGACGAAGGTCGCCGAGGGCGAGGCCGGCGGCATCACCCAGCACATCGGCGCGTACCAGGTCGAAACGCAGGGACGGAAGGTCACCTTCCTCGACACCCCCGGTCACGAGGCGTTTACCGCCATGCGTGCCCGCGGCGCTCAGGTCACCGATGTGGCTGTTCTGGTGGTCGCAGCGGATGACGGCGTCATGCCGACCACCCGGGAGGCGGTTGCCCACATCAAGTCGGCCAGCGTGCCGATGATCGTGGCGATCAACAAGATCGACCTGCCGGCCGCCAACCCGGATCGGGTAAAGCAGCAGCTCTCGGAGATCGAGGTCGTCCCGGAAGAGTGGGGTGGCGATATCCCGTTCGTCGAGGTCTCGGCCCGCGAGAAGCTGGGACTTGATGACTTGCTCGACGTGATCCTGCTCGTTTCCGACGTGCACGAGCTGAAAGCGAACCCGAATCGGCTGGCCAACGGCACCGTCATCGAGGCCAAGGTCGACCGCAATCGCGGTCCAGTGGCGACGATCCTGATTCAGAGCGGCACGCTCAACATGCGGGACATCGTCGTTGCCGGCGCCACGTGGGGCCGGGTCAAGGCGATGCAGGACGATCACGGCCGCCGCGTGCGCAAGGCGGGGCCAAGCTCGCCAGTGGAGATCCTCGGCCTCCTCGATGTGCCGCAGGCGGGTGACCAGGTCCAGGTTTTCGAGGATGAGCGCGAGGCGCGTGAGTTGGTCGAGTCGCGCGTTCAGCAGCGGCGGATCGAGCAGCTGACAGCCGATCGGGCAATGAAGCTGACAGACATCGCGTCCCAGGTAAGTAGCGGCGCGACAGCCACTGCCGAACTGCGCGTGATTCTGAAAACGGACGTGCAGGGATCTCTCGGCGCAATCCAGACAGCGCTGCTCAAGCTCAACGATGAGACCGATGCAGGTGTCCGGTTGAGCATCACGTACGCCGGCACCGGCGCGATTTCCGAGTCGGACGTCAGCCTCGCGGTTGCGACCAAGAGCGTCATCGTCGGGTTCAACGTGCGGCCTGATGTCGCGGCGAAGCGGGCCGCCGATGCCAGCGGCGTTGATATTCGCTTCTACAACATCATCTACAACCTGATCGACGAAGTGAAGCAGGCAATGACAGGTCTGCTCGCGCCGGTCTTCCAGGATGTGACCGATGGCTATGCTGAGGTCCGCGAGACCTTCAAGCTGCCGAGCGGCGACGTCGTCGCGGGTTGCTATGTCCTGGACGGCAAACTGGTCCGGAACAATCGGGTGCGTGTGCTGCGAAGTGGAACGGTCATGTTCGAGGGTGGCATCAAGTCGCTCCGGCGCTTCAAGGACGATGTACGCGACGTTGCGGCGGGATACGAGTGTGGTCTCGGTCTCGAGGGGTACAACGATCTCCAGGTCAAGGACCAGATCGAGTGCTTCCATCGCCAGGAGGTCGCTCGCTCCTAGGATGCGGGAGGCACGATCATGACACGACGAACCCGACAGGTCGGTGAGCTTCTCAGGGAGGAGCTCACCGACATCATCCGCAAGGAGATGGATGATCCGCGGCTCGCGTTCTGGAGCATCACGCGGGTCGATGTGCCGACCGATCTTCGATCGGCGCGTGTCTATGTCAGCGTGCTCGGCACCGATGGGGAACGCGCCGCGACTCTGGCCGCCATGCGCTCCGGTGCTGGATTCATCCGGCGGCACCTCAAGCCCCGCCTACACATGCGGCAAATCCCCGAACTAGAATTTCGGGATGATCGCTCACTCGAGCACGCTGCGGCGATCTCCAAAACTCTGCACGATCTTGGCGCAGGCGGATCACCGGCTGATGACCGAACCAAAACATCAGATCATTGACCCTGTCGCGGCAGATGCCGCGCTGGCCATGCTAAGCGCGGCGCGACGCGTACTGGTGCCGACCCACCAGAACGTCGATGCGGACGGATTGGCGACGCCGCTTGCGTTGATGCATGCGCTTAAGCCCCAGGGCATCGAAATCGTGCCGGTTGTCAGCGACGGCAAGCTGCCAAAGTCGCTCTCGTTCTTGCCGGGCGTCAAAAGCGCTCTCCTTTATGGACACGATCCGCTTCCCGATTTCGACTTGATCTGCATGCTGGACTGCTCGGACCGCCGGCGCTTGGCTGGCTTTTATGAGGATGATCCCGGCCGGGTCGAGGGCGACTACCCGATCGTCAACATCGATCACCACGTCACCAACGATCATTATGGGGTGGTCAACATTGTCGTTCCGCAGGCCGCTGCCACGGCCGAGATCGTGGCCGAGCTGATCAAGTACTGGGGGATTCGCCTCACCAAGCCGATTGCCCAGTGCCTGCTGGCCGGCATCTACGGGGACACGCTCGGCCTGCGGACCGACTCGACCAGTCCGTGGACGATGCGAACCTCGGCTGAACTGGTCGACGCGGGTGCGAATCCGGCCAAGATCACCGACGCCCTCTTCAGGCTCAAGCCGAAGTCGATGGTTTGCCTCTGGGAGCACGCCTTGCGCAAGGTCGCGTGGGAAGGCAAGTTGATCTGGACCGAGGTCGACCACCGTGACCTTTCGGCATGCAAGGCAGATCCCTCCGAAGCGGAAGGCATCGTCAATTTCTTGCTCGGGACCGACGGCTCCCGCGCAGCGGCAATGCTCTATCAAACCGACACCGGATATCGCGTCAGCATGCGGAGCCTCTCGGACGAGGTCGACGTTGCGGCAATTGCGTCGGTGTTTGGCGGCGGCGGACATCCCCGCGCGGCAGGATGCACCGTTGCGGGCGGCCTTCACGAGCGTGACGAGTTCCTCGCGAAAGTCGCCGAACTCCTCGAGCATTGACGCTGAGACAGCGGGTATGACGCAGTCCTTGCATGGAATTCTCGTGATTGACAAGCCGGCTGGGTGGACGAGCCACGATGTGGTCGGGTGGGTGCGCAAGTGGGCCGGCGAGCGAAAGGTCGGTCATGCGGGCACGCTCGATCCGGCGGCCACCGGGGTATTGCCGGTTGCGCTCAACGACGGCACTCGTGTGCTGGAGTTCCTGAGCGACGCGAGCAAGGCCTACCGGGCCGAAATCACATTCGGCGTCGAGACGGACAGCGTTGATGGCGACGGAACCGTGACCGCCGTCCGTGCTGTTGCGTTCTCAGACGGAGACCTGAACCACGCACTCGATGGTTTCCGGGGTTCGATCACGCAGCGGCCGCCTGCTCATTCGGCGATCAAGATCGGCGGCAAGCGCGCATACGATCTCGCGCGGGCAGGGACTGAAGTCGAGATCCCGGAGCGACACGTGACGATATTTGCACTCGACATTGTTGAACGGAACAGGGACACCGTGACGCTGGACATCGACTGCTCGAAGGGCACGTATATTCGCGCAATTGCACGGGACCTCGGAACCGCGTTGGGATGCGGCGCGTACCTTTCCAATTTGGTGCGGACACGAAGCGGTCCATACGATCTGTGCGACGCATGGACAGTCGATCAGCTCGAATCCATCGACGCGCGCGAGCAGTGGCCGTCAATCGCTGAGCACCCCGATTCGGCGCTCGCCGCATGGCCGGCGATCTTACTGGGTGAGACGGAAACAGCGGACTGGCATCATGGCCGGCCGGTGGCAGCCCGCACGGCAGTCGGGCAATCGAGAGCCCGCGTGTATGACAATTCGGGTCATTGGCGCGGCCTGGCCGAGTATGACCCGGCCGGGGACGTTTGGAAGGCACTACGTGTGATCAATCCACTGTGACCACGGTACTTGTCAACGAGCTCCGTGACGTTCAACTCCCTGCTTCGGTCGTCACCATTGGCACGTTCGATGGTGTGCATATCGGTCACCAATACTTGCTCAAGAGTGCGGTACGCCGCGCCACTGAGCTGGAACTGCCGGTCGTCGTCATCACATTCGAGCCGATACCGGCCAGCGTACTGCGACCGGACGTCTTTGCCGGTCGCATTTGCGCATCGGATGAGAAGCTGGCCCTGATCGTAGCGCACGGGGCAGACGTGCTGGTCACCATGAAATTCGATCACGCGCTCGCGCAATGGTCGCCCGAGCAATTCATGGACGCCGTGGTCGCCGCAACCGGGGCAAAGGAGCTTTGGATCGGTGAGGCGTTCGCTCTTGGCAAAGGACGCGCGGGTGGTGTCGAGCAATTGACGGAAATCGGCGTTTCGCGCGGCTATTCAGTCTGCGCGCTCGAGCGGCGCGAGGACATCGACGGAGTGATAAGCAGCAGCCGGATCCGCCACGCAATCCAGCTTGGAGACGTGTCGTTGGCGAACCGATTGCTCGCCCGGCCGTTCACGGTCACCGGCGAGGTCATCCACGGGGCACAGTTCGGCCGCACTATTGGCTTCCCGACGGCGAACGTGGTGCCGCCGCCGGAGCAGGTGGCTCTGGCCGACGGAATCTACGCATCGCGCGCGTTGTTGCCCGGTGAGGAATCGTTCCGGAATGCAATGACGTATGTCGGCAATCGACCGACCGTTAACACCGGGGCCACGCAGATCGAAACCAACGTGCTCGACTATGACGGTGACCTCTATGGGCAGGAAATTACCGTCCAGCTTCTCCAGCGATTGCGCGCGGACGAGCACTTTCCGACGATTGAGGCGATGATTGCCCAGCTGCGTCAGGACGAGATCGCTGCCCGCACGTTTTTTGCCGAGTTGACAGAGGCCGTTGATTGACTGAGGGAGGCTCCGCGTGATAGACTCCATGGGTTGCCGCCCGATCGGGTGGCATTTTGTTGCTGCACTCATTGCATGAGAGCCAGGGGGTAGGCCATCGCACGGCCAGTACAAACACGGGTCAACGAGCGAATTCGAATCCGTGAAGTTCGCCTGATTGACGACATGGGCAACCAGGTCGGCATTGTTCCGACCCGAGACGCGCTGGAGATGGCTCGAGAGCGCGGCCTCGATCTGGTGGAAGTTGCTACCAACGCTGTTCCACCGGTGTGCCGGCTCATGGATTACGGCAAATTCCGCTACGAGCAGAGCCGCAAGGAGCGCGAAGCTCGCAAGAACCAGCATGTAATCGAATTGAAAGAAGTACGCATTCGTCCGAAGATCGATGATCACGATCTGGAGACGAAGGGGCGCCGCGCCGCGAAGTTCCTCGACGATGGTGACAAGGTCAAGTTGACCGTGTTGTTCCGGGGCCGCGAGAATGCTCACCCGGAGATCGGGCGAGCGTTGCTGGACCAGCTGGCGGATTTGCTCCGCTCGCACGGCAACATCGAGCAGAGCCCGCGCCTCGAAGGTAAGACGATGACGATGTTGCTGGGTCCGCTGAAGCAGAAGCCTGGCGCACAGGAGCGAGAGGGCGGTAGTCACCATGAAGAAGCAAAAGCTTAAAACGCACAAGGGCGCCAAGCGACGATTCAAGGTCACGGCAACGGGCAAAATCATGCGCACCAAGGGCATGAAGAGCCATTTTCGGCGCCGCAAGTCGGCGCGCGTCAAGCGACAGTTTGATCGCATGCTGGAGCTGGACAAGACGAACGAGAAGCAGGTCAAGCGGCTGCTTCCCTACGGCGGCTAGTCCGCTTCCGCCTCCGAGGATAAGAGAGACATGGCTCGCATCAAACGTGGCGTCACCGCCCATCGCCGGCACAAGAGGGTCCTGGCCCAGGTAAAGGGCCACTACGGCACCAACAACCGCCTGTATAAGCGCGCGCACGAGTCGCTCATGCACGCATTGGCGTATTCCTATCGCGACCGCAAGAACCGCAAGCGGACCTTCCGGCAGCTCTGGATCATTCGCATCAATGCTGCGGCACGTATCAACGGCGTACCGTACAGCCGAATGATGCAAGGACTCCGCCTCGCTGGTGTCTCCATTGATCGCAAGATGCTGGCAGATTTGGCAGTCCGCGATCCGGAGGCGTTCGCTGCCGTGGCTGAGGTCGCGAAGAAGAGCCTTCCCGCCCAGGCCTAAATCCGGGTGCGAACTCGCTTCGTCGCGAGCGACCAGAATCCCGATATAAAGCGCATCAAGGCGCTCCGCGATCGACGGTCAGTCCGTCACGCGGAGCGCCTTTGCATTGTCGAAGGTCCCCGTTACGTCGCAGATGCAGCCCGGATTGATCGCCCCTGGCTTCTGGTCGTCAGTGAGTCCCGGGCCGATTCGGAACTGCCGGAGGGTGGCGATCTCCTCATCGTCCCCGACGACCTCTTTGCCCGGCTCTCGGACACCACATCGCCGCAAGGCGTCCTGGGCGTGTTTCCGTTTCCAACGCCTTCGTTGTCGACCGCTACTCCGTTGTTCCTGATCGCTGATGGAATCCAGGATCCCGGCAACCTTGGAACGATGATCCGCAGCGCGGCCGCTCTCGGCGCGACCGGCGTGATTTGCGCGCCGGGAACCGTCGATCCGTTCGCTCCTAAGGTGATCCGATCTGCGGCAGCGGCACATTGGCATGTGCCGGTCATGCTGGTTGATTCGATTGCCGAGGCGCTGAGCGGAGTTGAATTGCTGGTAACCGACGGAACTGCCGAGCGCCCGATCGACGCGGTGGATCTTTCAGGGCCGGTGGCGATCGCAATCGGGAGCGAGGCGCATGGGGTAGGTCCCGCGAGCAGGTCGCTGCCGCATGTTGCCGTCTCGATCCCGATGGGGCGTGAGGTCGAGTCGTTGAATGCTGGAATCGCCGCCAGCATCGCATTGTATGAAGCGCAACGACAACGGCGCACTGGCTGATCCTGATAAGGTTGGAGGCGGTGATAGACTGCGGTTCTGGACAATCTCCCGTATTTCCGGGCAGATTGTCTTTCGAGCGACACATGCAGGAGGTAGAGATGCGCAAGCCAGAATTGATCGCTGCCGTCGCGAAGAAGACTGGTATGCCGGAAAGTAAGGCGTCGGACGCCGTCAACTCCGTATTTGGGACGATTTCCGATGTCCTTGCCCAGGGAGATGAAGTGGCGATCAGCGGCTTCGGCACCTTCCGGGTTGCTGCTCGTCCGGCTCGTGAGGGCCGAAACCCGCAGACCGGCGAGCCGATGAAGATCCGGGCCGGGAAGACGCCTCGGTTCACCCCGGGCGCCTCGCTCAAGCGGACGGTCGACGGCGGCTAGGCCGAAGTGTCCGCCATGGCTCCGCTAGCCTGAATCGAGCGGGCGATTTCAACAGGGATGTTTTGCGATGCGGTTCGGGACGCTACCCGGACCGCATTTGCTATTGCGCGCTCCCGTGAGCGTCCGTGGCCGACGATAACGGCCCCATTGACTCCCAACAGCGGAGCGCCGCCGATCTCCTCGTAGTGGAGCCGCAGACGCACCTCGCGGAGGGCAGGTCGGAGCATGAGAGCCAGTGCCTTGCGGGCGATGCCCTTTGTGACTTCTTCGCGGAGGACCTGGGTCAGCGCACTGACCGCGCCCTCCATCGATTTCAGGGCGATGTTTCCGGTAAACCCGTCGGTGACGAAGATCTCGATCTCGCCCTTGAGGAGCTCTTTGCCCTCGGCATTTCCGACAAAATTGATTCCCGGTGTCGCCGCGAGGAGCGGAAAGACCTCCTGCACCAGCAAGTTGCCTTTCGACGGCTCCTCGCCATTGGAAAGCAGTGCGACCTTCGGGTTCGGGAGGCCCAGGACATGGGTAGCGTAGGTCGTGGCCATGATTGCGTACTGGACCAGGAAGCGCGGCTTGGGATCGGTCACAGCGCCGAGGTCAAGCAACATGCTCCGGCCCTTCAGGGTCGGGAGCACGGTAACCAACGCCGGCCGCGCCACTCCCGGTACACGTCCGATGATCCCGAGCGCGCCCGCCATGACAGCGCCGCTGTGCCCAGCCGACATGAACGCGTCCGCCTCGCCGGTCTTCAACAGCTGCAATCCCACAGCCATGCTGGATTTGGGCTTGTTGCGCACCGCCCGTGCGGCGCCATCCGACATTGCGACTTCATCTGGCGCGTCGACAACGCGGACCCGCTGGCGCTGGTCTCCGGCTATCCCAGACAGCAAGGGCTCGATCTTGTCGTGCTGTCCGACGAAGACGATCGAGAGATCCGGATACGCCGGGTCAGCCAGCGCGACCAGGGAAGAGGGCACTGTGACGGCCGGTCCGAAATCCCCACCCATCGCATCGACCGCAACTCGCATGCCTGTGGCCACTCCTTCTGACACGAAAACGCCCGGCTGAT
>Ga0164302_10000317_pt1 | contig 13315 bp, 12 predicted proteins | sample Whisoiple_202_MG_FD_109714 | JGI IMG/M metagenome (GOLD analysis project Ga0164302, IMG submission 109714) | Soil microbial communities amended with pyrogenic organic matter from upstate New York, USA - Whitman soil sample_202_MG | ecosystem: Environmental > Terrestrial > Soil > Agricultural... | reverse complement strand
GATGACATTCCCGCCGCCGACGCGGCTGAACAACGCCAGCCCGCCGCCGACAGCGCCGAAGACGCCGGCCTCGACCCGCGTTGTGTGGCTGACCTTTTGCAGCGCGACGCCAACCCGTCGGATGTGATCGATCAAGCCATCATCGTGCCGTTGCCCGACGACGACCCCGACACCGACGTCACCGCGTTCTAAGCACTGGGAACGTCGTCGTCGCGGCCAAACAACACGCTGCGGCGTGGCCGGGCCCTTTGGATCTTCCGACGCTGAACGGTGTATGGCGGGGCTTTGTTATGTCTAGTCGAGGCGCTGGCCGGTGTCGGGGTGAAACGCATGTGTCTGGCTGGGGTTTACCGCGACGTTGACGGTAGCGCCGAGGTGGGGGGACGGGTCAATGTGGCTTCGCACAACGAATTTCTTTTCGGCAGCGGGATCGTCACCGACGAGGGTGCCGTAGATGTATTCATCGGCACCAAGTTCCTCGACGAGGTCGACCGTCAGTTGAAGTCCCTGTCCGTCTGAAGTCAGGGAGATCGATTCTGGGCGTATGCCGAGTGTGATGCTGCTGAGGTTCGCCCTGTGCGCCGCGTCGATCGTGGTGCGAGGCAGAGGTATAACCGTGGCGCCGAGGCGTGCGCCTGATTCAGTTAGGGCGGCCGAGCGCAGGTTCATCGCCGGCGACCCGATGAACCCTGCGACGAATGCGTTGACGGGGCGGGCGTAGAGGTTGCGTGGCGCGTCGACCTGCTGCAGCACTCCGGCCTTCAGTACAGCGACGCGGTCGCCCATCGTCATGGCCTCGACCTGATCGTGAGTCACATAGACGGTGGTGGTGCCCAGCCGTGCCTGCAGTGCCGCGATATTGGCGCGCGTCTCCACGCGCAGTTTGGCGTCGAGGTTGGATAGCGGCTCGTCCATCAGGAAAACACTCGGTTCGCGGACGATCGCTCGTCCCATTGCGACGCGTTGGCGTTGACCGCCGGAGAGTGCCTTGGGCTTACGGTCCAGGTAGGCCTCCAGATCGAGCAGTTCGGCCGCTCTACGAACTTTGGCATTGCGTTCATCTTTGGACACGCGTTGAAGTTTGAGCGCGAAGCCCATGTTCTCGGCGACGGTCATGTGTGGGTACAGCGCATAGTTCTGGAACACCATCGCGATATCGCGGTCCTTGGGCGGTTTCTGGGAGACGTCTTGTCCGCCGATGCGAATTTCGCCTTCATCGACGTCTTCGAGCCCGGCCATCATCCGCAGTGCGGTCGACTTTCCGGATCCGGAGGGGCCGACCAGTACCATGAACTCGCCGTCGGCAATATCGAGGTCCAATTGGCTCACGGCCGGGATCTGGTTTCCCTCGAAGATCCGTGAAGCGTTGACGTACTGTACAGCGGCCATAGCATGTCCTTTCGTGGGGGTTTGACTGAGCAAGCGGTGTACGCGGAGTTCGCGTGTCGGGGGCTATTTGACGGCGCCGAACGCCAGGCCGGAGACCACCCGGCGTCGCAGAACTAGCACGCAGACGACGATCGGGGCGGCGATCATGCATGAGGCCGCGGTCAAGTTGCCCCACTGCGTTCCGTACAGACCGGTGAATTCCTGCACGCCGACTGGGCTCGTCTTGGCGGCGGCCCGAGTCAGCGACAGTGCCAGCAGGAACTCGTTCCACGACAGGATCAACGAAATGATGCCGGCTGTCGCCACGGCGGGCATCAACAGCGGAGTCAGGATGTGCCACACAATTTGTGGGCGGTTGGCGCCGTCGACCAGGGCTGCTTCCTGTACCTCGATCGGGATGCTTTCCAATGAGCTGCGCAGGATCCATATGGCGATGGGCAGGTTAAACGCGGCATAGGGAATGATCAGCACCGGATATGTGTCGATCGCCCCAATGTTGCCGGCGATGATGAACAGCGGGATGACGGCGACAATCGGTGGGAACATGTAGGTGGACAGGATCCATGATGACACGCCCTTGCTGCGTCGAAACTCCTTGAGTGTCAGCGCATATGCTGCGGGTACGGCGACTGCAATCGTCAGTATGACCGCGCCGATGCTCACCGCTGCGCTGTTGAACAGCAGCCGCCCGAACGTCACCGAACTGCCTGCGCCGGTGGACAGAACCGAGCTGTAGTTCTCGATAGTGGGAGCGAACAGCCATGTCGGTGGGATGGTTCTCGTCACGCCTTCGGGCTTGAGGGAAGTGATGACCAGGAACACGATCGGCACCATGGCGAGTAGCAGCGCCAGCCAGAGCAGGGACCGTCCGGCGTAGCGGGGGAGGCGACTGAAGTTACTGTGCGTGGTCATGGGTCATCCCTTTTCCGGTTCGGCGTTGCGTCCGACGACGCGAAGCAACAGTGGTATGAGTGCTGACAAGATGAGGAGGAATACAAGTCCGACCGCCGAGGCCGCGCCGATCTGGAAGCTCTGTAGTGCCGTGCGGTAGATGCCTAGGTTGATGATCTCGGTCGAATCGCCTGGGCCGCCGCCGGTGAGCACCTGGAAAGAGTCGAAGGTTTTGAACGCCTGGATCGAACGCAGTACAACGGCGATCGCGAGGAACGGCGTCAGCATGGGAAGCGTGATGTACCGGAATGTCTGCCATGGCCCGGATCCGTCGACGGATGCAGCTTCGTAGCACTCCTGCGGCAGAGTTTGCCGGCCGGCCAGGATGATGAGTGCCACGAACGGCGTCCATTGCCAGACGTCCAGGGTGACCAAGGCGATCCAGGCGGTGCTCGGATTGGCCAGCCAGTCCAAATTTTGAGGAAGCAGCCCAACTTTGGACAGGTAATAGTTGACCCATCCGTAGTTCGGATCGATCAATTGTTTGAACACCATTGCCGACACGACCGGCGTCACGGCGAACGGCAGCAACAGTAGCGTGGCGGCCACGCTGTTGGCTCGGGTCTTCGGCGCCAGTGCCATTGCGAGCGCCACTCCGATGACCAATTCGATAGCGACGGCGATCGCAACGAAGGCCAACGTCACCAGCAAGCTGTGCAGGAATGTGGCGTCGGTTAGCAGTTCCTGGAAGTTGCGCAAGCCGACAAAGCGGCTCTCGCCACCGAACATCTGGATGTTGTGCAGGCTGGAATAGATGAGGAAGATGGCCGGGCCTACCGTCATCGCCAGCAAGAGAATCATCGCCGGTGACAAAAGTGCCCATCCGATCGATCGTCCGCGTCGTGCGAGTGTGGCTTTGGGCCGTGATGATTCGGGGCGGTCATCAGCCACGAGTGGATGGGTAGTGCTGGGCGGTTGGATACGTGTTTGGGAAGTCATGGATCACACCTGCTCTCAGGTCGATGGAACGGTGTAGTCGGCTTTTCGGAGGCTGTCGCTCACGTCGGCCACCGCCGCCTTTAGCGCGGCTTGCGGACTGACGCGTCCGGCGACCGCGTTGTTCAGCTGCACCGCGATGTCGTGGCTGACTTCGGTGTAGTTGGTGAGACGGGGTCGTCCGACACCGACGTTGAGTGACTTGCCCAACGCGTCGTAGAAGTTGCCGTACTTGTTTGTGAGGTGGGCGTCGTTGGCGGCCTTGTTGTACACGGATGTCCGCGTCGGGTGGAGCTCTTGTTCGACCATCGTCATCTGTTGATTAGCGGCGGTGATCCATGTGATCGCCTGGTAGGCCCATTCTTTGAACCGTGAGTACTTGTTGATGCTCAGCACATACGAGCCGAAATGGGGCCCTCTCGCCGATCCTTTAGGTACGACGGCGTAGGCGATCTCGCCCCCCTTCGCGGTGTCACTTAGTTCGAACGTGTGGTAGTTGCTGCTCATGACGGTCAGCCCGCCGTCGAACATGGAGGCGGTGTCGTCCCACGATGCCGATTCGCTGCCGGGTGGAACGATGTTGTACTTGTCTACGAGATCGCGCATGAATTGCAGTGCTTGCACTCCGGCGGGCGAGTCGAACGCCATCTGTAGGTCGTCGGTGAGCATGTGGCCGTCACCGCCGAAGGCGGCAAGGTAACTCTTGAACTCGCATGTGGCCCAGTCCCCGACGCCGCCCATCAGGGTCGTTCCGTAGAGGCGCTGCGTCGGGCGGGTGAAGAACCGACCGACCGTGATGAGGTCATCGAGCGTTTCCGGCACGGTCAGTGGGCGGCCGTGCTGTTGCCGGAACGCCACCTGCTCGTTGGCGTCGTCGAAGATGTCCTTGCGGTAGCCCATCGTCAGCACATTTGCTTGGATGGGCAGGCCCAGCACCTCGAAACCCTTGGAGGTGATCGCGTCGATGTTGGGTGTGGCTTCGGAGTCCGGGTAGTGCACTGCGGGATCGTCCACCTTGAATACTGCCGAGTCGTAGAAAACCTTCGGCACGAAGTCGTCGATAGCTGGATCAGCCAGCTGGTTGAGCTTCGGATCGCGCAGATACTTGCTCATCGGTTCGAGGACGTGTGTGAGCGTCGGGGCCCAGGGTGTGTCGACGATGATGATGTCGTAATACGAACTGTGCGTGGCGAGTTCGGAGAAGACCTTCTGTTGGAGCGCGTTGTAGGGTTGGGTATCCAGCGTTAGATCGAAACCGAAGGCCTCGCGGAAGGCCGGAAGCAGGCTCTGGACTGCTGCTGCGTTGGCTTCAACGGTGGCATACAACGCGCGCAGACCTGAGGGACGCCCCGACTCGCTGAGGTGGGTATCGCCCGGAACTCCGAGCGTGCATCCGGAAACGGCGACAGTACCGGCTACAGCACCGGCCACACCGGCGTAATTGAGGAATCGCCTGCGGCTGATTATGTGAGCATTCATCGGTGCCTCCTTGTTAGATGCGAGCCAAGCAGGACCGCACGTAAGCATCGGCGGCGGTCAGCTCGTTGGTGACCTTGTCCATCGACCAGCCGTGCGTGCCATGACATTTCAGGCTGGCCGGGCCTTCGAACCCCACCTGCTTCAGCGCCGCGAGCGGGACAGTATGGTCGAGGCGGCCGTCTGGACGGGGTAGTTGCTTTTCGCCTGGACCGAAATTTAGGCCGTCGACACCGTGCCGGTAGGCCAGATCGATGTCCCAGATGTAGTAGTAGAAGAGGCGTTTGCGCTCGGCAAGAAAGGTGATCGCGTCGCTGATCGTCTCGCCCATTACCCACAGGTGAGGCGGCGCAACACATACACCCAGATTGGGGTGATCGACGTCGGCGATGAGCCGTTTGATCTGGTCGAGGCTATCCACCCCTTCGTCCCACCGCTTGTCCTCGTTGCCACCGGCCTCGAAGTCGGCGCTGAACGGAACCGTGAGGTGGTTTTCGACGGCGATCCGGACCCCCTTGCGTTCGGCGGCCTGCACCAGGGGCGGCAGAAAGGTGGATACGAATTCGGAGTAGTTCGCTTCACAGTCGAAGATCACGGTGTCGATCCCGAGCTCGCGCGCGAATTCGATGCGCTCCAGCATCTGCTGCTGGTCCTTGCCGTACATCGTCAGTCCGCACGGTTTCATGTTGTAGCGCGCGAGGATCGACAGGATCTTCCCCGGGTCGTCTCCCGGATTGACGTGGGAGGCCAGCGGACTCGCCGATGACCAGAGGTTGACTTCGGTGAAGCCGATCTCGGCCAATTCCCGGATCGAGTCCTCCAGTGGGTAGTCGTGGTAGGGCAGGATCTCTGCGGTGTAGCGGAACACGGTGACTCCTTCGATTGTCGGTGTTGGGGCACTGGATGCCAGATCGAGATCTGTTCGCCGGTTAGTTCCCCCAGGTGAAAACGGCCTTTTCGGTTTCGCGTTGGTCGAATGCGCGGAAGGCCTCTGCTGCCTCGCTGAGAGGGAACCGGTGCGTCACCAGTTGCTCTACGGGCAGGTTCTGCTCGGTGACCAGACGGACGATCTCGGCCCATTCGCCGAGCGGGAAGTACCAGCCGCCGACCACGGTGAGCAGCTTGCGGATGATTTGGTCGCTGGGGTTGATTTCGGTGGCCCGCGACTCTCCGACGAAGGCCACCGCGCCCAGTTTGGCCGCCGCATTCAGACAGAGGTTTTGGCCGGCCGGCGAGCCTGAGCAGTCGATGGCGCTATGCACGCGCCGCCCGCCGGTCAGTTCTAGTATCTGCGCGAGCGCGTCGCCCTCCGAGCTGTTAATTGTGCTGTCGGCGCCGAGGGCGCCGGCAAGGTCTAGCCTTGACTGCAGCAGGTCGACGGCGATCACCCGGGCGCCCAGCGCCTTCGCGACGACCACTGCGGCCGCCCCCATCGGGCCCAGGCCGACCACTGCCACGGTCTGGCCGCCGCGCACTTCGAGCACTTTCTGGGTGTGGTACTGGCTACCCACCATGTCTGTCATCAGTGCGCCCGCCACGAAGGACACCTCGTCGGGAAGTGGCAGGCAGTTGCGTGCGGGCACGACGAAGAAGTCGGCATCACCGCCGTCGATGTCGAAGCCCAGACACCGCCATTGCGCGCAGAGCATCATGTAGCCGCTGTTGCAATATTCGCAGTGTCCGCAGCCGACCGGCAGGTAGCCGGCGACGCGGTCGCCCGCTTCGACACCCGCCACTGCGGGTCCCACCTCGACCACTGTTCCGGCGGGTTCGTGACCTGGTACCACCAGGCCCTTCCCCGCCGACGCGCCGCCGACGATGTGGGATTGACCGGTGTAGAGGCCCATGTCGCTTCTGCAGATAGCGGAGGCTCGGGTTTGGACGAGAACCTCGCCTGGCCCCGGGACCGGGATCGGCCGCTCATCGAGCTCTACCTGCCGATCACCGGGAAGCAGAACAGCATTCATGGTGGTTGTCATGTGAGGACCTCTCGTTTCTTGAGTTCAAACCCGGCATGGACGGGCACCGCCTTGCTCGTCACCCGCTTGGCCTCGTCTGAGACCAACCAGGCAACAACATGGGGAATGTCTTGCATCGGCATCGGCATCGGCATCGGCATCGGCTCGACCGGCATGAGGTTGCCGCGCATGGCATCACCCAACTCCCGGATCTCCTCCAGCCATGTGCCACCGAACCCGTTGTTGGACATCGGATTATCCGCGCCGGTCGGATGGGTCGTATTGACTCGGATGATTCGGGGCGCCAGCTCGCGGGCGAGGGTTCGCATAAGTCCAAGAGCGCCTCCCGTGGAGACCGCCACCCGTCGTTGAGGTTTCTCATTTGATCTCATTCATCAGCCATTCGGTCACGCCACGATCAGCGGGCGCAGGGTTCGGTGGGCGATCTGCAAGCCGAGTTCGATACGGTCCTCGGTGCCGCCCCAGATCGGGTCCTCGTGCTCGACCGACAGCACGCCGTCGAAGCCGCCCTCGTAGAGCGCGTCGACCAAGCGACGCCAGTCGACCTCGCCGAGGCCTGGTACTCGGTAGCGCCACCAGCCGACGTCCCACGGGTCCGGCCGGTCGACCGCTTTGCCTGGATAGCCGAATCGGTTGCGCAGGTGGGGAAATGTCTCGATGTCCTTGGCTTGTGCGTGCGGGATTCGGTCCAGGTAAGGGCGGACGGCCTCGATCGGGTCGATGCCCATCCACATCAAGTGCGACGGGTCGTAGTTGAGGTAGAGGCCGAGGGAGAACATCCACTCCCACAGCTCGGGCGAGTAGGCCAGGTTGCCGGGGTAGCCGTCCGGGTGCCAGCCCTCCATCACGCAGTTCTCGATGAGGATCTTCACGCCCCGCTCGCCGGCATGGTCGACGAGGGGTTTGAAGACACGCTCCGCGTCGCGGAGATTCTCGGCGACCGTCTTGGTCGGGTCACGTCCGACGAACGTGCCGACGGTGGGGCAGCTGAGCATCGCCGCGGCGTCGATGCACGCAGCGACGTGCCGATTGACGGCGTCCCGCTCGACGGGATCAGGGTGCAGGTTGTTGTCGTAATAAGCCAGCGAGGAAAGGGTCAGACTGTGCCGATCGAACAGATCGGCCACCCGGTCGGCCCCACTTTGCTCGAAGTCTTCGATCAACAGGTGGCTAGCGGTAAACGGGCGGTTGCCCTGCGCGGGCCAGGAGGCCACTTCGAGCGCTTCGAAACCGGTCTTCGACGCCCAAGCGGCGATGTCGTCGAGACTACGGTCGGGCAGGCAGGCGGTGAGGAAGCCGAGTTTCATGCTGCTATCTCCTCCCAGTTTTCTGTCGCGGCGGACCGGATTACGGCGTCGGAGATGGCAGCGGCCCGCAGGCCGTCGACGAAGGTGGGCAGACCGTCGCGGCGGTCGCCGCGCACCGCGGCGTAGGTGTCGGCGACGAAGGCGTTAAAGCAGTCCTGGTAGCCCTGAGGATGGCCGGGCGGGAGCACCGAATATCGCTGCGCCTGTTCGGATTGGGCGTCGGCGCCGCGGGGCAGTATCAGGTTCTGCGTAGCGGTACCGATCCAGAGGTGCTCGGGGGCTTCCTGGTCGAAGGAGTAGGACGCGTGCTCGCCGTCCAGGGAGAACCACAGCCGGTTCTTGCGGCCCGGTGAGATTTGGCTGACCACCAGGCTGCCGGATGCGCCGCGATCGGTGTCGAACAACACGGTGGCGCCGTCTTCGGTGATGCGGCCCGCAGAGCGGATCATGCGGGCGGCCAGCCTGGTAATCCGATGCCCGGTGACAAATTCCATCAGGTCGCACCAGTGCACGCCGATGTCGGCGAACGCGCGGGAGGTGCCGCCGACGGCCGGGTCGACGCGCCAGTTCGTGGCTGCCGGATCCGCAAGCCAGTCCTGCAGGTACGAACCGTGGAGCAGCCGCAGTGCGCCAGCGTTGCCGGCGGCGATTCTGGCGCGGGCTTCACGCACTGAGGGGTAGTAGCGGTACACGAACGGGACGGTTGCCACAGAGGTGCGCTCGGCAGCGTGGGCCGTCAGCATCCGGGCGTCTTCGAGCCTTGTGGCAAGCGGCTTTTCACAGATGACGTGCTTCCCTGCGGCGAGGGCCCGCCGGGCCAGCGGTAGGTGCTGATCGTTCGGCGTGCAGATGTGCACGATGTCAACGTCGTCGGCGTCGATGAGCGCCTCGGCTGTCTCCGCCGCCGCCGCCCCGAGCCGCTCGGCGGCTTCGATTGCACTACGTGGCGTCGACGCCGCCACCGTGGCCACCGTTGCCCCGCTCGCTCGAACTGCGTGGGCGTGCACAGTCCCGATGAATCCGGTGCCGATGATTCCCGCTCGCAAACGATCCGTCATCAGTTCCTCCGCGCGAGCGCGCCGGCGACGACATCGACATCGGTATAACCAGCCGACGCGATATCCCGCAGCGCGGGCTCGATCGGGCCGTTCGACCGGTAGACGAGGTCTTTCACGCTGGTGACGCCCCCTGCGCGAGCCCCACCACGCCGCTCCAGGTCGGGCAGGCTGACAGTCTGTGCCCGGACTCGGTCAGATGTCGTGGCTGCGGCTGCTTCTTGGATCGGGGTGAGTTCGTCACCGCCGATATCGATGGCAAGCGCGTGGAACGGTGTTTCGGTATCCGCGGCAACGCCGCCGCTTCGATGCGCTGTGACCATGCTCTCGATGACGTTGGCACCTGTCTTTCCCAAGCCCAGTACGTGCAGGGAGAAGGGACCCTCGTGGTCGCCGATTCGGTGCATTCCCTGGGTGACGAGGGCCTCGATCCGGGAAACGTCGGGGGTTTCGGTGAGATTGGTCATTGGGGTGTCCTTTCGGGTGGCTTGACTGCGGGTTCGGAGGTTGGCGCTGCTCAGTGGGCTGAGCAGGCGGCGATCTGGTCGACGATGGGTGGTCGGGCTCGTTGGGAGAAGCGGGAGTGGGTGCCGAAGGTGTGGTGGGAGTACAGCAGCGGTGGCAGCTCTCAGGACGTCTCAGGGCCGCGCGGGTGGCCGAACCTACCCGCGAGTACCAGGTCGACGCGCTCCGGGCCCTGGGCTGTCTCGAGCTCGAGGTACGGGCGGCCGTCCACCGCGACGTGCAGGGCCGCATTCCAGGCGCTGGCCAGGTTCTCAGCGTCTCGCATGCTGGCCACCTGGCGCGCGCTCATACCTACCGACGTCGTCACGGCCGCTACGCCCGGCCGCGGATGAACCCTTGCGGCCTTGCTGAGCTTGGTGAACAGTCCGAACAGCAGCAGATGGTCGCCGCCCTCGACGGTGTCGGTGGTGTTTTCCTTACCGATGTAGGACATGGGTGTTTTCCTTGAGTTCGCCGCGATGCGGGTGGCTGTTGGGAGGGCGGGGCTAGCGGGGGATGACCGGTGACTCGGCGACGAATTCGTCGTGGGTGGTGGGGGTGCCGTCGATAGCGTCGTAGGCGGCTTTGGAACGTCCCAGCACACTCATCAGCGTGGCGGGGCCGAAGAAGGGCTCGCCGCCGATGTGCCAGCCGTCGGGGTGCAGCTCCTCGATCAGGACCCAGACGACCTCGCGGAACGCCTCAGATCCTTCGAACTCGACCATGACGTCGGTGAGTCTCGCGGCCATGTCGTGCTTCTGCTTTTCGGTAAAGACGCCTTCAACGAGTTTGACGTTGACGAACGGCATGTGCTGTTCCTCCAGAACTAGTCAGCGGTGTGACGCGGTGGTGAGGCCGATGCCTCTGCGAACAGCGTCCGGCCAGACGGGGCCTGGTCGCATCGGTGTGACCCCAGTAAGTGCCCAGTGCAGATGCGCCCGTTCATCCGTGCCGACGCGTGGCGGACCGTAGGCGCGGACAATGGGCGGCTGAGGGCTTAGGAGGCCTGCCATGATGCTGCGCGGTCGTAACGAGCAGTGCCGGCTGATCGACGCCCTGATCGCCGAGGCCCGGTCTGGCCGCAGCCGGGTGATGGTGCTGCGCGGTGAACCCGGGATCGGTAAATCAGCCCTCATGCAGTACGCCGCCGAAACAGGCCCGGACTTTCACGTGGCCCGCGCCGACGGGGTCGAGTCGGAAATGGAACTGCCCTACGCCGCGGTCCATCAACTGTGCAGACCGATGCTCGATCACCTCGACCGCCTTCCAGAGCCCCAGGCGGCCGCGCTGCGCATCGCCTTCGGTCTGCGCGCCGGACCACCGCCGGACCGGTTCCTGGTCAGCCTTGCCGTGTTGAGTCTGCTGTCCGGTCAGGCCGAGAGCCAGCCGCTTCTCTGCCTGATTGATGACGCGCAGTGGCTCGACCAGGCTTCGGCTCAAACGCTGGCATTCGTGGCCCGCCGTCTTTACGGCGAGTCGGTCGCATTCCTCGTCGGGATCCGCGACGGGGACGAGACCGATCCCTTCGCCGGGCTGCCGGAAGTGAACCTGACCGGGCTGGCCGATGTGGACGCTCGCACACTGCTGATGTCGGCAATTCCCGGCAAGCTCGACGGGCAGGTGAGCGAGCGCATCGTCGCCGAATCTGCGGGCAACCCGCTCGCCCTGCTGGAGTTGCCACACGGCTGGTCGGCAGAGGGGCTGGCCGGCGGCTTCGGTTTACCTCAGAGCGTGCCGGTGCGGGATCGGGTCGAGGCCAGCTTCCGCCGCCGCATCGCGACTCTGCCGGCACCGACGCGGATGCTGCTGTTGGTGGCTGCCGCCGACCCGCAGGGCGATCCCGCGCTGCTGTGGCGGGCGGCCAGTGATCTGGGCATCGGTTTCGACGCTGCCGCCCCAGCCGAACGGGAGGGGCTGGTGTCGATCGGCGCTCGTGTCGCCTTCCGGCATCCGCTGGTCCGCTCCGCGATCTACCGGACAGCACCGGTGGCTGATCGCCAGAACGTTCACCGCGCCCTGGCCGGCGCGACCGATGCTGCGCGAGACCCTGATCGCCGCGCGTGGCATCGCGCCCAATCGGCCAGCGGGCCCGACGAGGACATCGCCGCAGAACTCGAACAATCCGCGGCGCGGGCAAAGGCCCGCGGTGGCCTGGCGGCGGCGGCGGCGTTTCTTGAAAGCGCATCGATGCTCACGCCTGATCCCGCCACCCGGGGATCGCGGGCGCTGTCGGCCGCGCAGCTCAAGTTTGACGCCGGCGCACCCGAGAAGGCGATGGCGTTACTGGCCAACGCCGCGTCCGCTCCATTGTCCGCGCTTCAACGGGCTCTACTCGAACGGCTTGGTGCGCGAATCACTTTCAGTCGACTGCGAGCTGACCACTCCGTCTCGGACCTCTTGGCTGCCGCGAAGAAGCTTGAGCCGCTCGACAGCGCCCTCGCTCGCGAGACATACCTCGAAGCCCTGTGGGCGGCGATGCGAATCCACGACGGCAGCGGTAAAGGTCTGCTCGCTGCCGCTGCCGCCGCTGCCTTAGGGGCCGCACACGCCCCCCAACCCCCGCGTGCGGTCGATCTGCTGCTTGACGGCTTGGCAATCCAGACCGTCCACGGGTACGCCGCGTCGGTGCCCGTGCTCGAACGTGCCCTCGATGCCTTTCTGTCCCAGGACATCTCCGAGGACGACACCCAGTGGCTGTGGCTGGCATGTAACACCGCCATGGGGCTGTGGGACGACGAATCATGTCGATCACTCGCTCGCCGGCAGGTGCGGATTTCCCGCGATGCGGGCTCGCTTCGCGTGCTACCGCTGGCCCTGAACTACCTCGCCGGCCATCACATGTTCGCCGGCGAGTTCGACGACGCTCAGGCGGTCATCGAAGAGGCAGACACCATTGCGGCGATCACCGGGAATGCCCCGGTGGAGGACTTCTCCGTCCTGCTGGCGGCCTGGCGCGGCCACGTTCCGCAAGTGTCCGTATCGCACGATCCAGACAGCGATTCGCAGGACATGCTCAGCGTCAACCGTGAGTTCGCCGATGCGGTGCTGCACAACGGCCTCGGCCAGTACGCCGAAGCGCTGAGCGCCGCCCGACAGGCGGCAGCCCGCGACGTCCTCGGATACGGGTCCTGGGTTCTGCCCGAACTCATTGAAGCCGCAGTTCGCAGCGGAGATTCCGATGCCGCCCGAACAGCGTTTGCGCAGCTGGACGAGCGAACCATGCTCAGCACCTCGGCCTGGGCGCGCGGCATCCGGGCACGCTCGCAAGCGCTGATCACCGAAGGGCCCGGCGCCGAGCGACACTACATCGCCGCCATCGAGTTGCTCGGCAAAAGCAGGATGGTCGTCCATCATGCACGCGCCCACCTCATCTACGGCGAATGGCTGCGTCGGCAGCGCAGACGGGTCGATGCCCGCACTTCCCTACGCATGGCGGAGAACATGTTCAAGTCGATGGGCGCCGAAGCATTCGCAGCCCGCGCCGACCGAGAGCTCCTCGCTACCGGCGAACGGACCCAGAAGCGCACGGGCCAAAGCACCCCACAACTCACAGCTCAGGAACGCCAGATCGCCCGCCTCGCATACGAGGGCCGATCCAACACTGAAATCGCCGGCCAGCTGTTCATCAGTGCGCGCACCGTCGAGTACCACTTCGGAAAGATCTTCAGCAAGCTCGGTATCGCCTCCCGCCACGAGCTGACCGCCGAACATGTTAAAG